>Ga0209554_1000270_pt1 | contig 43119 bp, 39 predicted proteins | sample MarorgKNORR_S2LV_5_FD_188221 | JGI IMG/M metagenome (GOLD analysis project Ga0209554, IMG submission 188221) | Marine microbial communities from the Southern Atlantic Ocean, analyzing organic carbon cycling - Bottom_A/KNORR_S2/LV (SPAdes) (version 2) | ecosystem: Environmental > Aquatic > Marine... | reverse complement strand
GGACAGATAGGTAACGCAACCTACACCAACTCGATCGAGGCACTGAATGTAAATTACGACGCAGGTTTTCGCGTTTTCGAAATGGATTTCAGCTTCACCTCAGACCGGCAGCTGGTATGCCTGCATGACTGGGAAGAAAGTTTTGAAAGAAGTTTCGGCAGGCGACGCCAGGCGCTGATTTCACTGCTGGAATTCGAACAGCTGGTACGAGAACGATCCGAATTCAACAAATGTACCCTGGCTTCACTGATGCAATGGTTCTCGACTCATCCACAGGCCATCCTGGTCACGGATGTTAAGGAGAGCAACCTCGATGCACTCGCGGTGATCAGCTCGAACTATCCGCAGTTTATTGACAGGGTGATTCCCCAGATTTATCAACCCGATGAATATTCCCCGACCAGGGATCTGGGTTATAAGCGCATTATCTGGACGCTCTATCTCTATCCCGGCAGCGCTTCATCTGTACTGAGCAATGTACAAGCCATGGACCTCTGGGCCATAACCATGGATACCAATCGCGCCGATCAGGGGCTGGGACTCGATCTCGATGCAATCGCCATGGCGAGCTATGTGCATACGATCAATGACTATGCCGACTATCTTTATTTTAAATCCGTCGGCATAGATGAGATCTACACCGATAGCCTTTCTCTGTTGCGTGAACGAACATTACAAAACCAGGCCGTGATCAAAGTATCAGATAGTGGCTATTATAAGGCTAGACAGAACAGATCCCGTGAACTGGCCAGAAAGAAAGTCCAGTTCTTCGATAAATCGAACTTGCTGTATTCACTTGAAGATGATTTCTCCTCCTCGAGCGTAAGCGTCAATCAGATCGATAAGTTGAATTTTTCATCCGGGGCGGTAGAGTTTGCTGCGACCGGGAGTGACCCCTTCCTTAATTTTCCAGCGTTTTCAGAGCCGGCGGCTGAAATCGAAATTTACCTGCATATAAATCTCCCGGAAGCTTCCCGATTAGAGGTGTTCTATGCAACCCGGGCTCAACCCGATTATAGTCAGTCCATGAAGGCAGCCGAGAATGGCTTGCGGGGCAGTAATGAATTTGTAATTCGCATCAGTAGTGCCAGTCCCATCACCCGGATCAGGCTGGATCCGGGGGCTGTGCCGGGTCGCTATCGCATCGAAAGACTGGAAATCAGATCGAACTGAATAGATACAACAGGTGCCAGGTATTTCGACTTGTCTTTCGAGGTCGGAGTCTGAGATATCTCCACAAAATATTATTAAAATTCAACGGGTTAACAAAACATTCTCTGATTTCATTGATTAAATTGCAGAAATAGCAAGACTAGTTGCTGAAATTAACACTGAATTTGACAGGGGATTGGCAAGGGGTGTTGTTTTGTAGTGACTAGCGCCAAGGGATGGAGCGCGGGACGGGCCAGGGATGGCCCAATGGAACGGAAAAACAATGCCCCTTGCCTAGCCCCGTTACATGTATTAATTACTTACAACAAAAGCCAAATATTGATCAAAGGTTCCTTAATGGAGCGCAAGTGGTATATCTAAAATTCGCCTCAAAACCAGCCTTCACCGTGCTGCTGTTGCTGCTCAGCGGCACCGGCCTTGCCCAGATCGCTGCCGGGCCAGTGCTGGAGGCGGCCCCGATCCCTCCCGGTCTGGAGACTGTGGAATTTCACAGTCCCGCAGTCGATCGTCGCATGAAGTTCGATATTGTCCTGCCCGAAGCTTACTACCATAGCGATGAGCGTTATCCCGTGCTCTATCTCCTGCATGGGGTCATGCAGAACTACACGATCTGGGGACGCAATCTTGGCGCCGCATTTTATGCCCGTAATCTGAACGACATGATCCTGGTGCTACCCGACGGCGGTAATAGCTGGTTTATCAATTATGCCTCCAGCGCCGAGGGTCAGACTAACAATTGGGAAGATCACATTATCGAGGATGTGATTGCCTACGTCGATGCCAATTTTCGCACCCTGGCCAGGCGCGAAGGCCGGGCCATCTCTGGCCTGTCCATGGGTGGATTCGCCGCCTTCTCGCTTGGCTTGCGTCACCCCGAGATGTTTATCTCCATCGGTAGCACCAGTGGAGCCCTGGCTTATGCTCGTACTTCGGCGACTGCGATCAGGGCCGGCATCGACAGGAAACCCGCACCACGGGATCCGCAGCGACAGGCGCGCATCGATGCCGCCGATGACTTGATCTCCGCGATCATCGACATTCCGGGTTTTAGCAGGCAGGATGAGCGCACCCCGAAGGGCGATGTATTCGAGACGCCGGAACAAGCGGAAGCCTACGATCCATTCACCATCATCTACGATGTGCCCAGGAGCCAGATGCCACACATATACATGGATTCCGGTACTGAAGACGGCTTGATTAGCCTGGCCAGAGAACTGGCACAGATTCTGATGACGAATGATGTGCCGTTCGACTATATGCAGACTCGCGGGGGTCATAACTCTGAATATTGGCGTCGATCTATTGGCCACATGATGACCATCCAGCACGAGGTCATGCGCCGTGCCCTGGGTAACAGGCCCTAAAAAGCCGGTGTGGAGCTCGGTGTCCTCAACAATGGCAACAGCAAGCATCCTATCCCCCGAACAGATCAGTTCATTCCACGACCGCGGTGTGCTGAAAGTTGATTTTTCCTTGGCCACCGATTTGCTCGATAACATCGTCGGGAAAGTGCATCCCTATTATTCCCAGGAATTCCGGCGCGGGGAGTTTGTAATCGACCGCGTCCAGGACGCCTGGAAACTCGTCGATGAAGTGCGACAACTCGCCGTCCATAAATCTGTCACCACCGCCCTCGAGCAGCTGTTGGGCCGGAAGCCATTAGCGTTCCAGACTCTCAACTTTCCTCGTGCCACGGAGCAGCAGCCCCATGCAGATGTCCTGCACTTTAATTCCGAGCCAGGCGGTTATATGGTTGGAGTCTGGGTGGCGCTGGAGGACATCGATGAGGACAACGGACCCCTGATTTACTATCCAGGCAGTCATCGATTACCCGAATACTCCATGCTGGATTTTGATCTCAAGCCGGGCTTCGATGATTATCCCGAGTACGAACAGCGCATACAGAGAATTATCCAGGAGCAAGGCTTAAGCCCCGAATATGGCCTGGTGAAGAGAGGTGAGGCGATTATCTGGCACGCGAATCTCCTACACGGCGGGGCAGCCTATAAAGACAGAACCAGAACCCGGCATTCACAGGTTACGCACTACTATTTCGAGAACTGTCGATACTTTACGCCGATGTTCAGCGGCAAGCGCAGGCGCCGCTACCGATTTCCTTTCTGGATTCCGGAGACAGATCAATTCACTCTGCCGGAAGATCGGAGTCTCCCGGCGCAGTTTCTCCGGCGAGTGATTAATAAATTAAGAGGGGGGTAATGATGACATTATCCAGAGTTGCCCTAGTCGAATTTTATATCTTCTTCATCGTGCACATTTTCGACCCTGCGTGCACTGACCATGGCCTTCAGTGAACTCGAGTGGAATTCCCGCCGATATAACACCCAGACCACAATTGCGCAGGCTCCGAAAAAAAACCAGGAATTGATGAACCAGGCCAGCGCCGCCATGGCGAAGTAATAGGCACGGATACCATAATTGTAACTGTGCGCCGCCCGGTCCAGGACCTTCGCCATGGCTTCGAAGTCCCGATCGATGGCGATGGCGCTGTAGCTAGCGGCCTCCTTGTAATATTTCACGGTATGAAAAGAAGAACCGAAGAGGATGAAACAGAAGCCGTACTGTCGAATCGACCAGGTAAAAGTGAAAAAAGCGTAGATGAAGATGAAGATCAAGGCCATCAGCTTTATCTGTATGACTCCCAAGGACACCTCAGTCACGAAGCGCAGGCTCGACAAATCCATGAGTCTGTTACTGGCGGTGCCCAATACAGTAACCAGACTTGCCAGAATTAGCAGGGAAGTGGATGCCAGGAATGACACTTGTTTTTCAAGGCTGGCCAGTAGTTCCGCGTCCACCTCGCTCATGCCGCTCTGACTGAGTTTTTTCACCCATTCCATGCGGTAGCGATACAGCACGCTGGCGAGGCTGTTGCGTTTCTTGGCCGCGCGCCGGGAGAACAGGCTATATCCCATCCAGCAGGCGATAAACCAGATGAAACTGGTGATGTCCAGAGCGCTTAAATCCATGGCGCGCAGCTTACTGAGTGAGTTGTGCAAAAGCAATCGCTGTCGAAAAAGATTCTGTAAATGAGTTGATGCTGTGGCAACATCTGCGTGAAGAACAATTGAAACCGAACCATTCATGATTCCGCTTCTCATCGTCAAGCAGGCTCTCTGCCGCATCGGTCGGCGTGCCGTACTCAAGATCGATAGGTTCGAAGTCGCGAGCGGAGAGCACTGGTGTCTGTTTGGTCCTAATGGTGCCGGCAAAACCCTGCTGGTGAACCTCATCAGTGGCAAGCGTGTCGAGTCGGGTAGTTATGTCCACTACCGGGGAGGCTTCGATCCTGCTCTGGATATTCACGTCGTCTCCTTCGAGGAACAGCAGCGACTGTGGCGGCGCGATAACAGGCTGGATATCAGTGAATACAGCGACAAGGTGGAGGATGCCGGCACCGTGGTTCTCGAGCTTATCGACTCCGCTCGTTCCGATGCAGAGCAGGACCGCGATCTGTTGAGCGAATTATTGAGCCAATTAGACTTGCAGGGCGTGCTGCAAAAGGGAATTCGGTTTCTCTCGTCGGGGCAGATACGCAGGGTGCTGATTGCGCGTGCCCTCTATGCAAAAAGAGCCGGTGCCTGCAAATTACTGATTCTCGATGATCCATTGGAGAGCATAGACAAGGATTCCCGAACCAGAATCATCCATTGTATCGAACACTATTTGACCGATGACTGCTGTAGTCTGCAACTGTGTCGTCGCCAGCAAGATATCCTGCCCGGCGTAACGCATATGGCGGTCATGGATGAGCTGTCACTCCTCGAGCAGGGGGATGCCACTACGGTGCGGGCAGGTGATGCCTTCGAGAAGATTGACAACAGACGGCCTGAAATTCCTGCCATGCTGCCACCGCTGATAGTTGACGAAACTGCCGATGAAGACGCGCAGGAACCTCTGATTGTACTCGACAAGGTCAATGCCGGTTACGGTCCACTCCCGGTGCTGAGCAATGTCAGCTGGACCATGAAGCCACATCACCACGTGCTCATTGAAGGTCCCAACGGCTGTGGCAAATCCACACTACTCAGTTTGATCGATGGTGAGAATCACAAGGCCTATGGCCAGGCGGTTACCCTGTTCGGCAGAGTCAGGGGTAGTGGCGAAACTGTATGGGACGTAAAGGCGAGGTTCGGTATCGTCTCCAACGAGCTGCATAACAAGTATGTGAAGGGCTGGAAGGTGCTGGATGTGGTGGTGTCCGGGTTCTTCGATTCCGTAGGGCTTTACGATGACAGCGGCGGTGCCGAGCTTGACTGTGCCAGGCAATGGCTGGCCGCGCTGGGAATTGAAGAGTTACAGAAGCACTACTATCACGAAATCTCGTTCGGTCAGCAGCGCCTGGCGCTGTTAGCCCGGGCGATGGTGAAACATCCGCGGGTGTTGATTCTCGATGAGCCCTGCGTAGGGCTGGATGACTATCATCGACGGCTCATCCTGCAAACCCTTGATGTCATTGCCTCACAGGCACATACGAATCTGGTCTATGTGAGTCACGTCGTGGGAGAGCAACCGGCCTGTATCAATCAGCGGCTGCGATTTCTGCCAACCGATGTCGGTGTTTTTATGGTGGAGCAATCGGAGCTATAGCCCAGTTACTTAATAAGAGGCTGAGCAGTTGTCTGAACTTTCATGTCCTGGCTGAGCCCGCGACAACCGGGCTAGCCGCGAATATAATTTTCCAGCTGTTCTATGGTGGATTGTTGATCGTTAATCACATCCTTGACCAGGTCGCCCAGGGAGAGAACGCCAACCACGGTGTCGTCGTCAACAATTGGCAGGTGACGAATGTGATTTTCTGACATGATAGCCAGGGAGGAGTCGACGCTCTGGGTGGAGGGCACGGTGATGAGATTAGTACTCATGATTTCGCCGACGAGGGTGTCTTTGGAAGAGCGTCCCTTGAGGATAACTTCACGGGCATAGTCCCGCTCGGAGATGATGCCTTTGAGGCCGGGACCCTCCATCACCAGCAGGGCGCCTGCGCGTTTGTCCGCCATTACCTGAATGGCCTCCAACACCGTGGCATCCGGCCTAATTGACCAGATTTCGTTAGATTCTTTTTGTCCTAATATCTGTTTTACAGTGTGCATCATTCACTCCTACGAGGTGGAGTGATGGCAATCAGTTTACCCGCGACAGAGAAATATTGGCGAAGCCTACGTTATTGCCGTAGAAGCCATAACTGTCGTTGGCAAACAGGGTGAGTTTGCCATCACATGCTGCGACAAAGCTGTAACTACCACTGGCTTCATCGCTGTCTGCTATCCATCTGGGCCAGGAACAACTGCTGAAGCCTATGGATAGTGCCTACAATATTGAAAGTTTCCCCAATTTTTTCAACTACTTGAACCTCTGACCTCTGACCTCTGACAGCCAAGGTACCCTTAAGGGCTGGTGACTAAAACTCCAATTCTGCAAATAGTACCCCTCAGTTTGTCCGAGCTCAATCAACGATAGCCATCTCCATGGTAAATCCTCGCAATTAGGCGGGTTTCGTAACTGCCGTAAATACGCCGCCGGTCTTGCCATCGATGTAGATTACACGGAGTATTATTACCCATGACAATCTCCCTGTCCCTGCCAGAAACCAGAAAGCTAGCCCTGCAAAGCCAGCGCCTGTACAGTCGCCACAGTTTTGGTGGCGGCGTAGAGGGGGCATTAAACGCGATTCAGCACCTGGGCTACGTGCAGATTGATACGCTCTCGGTTGTCGCCAGAGCCCATCTGCATACGCTGTGGAATCGCGTAGCGGGATTCAGTCAGGCCCACATCGATCAACTGCAAGAAAATCGGAAAATCTTCGAATACTGGGCCCATGCCCTGGCGATCTTGCCGATGACGGATTATCGTTACGCGCTCCCCAGGATGAATCGCATCGCCAGTGGCGAGACCCATTGGTATCCCAAAGATTCGAAACAGACCAATTACGTGCTGAGACGAATTCGTGCAGAAGGCCCCTTGTCGGCGAAGGATTTCAACGACAAGAAAAGTAGCAAGGAAATGTGGGCACTGGCGCCTTCGAAGATTGCTCTCGAGCAGCTTTTTATGGAAGGCAAGCTGATGATTGCCAGGCGCAGAAACTTCCACAAAGTCTATGAATTGCGCGAGCGAGTGCTGCCGGACGATGTCGATACTCGCATACCCGGCGATGCCGAGTATTGTCGGCATCTGATCAGCAGTTACCTGCGCAGCCATGGTCTGGGGCAGGTTAAGGAGACTATCTACCTGAGAAAGGGAATGGGCCCGCTAGCGCGCCAGGTAGCGAAAGATATGGTAGAAGAAAATCTACTGGCGACTGTGCAGGTGGATGGCAGGGAGTACCTCTGTTTCCCGTCGGCACTGGAATGGCTGGAGACGAAAACCCCGCGAGCCAGGCTACGAATACTGTCTCCATTTGATAATGCCATTATTCAACGCCGGCGCATGAACGAACTTTTTGCCTTCGATTACCAGATCGAATGTTATGTTCCGAAGGCGAAGCGCAGGTTTGGTTACTATTGTCTACCAATATTGCAAAGTAACAAGCTGGTTGCACGCATGGATGCGAAGGCATCGAGGAAGGATAAGGTATTCCATATACTGCATTTGCATCTGGAGAAATCGGTACGCAGTGCAGACAGGTTTTTCGATGCGCTATGGCCAGAATTACAAAAATTTGTTGTATTCAATGACTGTGAGACCATACGGCTACATAGGATTACAGGCTGCGACGCGTCACCCCAATGGGCTAGGACCGATCCAGGATGATCTCAGCGATGCCATTTCCCACGGCGAAGCGCGGGGTTTCATCTTTGGAATCTTGCATATAGATTCAGCTTTTTTTGTTATTGAGATTGCTATATGGTTGACACAATCTATTCTACATTCTCAATCTTACAGCGGGAATTGTAATGGTTAATCGAGTTCCATTGCGGCTTGTGCCGACGCGAAAGCCACTACAGGAAATTATCTCGAGGAGTTGGAACAGCATGATAATAACAAGATGTGCCCTGGTGACGGTGAGTCTGCTTCTGTTTCCTGTTGTCACCAGTGCTGCCGAGAGTGCGGAAGCCTTAGCAGATCCGATACCCACGAAAATCGCCAAGGGCAACATTGTAGTGGGCGTGGTCGGATTCCTGCAACTACCGAGAACCCAGGATGTAAACAGCGAAGGGGCGCACCCGGCATTTGCCCGCCTGCAATACTTGTTACCGGTCAGGGACGGCTCCGGGCGGCTGATGATAAACGACACGCGGGGATTGTTGTATGTCACGGACCGCGCTGGCGCGCAGCTTCAGGTCTACCTGGATCTGCGGCAGCAGGCAGTTGGTTTCAGCGATGCCACCTTCGCCAACGAGACGGGTCTGGCAGGTTTTACTTTCCACCCCGACTTTTCCAAACCAGGCGAGCCTGGTTACGGGAAGTTTTACACCGCCTATAGTTCGCCCTCGGATCATGGCTACGCCAACTACCTGGACGATGCTGCCGGCAATCATGAGAGTGTTATTCGGGAATGGACCGCCGACGATCCCAGCTCGAATGGTTTTTCCGGTTCCTCGCGAGAGATCTTTCGCATCGGCCAGTTCGATCAGAATCACAACATCGGCACCATCAAGTTCAACCCCTACGCCGCTCCCGGATCGGCCGACTATGGCATTTTATATGTCAGCCTGGGTGATGGCGGTGGTGCCCACGACCCAGAGGAAAATGGTCAGTCCTTGGTCACGCCCATGTCTTCTATCATGCGTATCGATCCGCTAGGCGGTGGTGGCCTCAAGCAATACGGCATACCTGCAGACAACCCATTCATAGACGATCCCGAGATCGCCAGTGAGATCTGGGTATATGGCTTGCGTCATACCCAGCAGTTTTCCTTCGATACCGATGGCAAGGTGTTCATGGCAGATATTGGCCAGAACCAGGTGGAAGAAATAAACATCGGCGTCGCCGGCGGTAATTATGGCTGGAGGGTCCGGGAAGGGATGTTCGCTACTGCCTTCGCCTTCGAAAGTGCGCGACCTGGCCCGGTCTATCCATTGCCCGAAAATGATCCGCAGGAGTTTGTCTATCCGGTCGCGCAGTATGACCACGATGAAGGCAATGCGGTAGGTAGTGGCTTCGTTTATCGGGGCGATGCTATTCCTGAGTTACGGGGCAAGTATGTGTTCGCCGACATGGTGCGGGGAAGAATGTTTTTCATCGGTGCCGAAGGCTTGAGCCCTGGTAAACCAGCGCTGATTCAGGAGCTTCGACTCCAGTTCGACGGCGTGGAGAGAGAATTTCACGACGTGTCAAACTATCCCAACAGATATTCACCGCGCAACCGGTCAGATCTACGCATGGGAATAGACAGTGACGGTGAGCTTTATCTATTGAGCAAGGGTGATGGTCGCGTGCGTAAACTGGTACCGGCGAGTTGAATCCAGGGCGCTAGGGCACCTCTGAATTGGGATGGGTCATGGAAACGATTAGCTGGGAAGACTTTCAGAGGGTTGAACTGCGGGTTGGGACGATTATCAAGGTGGATGATTTTCCCGAAGCACGAAAGCCTGCATTCATACTCCAGGTCGATTTTGGCGAGGAAGTCGGACTTCGAAAATCCAGCGCCCAGATCACCGATCTTTACTCGAAAGATGAGCTGCTGGGCAGGCAGGTGATGGCGGTGGTTAATTTTCCGCCAAAGCAGATTGGTCCGATGATGTCCGAGTGCCTGGTCACCGGATTTCATCGAGAAGATGGCGCCGTGGTGTTGGTTGCGCCGGATAGCCAGGTGCCGAATGGAGTGAGATTGATCTAAGGCACCGAGGCCACCCCCTGATGAAAATCACGATCCTCGCCAACAAAGACCTGGCCAGTTGTATCGCGTTGAATCGCCTGCTGCCTCTACTGCAAGATCACGAACTCTATATTTTTCTTTCTGCCAAAGTGGGGAAATCTGACACGCTGCCGCAAGCGCTCTTGGATCTTAATTTCTATGAACAGCGACTGTTTAATAATATCGTTTTCCCGCTAGCCACTGCCCTGGGTATCGACAGCGCAGCATTAAAAACCTTCGATGCAATCGGCAAGGACATCGGCAGAGAGATACTAGAACTCAATGCCATCAACAGCTCGGATTTCGAGCAATTCAAAAGCACGCAGCCGGACCTGGTGCTTTGTATTCGCTACGGCGGCATACTACGAGAGGCTGTGATCGCGGTGCCCCGATTCGGTGTGCTGAATTTGCACTCCGGCCTGCTCCCTCAATACAAGGGCGTGATGGCCACGTTTCGAGCCATGCTCAATGGCGATGACGAGATCGGCATGACCCTGCACACTATCGACGACGGCGGAATCGATACCGGGCGAATCATCGGTACCACATTGATGGCCGTGAAACCCGGCCGTTCCTATCTCTGGCATGTGTTGGCCTTATACATAGATGGCTGCGACATGATGAGCGCAGCGGTGAGAAAGATTGCGGGGTCCGGCGTGCCCGTGTCCGAACCTCAAGTCCAGGCAGGGAACTACTATAGTTTTCCCACCGATACGGAACTGGCGGCTTTTGCGGATATGGGTTTCAAATTGACGGATAGTAGTGAATTGGTCAAGATCGCCAAACAGTTCATCATGGGATCAGGTCTTGCATATTAGCGTGGACAAGACATCTGGGCGCTAACATGCAAGACCCGACCCCGCGATTTTGTTGACCTTCTCTCCTTCCCTTATTTAGGAAAGGTATCCGAATACAGCGCGTCGTACTCTTCGATGAATGGCAGCTTGGTCGATTTCCTTTGCAAGTCCTGCGGCATCGACGATACCTCTTGCTAAAGCGACGATGTCGCGGGAGGTCTCTCCTGGATTTGACACATTGTGCGCGGAAAGTAACATCTCAACGTTGTCGACCATCGTCTGGGTCAATGCGAGCGTTTCGTTATCGAGTGGTAAAATGGATTCGACCTGTTCAAGTGCCAAGGCTAATTCAGGGCGTTCGAGTTGATGTGACACGGCCGCGTCAAGCAACAAGTCTATGGTCTCCTCTAATGTCTTATCCATTCCCCATGCAACAGCACTCTCCACTTTTTCTTTCAATACATTTCTATAGAACCTGACCAGTTCAGCAAGAATTGACTCTTTAGTGGGAAAGTATTGATACAGTGAACCAACGCTAACTCCTGCAAGTTCGGCGACTGCATTGGTGTTCACAGAGTCAAATCCGTCTTTTTCCAAAATGCGAGCAGCAGCCTCCAGAATGGCGTCAAATGTAGCTGCCGCGCGTGCCTGACGCGGGCGTTTTCGAGGGTGTATGGCGGTTTGATCTTTCGGCATTTGATGCGAGTACTTATTTTCGTGAGATTGACAGAAAATAACATTGTCACCTGAAGGCGACAAGTCACGTCTGATGCAGGGCTGATTGGACAAACTTCACGTTACGGCTCGCAGGCAGTTGCAGTGGTGACAGCCAAACCACCTTGGAAGGTCTCATGGTGAAATCTAAGGAACTGAAATGACATTTCCGATTTTCATGTTGGTTAAAACGACCCCGGCTTGGATGGCGCCTGTCATTTTACCAGAGGATTGATCTTATGAACGCATCATTTTCTGTGACGCGTGTTATCAACTCTTGTGTCCTTCTCCAATTTGGTAAGGATGCCGTTCTGACCGATCCCTATTTCACAAAACGCTGGTATATGAATTGGAATGAACCAATCGGGATGAAGGTCTCGCAACTTCCTAGGCTCTCGGCAATTCTCGTTGGTCACTCAGTGTTCGATCATTGGCAGATTGGCTCCTTGGAGTCATATGAGTATAAGGATGAAACGCCCGTGTTTGTTGCCACAAAATCAATGGAGCGTAGCGCACGGGCGGTTGGATTCAAGCATGTCGAAGTACTTGAGTGGAACGCGAGTCGTCGAATCTCGGATCGATTGTCGTTCGAAGTCGTCGCCGCTCAACACTCCGCCGGTTTAAAGGTCAACAATTACGTCCTGTGCACACCAGATCTTCGTGTATTTTTCGGGAGTGAAGCCTGTGACCTCGAACCGCTTCGACAGTATCGGGATCGAATGGGTAGCTCTTGCATCGACGTAGTCTTAGTACCTGTCAATGGCTTTCATTTGTTCAATCTCTTGAAGCTCGTAATGGACGGGAGGGATGCGGTTGAGGCAACACGTATTCTGGGTTCGAAGACTCTAGTCCCCATTCACGATTCGCAAAAGCCCATTCCATTTCTGTTTGGCCTGCGAAGTTCTGGAGCGGATGCCGAAGAAGAAGCGAAGCGTATGGGCGAAGAGATCGAAGTCGTACGGTTAATGCCCGGTCAGAAATGGGAATATCAACAATGACTTGTTTTCCCTGAATCCGGATCGATCTGAATAAGGCATCAATCATTGACCGCTGAGAGGAGGCGAGCTTTGTCGTCGGTGGCTTGAGAATGAGCGACCTGGCCGATAAACCGCTGCGGCCTATAGGGTGCAAAGGCGTCGAGCGTTATATCAGTGAGAATCTCGCGACGAATTATCTCGCCCATGATGGCGGCCAGGGTAACACCGCTGTGGGTGACGGCAATATAGACATCGTCGAATCCCGGAATATAGCCGACGATGGGAAAGCCATCTTCGGGCAGTGGTCGAAAACCCAGAGTCAATCGTTGCAGACCTACACCACGCGCACCCGGAAGCATAGTCGCAATCCTGTCCAGGATACGTCTGCCATGCAGGCTACGTAGCTCCATGCCGGGAAAATCCTGACGCCCTTGCAGGATATCGCGATGCGCGGGAATCTCCGGCGCATAGTAACTGTCTGTGCCGACGATACTGCCGCTTGAGGTTTGTTTGAAGGAGACTGGCAGATGCTCGTTTACCGTTCGAATAAGCGGTCGTAGAGGCACGCTGTGGGCAAGAATTCCCGGTGCGTGTTTCAGCGGCGCAACATAGTCGATCTTTGCTGCCAGGGCCGGCGTGTCGACCCCCGCCGCGATCACGAGTCGGTCCAGGGAGTATTCTCCACTGGTAGTGGCAACGCCGGTCAGGCGACTGCCAGAAAATTTCAGATCCGTCACCTCACAGGGATAGAGCACCCGAGCGCCATATTTCCTGGCTTGATCGAGAAATTTATTGGTCACTTGAACGGGATCGAGATGCCCATCCAGGCCCGCATAGACGGCGGTTTCAAATGCACCGGGCGCAAGATTTGGCGCCAGCTCAGAAAACTCTTTCGGCCCCAGAACGCTCATTCTATAGCCGGCTCGGTCCAATCTTTGCGCGCGCTCACTTAGTGCTGCTGCGGCCTCAGGTTGCTGCTTCCACAGCAGGCTGCCGCCCCAGGTGATATCCAACTGCATCTCCGCCTCCAGTTGGTGATAAGCCCGCAGGCTCTGCAACCTGAGATCCCGGTAGTGTGAGTCATCACTGAATGCATTCAGCCAGGCGAAGGATTTACCGGTGGCGCCGCTGGCAATGGCCGTTTTTTCGAATACGGTGACGTCGACTCCGGCCTGAGCAAGGTGTAAGGCAATCGAAGCGCCCATGATGCCGCCTCCGATGACGCCCACAGCGAGACGCGAGCGTCCGGCCAACAGGATTCCAGGTGTCGAGGCGATGGCGATACCACCCATGGCTATCAAAAATTTTCTGCGACTCATATTATTCGATGCGGTCCTGAACCAGCTCGCCTGTGGAAATAAACCAGCGTGAAGATATTAACGCAGATTCGCGTCAGATTAAAATAAATGGGGTCAGAGTAAAAATACAGCACTGTATTTTTACTCTGACCCCATTTATTCTTGACAGCATCCAGCGTGTCCGGTCACATTCAATATTGCGATCCAGGTGGTATCTGAAAACATAAAGGCAGGGGGAATAGAATGGCTGGTAGGGAAACGAACGAAGAATCATCGGCCGGGTTAAAACGGGATATTGGTAAATGGGGAGCCTTGTTCCTGGTTCTCAATTGTGTGATTGGCGCGGGGATCTATGGCTTGCCGGGCACACTCATGGAGATGGCGGGAAGTTTCAGTCCCTGGCTGTTTCTCATATTCGGTGTGTTGATCATTCCCGTTGTCTTAACCTTCGCGGTACTGGCCAGCTATTTCAGTAATACCGGGGGCCCCATTTTGTACGCCGGCTCTGCGTTTGGTCCTTGGGCCGGTTTTCAGACTGGTTGGCTGCTCTATATGGGACGGGTGGCCTCCTTTGCCGCCAATGTTAATGTGTTGTTTGACTATGTCGCCTATCTTTGGGATGGCGCAACGGGTGGATTATTGCGCGATTTCATGATCTTTCTGGTCATTGCGCTGCTTACTTTTATCAATGTTCTCGGCATCAAAAAGGCCATTCAGGTCATCAATATCCTGACGTTCTTCAAGACGCTGCCACTGCTTGTCATGATCATTCTCGCGTTTCAATATTTAACGCCTGAAGTTCTTATACCCAGTGAATTTCCCCGCATCGATGACGCTGGCGCACTTACGCTTCTCATTCTATTTGCCTTTGTTGGATTTGAATCGTCGTTGGTGAGTGCAGGGGAAACCAAAAACCCTAAAAAAACCATGCCAAGGGCGCTGATAACCATGATGTTGTTCATCACGGTGTTCTATTTTTTAGTTCAGCTTGCTTACGTTGCAGTGGCTCCAGAGGGCAACGACGGCGCACCGCTTGTGGAGATGGGGAGAGCGTTACTGGGAACCGCTGGAGTCGTAGTGATTATCTTAACTGCTATTTTTTCAATTACCGGTAATGTGACGAGTTCACTTATTTCCAGTTCCAGAATTTCATTCACCATGTCCAGAGACGGGGACTTGCCTGAATGGTTTGGCATGATCCAGGCAAAATACAATACACCGGTGAACTCAATTTTATTTTTCAGCACATTGGTGTTTCTATTGGCGATATCCGGAACCTTTGTGTATCTTGCGGTGGCCAGTGCGCTGGCGAGGATGATGGCCTATGGGATTTGCACGCTTGCCTTGCCCATAATCAAAAAGAATGCCGACGCAGAGACGGCCCGGGAAGCAATGCCCCTGGCCGGTGGGTTTTTTGTCCCAGGAATCGCCTTGCTGGTGATTGCCTTCGCTATTTCACAGGCAACTTTGAATTCCTGGGTCTACCTGATTGGGTTTATGATGCTCGGAAATCTCTTCTATTTTGCCAATAAGCAATTCAAAAGGAAACCAGCGCAATCATAGTTTCTCTTCGAGAATTTCAGGATACCCGAATACCGCCGGTGTGCCTCCCGAGTGAAGAAATACGATATTTTGATCTGCAGAAAAATGTTTGTTCTCAACCAGGTAAATCAGCCCAGCCATGGCCTTCCCGGTATAAACCGGATCTATCAGGATGCCTTCACATTCGGCGGTTTTATGAATCGCTGATAAAACATCGCTATTAAGCTGCCCATACCCCGGGCGCAACATCCTGTCATCAACCCAAATATCGTCGGCACTGATGATGCCCGGGTGGCCAATCATTTCAGCTACTATTTTGGCTTTTTCGAACACGCGAAGGGTCTGAGATGCTTTATCGCGCCTCACGCAAAATCCATAAACCGGAATCTTGCTCGCCATTGCGCGTAGACCTGCGAGCAGTCCCGCGTGGGTCATGGCGCTGCCTGTGCCAATAATAATGCCATCTACTTGAAGCTTTAACTCGTCAAACTGCTGCAACAGTTCTTCCGCACAATCGACATATCCCAGTGCACCCAGGGGCGGTTGACTTCCGCTGAGGGGAATCACGTAGGGATTTTTGCCGTCACTCCTTAACTTTTCTGCCATTTCATAGAGTGAATTGTCCGCGCCTTCCTCATCTTCGCCGTCTGGATAATAATGGATTTTTGCGCCCATCATCTTCATCAAATAGGGATTTCCGGAATTGTGGTACTCCTGGGGTCGATCGGGGGTTCTATCTTCCAGTTGCACTTCAACTTCCATACCGCATTTTCGGGCGGCGGCAACGGCGCAGCGAGCGTAATTGGATTGCACGGCACCGGTGATGAGAATGGTGTCGGCTTTCTGCGCAATCGCCTCGCCCAAATAATATTCCAGTTGCCTGGATTTATTTCCCCCCATGGCGAGGCCGGTGCAGTCGTCCCGTTTTATCCAGATATCTGCGCCCCCAAGATTCGAAGTCATGTTTTTTAGAAACTCAAGGGGTGTTGGGGTGTGCGACAGGATGGCTCTTGGGAATTTGTCAGTTAGCATGTAATTTTCATCTTTCCTATAAGTTGAGCAACATGACGCTGCCCGTCATTAACAAAATAATTAGTACGAGCGCTTTGAAATACGCTTCGCTGATCTTCTTCGATAGTAACTGTCCGACGAACAATCCTATGATGGCAACGGGTGTCAGAATTCCCGCCATCTCCCAGCTTTGCCGTCCCACACCGATAAATAATGACTGCATAATAAGCGCGCCGGCATAGGAAAATGTAAAGAACGCAAACATCGCCGCCCGGATTTGATTCTTGTCGAGCGCGGTGGTCGATAAATAAAGCATCAGGGGCGGGCCCGGCATCGCCATGCTACTCGCCATCATCCCGGACGTGAGGCCGACGACCGTAAGCGCCGCCGGTTTTGCGTCCTTAGAGTCGGGCACATGGGTGGCACGATGGTTGCGGAACATCTGCCAGCCATTGTAAATACTGATCAAGATGATCAATACCGCTATCAACATTTTGAGCGCATCCAGTTCCAGTTGCATATAAATCAGAACACCCAGCGGAAAACCCAGGGTGCAGCCCACAAACAGCCATCTTAGCAAGTCCAGCGGAGTCTCTTTCCTGATTAGTACCCAATGCAACATTGACGTGATCAGGGTAATAATAATCACGACCTGAATCGCGTCTGATGAGTTTAATACGATCAGAAAAAAGGGGACTGCTATCAGGGCAAAGCCGAATCCCGTCGCCGACTGAACCAGCGATGCAAAGAAAGTTGCAAGAATAAGATACATCCAATCCATTAGTGTGGCTGGTTCTGTTCGCTTTAACCTATTTTGGAGTTTGGCAGGCTGGTGGCGCGGAATTGAATCGCTGCTCGTTGCGAAGAATAAAAGCTATCTCGGATGAAGTCCACCGTCGGTTGTAAAAGTTACCGCGCCAGCGCGTTTTTCTGTTATGTTCCCAGCTATATTATTGACGGCGAGGAATCACAATGAACCGCAGAAAGTTCATCCGCAATAGTTCCCTTTTATCCGGCGCCATGTTACTGCCTTCGATATCTCGTGGTGCGGACAGCTGGTCAGGTGGTCAGATCCAGCATCTCCTTCCCCTGACGAATCACGACAGCATCCTGTTGAAGGTTTCTTTCGTGGAGTCCCAGAGCAATCCCAGCCTACACATCGGGGCACTCACTATTCCTGGTCGGCGGCTCGATACACTGGGTCGGTTCTGGTCATTTCGCGCAGGTGGGCTAGAAAGCTCGCAACAGTACGAATTATCCCTGCATGCCCAGGATGGCTCTCGCTTTGCCGACTCCTGGCCGCTGGCGACTACGCCCTCACCCGATGCTGATTCTGAATCCATGCGTCTGCTGATATTCAGCTGTGCCGGCGGTCCCGATAATGCCCAGACCGAATCCGGCACATGGCGTTATTTACCAGTCACTATGCGTCAGCGTTTACTGGACCGTGCCCTGTCATTTGCACCAGACCTTGCCATTGGCGTGGGGGATCAGACCTACTGGGATCAAAATGTTGCACGGCGCTGGCTTGGCGATGCACAGCGGCAGCGGAATAGGGAACGGATCTACGGCAAATACGGCAAATTCGACGAAGATTTACCGGTTTTTGGCAGCTCGAACGAAGCCACGCTGACCAACTGCCAGGACGAGCAAATTGCTTCTCTGTACGCTATTAATTTCCGCTCAGTGCCACTGATTCTGACCCAGGATGACCACGATTATTTCGAGAACGATGAAGGCACCGATGATATCGTTACCTTCCCGCCACGCAATTTCACGGCGCGCCTGGCCAGGGCGTCTCAGTCCCTGTATTTTCCAGAGTATATGCCGGATGAAAATCGCCCGGTCCATCTCTCCGGTTCTGATGCGAATGGCGCTAGTGAGACCTATGGTTCATACCGATGGGGATCATTGCTGGAATTGCTGATGTATGACTGTCGGCGTTTCATTACCCTGGCAGGACCGACAGCAGTCTTTGTAGAGGAAACTGCGGAACGCTGGATGGCGAAACGTACGGCTGCGGAAGCCAGCACCCGTCATCTGATTCACATTCCTTCAACACCCTTTGGCTGGTCGGCCGGAAAATGGGGCGAGTGGTATCCAGACTATCTACAGCCCAATGGCCAGCTGGGGCTAGAGAACCCCAAACCTTACTGGCAGTCCGGCTGGTTCTCACAGCATCAGCGCATACTATCCATGTTATCGAGCCAGGATGAGCGTATTCCCTTGATCATTTCAGGCGATTTGCATGCTGTCGGTTCGGCGATGATTACCCGTAGTGGTGAGCTCAATTTCGATAAGCCGATTCACACTATTCTGGCTGGACCGATTGGTACCGGCACCGGGTGGCCCAGCGCTGTCCGTGGCAGTGGCGCCACGATCCCAATTAGTATGGAACTTCAAGAGCGTGAACATCCGATAGAGAATAACGGGTTTTCCATTCTCGACATCGATAGTGACAGCATTCAGGTGAAGCAATTTGCCTGGTTGCCGACCCAAGGCCTGGACAGTATTGACACGCTGGAGCCCTTTTCAACATTCAGGCTCACGCGCTAGGCAGCCAATGCAGTGCTTCATTCATCACTTAAATTGACAGGTTGGCTTATGAGCGACATTACTTTCTATACCAACCCACAATCGCGGCCGCATCGTGCATTGGCTGTTGGAAGAACTGGCTGAGCCCTATGACACGGAGTGGATCGATTACGGTGAGCAAATGAAGGGCGCCGAGTATCTGGCGGTGAATCCAATGGGGAAAGTACCGGCGATAAAACACCGGGGCGCGGTAGTCACCGAAACTCCCGCTATCTGCACCTACCTGGCGGTGAGTTATCCCGACAAGAACTTGATCCCGGCGCATGGTGATCCGGCGCTTGCCGATTTCTATCGCTGGATGTTTTTCGCCGCCGGCCCGGCAGAAATGGCGGTAACTACCCGGTCCATGGGCTGGGAATTGGCAGAGGACAAGCAGCGCTCTGTCGGTTTTGGTAGTCACGGGGACACCATGGATGCGCTGGAGTTGGCGTTGGGCAAGGGTCCCTATGTATGCGGTGAAAATTTCACGGCGGTGGACGTATACCTGGGCTCTGCTCTGATCTGGGGCATGATGTTCGGTACCATGGAGAAGCGTCCGGCGTTTGAGAAGTACACTGCGGAACTTGCGGCCCGACCCGCTTCACAGCGAGCCAACCAGATCAACGAGGACAGAATCAAGAGCCTGGAAGATTGAAACGGCTTTCCAAGTAAGCTGCGTAGTTGGATTGGCAAGCAGACTGAAAAAATCGAAAATTGCAACGCAGGCGCCTGATGGACGACTATCACTTGGCTCAACTCAACATTGCTCGCATGCTGGCGCCGATAGAGTCACCGCAGCTGTCGGATTTTGTTGCCAATTTGGATCGCATCAACGCCCTGGCCGAGGCCGCGGATGGATTTGTCTGGCGGCTCCAGGATGAAGCGGGCAGTGCCACCAGTTTTCGTCCCTTCGGCGACGAGATGCTGGTGAACTTAACACTTTGGAATAACATCGAATCATTGCACAACTACGTATATCGCTCGGGCCATGTTGAAATCATGAAGCGGCGTAAAGAATGGTTTGAGATGATGCGAGAATTCTATATGGTATTGTGGTGGGTTCCCGTCGGCACTATCCCCACTGTGGACGAAGCCAAACAAAAGCTGGCTCAATTGCGCCAACAGGGGCCCTCTAGCGATGCTTTTACGTTCAAGCAACCATTCGTGGCGCCTTGCGCGCGGGAATCATCACTAGATGGATTTGACGGGTCCTGTCCGGCAATCTGAAACTGTGGACAACCCTGGTAGCAGCGTCTTTGCGTGGCACAATGGTGGCGGCTAAACATCATATTTCGAAGCATGCAGGAAACCATTTATGCAGATAAGAATCCTGAACAAATTCGTCGTGGTTTTTTCTTCATTGCTGCTGCTAAGCAGCGCATGGGGGCAAGCCTATGAACCACCGAGAACGGCGGATGGTAAACCAGACCTGCAGGGCACCTGGTCCAACGCGTCTATCACGACCCTGGAGCGCAATGCCCGTTACGAAAATCTGGTGTTAACGGATGATGAAATCAATCGCGCCACCGACGAGCACCCGCAAAATGTGAGGCTGGCCACCGACGATAATCTGGTGCAGGGTGAGTTGCTCGATGGTAGTGATCTGCCCAGAGGGCGTGGCTACAATGCCTTCTGGATCGATCCCGGCACCAAGTTCGGCGTCATCAACGGGGAATATCGCACGTCCTGGATCGATGATCCTGCGGATGGCCGCATTCCCTACAGTGACCAGGGTCGAGAACTTAGGTCGGCACTGCGCCGCAAGAATTCCGGTTTTGATGGCCCGGAAGTCCGACCCCTATCGGAACGTTGTATAAGCACCGGTCTGCGCACAGGGCCGCCCATGATCAATGGGCTTTACAATAATAATTATGAAATCATTCAGACCCCTGGATATGTGGTGCTAAGAACCGAGATGATAAGTCACGCCCGTATCGTGCCCATTAACAGCGAATACAAGATGCAGTCGGTGACACCCCTGTTCGGCGAGTCCATTGGCTATTGGGATGGCGACACACTAGTGGTTGAAACTACTAATTTCAGCCCCTTGCAAGAAGAGGCGAGCACTAGCCTGTCCACCAACGCCCGTGTACAGGAGCGCTTTACCCGCATCTCCGATGAGCAGATTGACTATGAGTTTACGGTCGAAGATCCGAAATATTATTCCCAAGCCTGGCATGGTATAGCCAGATTTCTCGCCACCGATGACAAGGTCTATGAATTTGCCTGTCACGAAGGCAACTATGCCCTCCCCGGCATCCTCGCCGGTGCGCGTCGACAGGAGCACGACGAGCAACGGTAACGAAATCGCTGGGAATCAAGCAGGTCAGAATGCTGATCACAGATCGTTGTGACGCGACTGAAAACATCTGAAAAGCGATTAGCCGCTGTTTGGCTTTCGCACTGGCAAGTCGATTTTTTATCCATTGCATATCCTGCGCAAAGAGACTACTTCTGATGGTAAAAAAGGATCCTGTGCCAATTAGGTTTCCACCTGATAAAAAGCACGCGGACCTATTTGCGAGAGTCGTTGCAGTTGCAAAACAGTTCCCTGGCATAGAGGAGAGTCGTTCTTACGGGACACCTGCGATAAAGGTGAAGAAAAAGTTTATGGCGAGGCTGCGCTCCGAAGCCGAAGGTGGCCTGGTAATCCTTTGTGATTTCGTAGACCGGGAGATGCTGCTTGCCGCTGCACCTGAAGTATTTTATATAACAGATCACTATACAAATTCACGGGCTATCCTGATTAATTTGGAAGCGGTAGATTGGAATGCAATGCCGGCTATCGTCGAACAAGCCTGGCGCATGGCGGCAACAGCAAAACTCATCAGGGAATACGATGAAAGATAAACACACTAAGCAGAGCATTAAGCTGTTCGCTGCCCTCGTTGGGGCGCGAAAATCTGCGCCTTTTTTATGCCTCTAGATTGACGTTTTCGGCCAGGAGAATTCAGTGACTATCAGTGGAGAATGTTTCTGTGGTGAAGTTAGATACTCAATAAACGGGCTGCTTCGAGACGCGCGATCCTGTCATTGTTCGCGCTGCAGAAAAGCTTTTAGCGCTCAGGCTTCAGCCTATGCATTGATGAATCCAGAAGAATTTGAATGGCTTGCAGGTGAAGATTTACTTTCTACATACGAGAATAGCTATGGCTTCGGCCTGCAGTTTTGCAGCAAGTGTGGATCGACTCTGTGCGGCGTGTTCAATGGAACCATACATGGCGTAAGCCTTGGCTGTGTCAATGGTGATCCGGGAGTTGAAATCGCACGGCATATCTATGTTGGCTCGAAAGCGACATGGGAGATAATGCCCGATGGCGTTCTCCAGTATGATGAGTCGGCGCCAGACGACCCATGACAATCAAATAAAAAGTGACCTAGAAATAAAGGACGTCTCAGTGCTGTGAAAAGCAAGTGGCTCCGACTTCTACTAGAATTTTCCCAAGTGCTCACAGGCCCAGGGCGGCGCGCATTTCCCGTGCAGTCATGCCTTTTACGTAAACTTCTGTTCCCTGATCGAATTCTCGCGCTCGATCCAGAGAGCCAACTACCACCGGATCGAACCCGGCATCGATAACTAGCTGACTGGCAACGGCAACACCCTCTGCGTCATCACCGGCGATGGGGATGGCAATGAGTTCACCGTCTCGATGGGCCTGATTGTTGACTTCGGTCCAGCTCAGGGCATTGAACGCCCGTACCAGCCTCACGCCGGGAAAGAATTCTGCCGAGGCGACACCGGTACCCTTCTCTAGTGCCACCGCAGCCATTTCGCCATCCCTTCTCACATAGGGATTGCCACAGTCGATGACGATCTTGCCCTGCATCAGCGGCGCAAGATCCTCTCCCACCTGGGGCATTGCGGCATAGGGCACGGCGATAAAGACGATGTCGCCGAACTCCGCTGCTTGCCGCGGAAACCCTGCGCTGGCCTTGGGACCAGCCTGGGCGACCAGTTCGCCGAGTTGATCGGGATTGCGCGATGAAAACATGATCTCGTGGCCCGCCTCTGCCCAGCGCAGACCCACAGAGCCACCGATGCGACCGGAGCCGATGATGCCAATCTTCATGGGTGCCGGCGATGGCATCGCCTGGGCAAGAATCCTGGAAGAGAACAGGGCCGGAAATAGCGAGATCCCTGCCATTGCCAATAGTGTTTGGCTGACAAACTTTCTTCGAGAGAGGGAAAAACGATTATTCTTACGCATATCCTGCTCCTATTTTTACACTCTGATTCCTCGGTAAAGAATACTGGCATCAAACCTTTCGACTATCTGGGAAGGTTTTTGTAAACGACGCCGTCCTTCATTACAAATTTCACATTGCGAACTGAGCTTATGTCTTCGAGCGGGTTACCGGTTACCGCGACAAGATCGGCCAGATAACCCGGGCGAACCGAGCCGATCTGGTCAGCAAGCCCGAGTGACTCGGCAGCGAGGGAAGTCGCAGAAACGATCGCAGCCATCGGATCCTGGCCGCCGTCCCGAACCCGATAGATAAACTCTTCGGCGTTCATTCCATGGGCCCCCGCAACGGCATCGGTTCCGTACACGATCTTCACATTGCCATTGGCGAGGGTACGTCGGAAAGTTTCGTATCCGATTACCCGCGCCTCTTCCATCAGTGCAAAACCTTCCTCGGTGTAATTCCCAAGACCGATGTATTTCTCCCTGTTGTCGAAGTAGTTGGCGTAGAGTAAGCCGAGGTGTGGATCTAGGTAGGTGCCATGCTCCGCCATCAACGCTATCACTTCATCGCTGTAGCGGTTGCCGTGTTCGATTCCTTCACACCCCGCCTCGATGATCGCCGTTAGACTCTCGGTACCGTAGGCGTGAACGACGGTGCGCAGCCCGAGCTCATTGGCCTCATGACAGACCGCGCGGATCTGTTGGTCCGACATCAGCTTAACACCACCTTCCCGGATACTCGCGGAGGCGAACATCTTCACCACATCCGCTCCATCTGCATGCAGCTCCCTGACAATACTCCTCAGCTCATCCGGTGTCCCCGAACTTACAGAGATGGCCCTTAATGATGTCAACACGCGCGGTCCTGGCAGTTCACCGCGTTCGATGGCGTCGCGCAGATCCTTATCTGCGACACTGCCAAGACTCTGCACGGTGGTGAAGCCAGCCATTAACATCCGGTGTGCATTCTCGGCAGCGTACAGCACAGTCTGGGCCGGAGTCTCATCCGGGTCTCGATTGTAGCGACCCTGTGCATTGAAGTGAGCGGTCAGGTGCACGTGGGTATCGATCCACCCGGGCATCACGGTGAGATCCGTCAGATCGTAGTCAACCGGACCCGATGAATCGTCGAGCCGGATGATACGCGATCCCTCGATGGTTATGGTCACGTTCTCCATTACACCGCCCACTCCGTCGAGCAGTCGGCCCGCCCGAATCGCAATCGGCTCAGCCTGGGCGCTCGCCGTTGTCGCCGATAAAAACGAGGTTGAGGCCACAGTCAGAAATACTGTTAACCACTGCAAGAGCCTGCGCTGGCGCAGGTTTTGAAATAGTTGTTTCATATAGACCCCGTTAACCTATAACCCTAATCCTTGAAGCGCTTGCCTTTTAGAAAGCGTTCAAACAGGTCTGTGAAAGTATGATGTTTCAGATCAGTGTACTCCCCTGCATCGAGAAAAACCCGATAACACAGAGGGCAGGTTTCTATCCAGATGTGAGTTTGTTCGGGATCTGTCAGCCTGGTCATTTCGATCTTGCACAGCGGACATTCGATATCGTCAATCTTGTCATATTTTCTGCCAACAGATGCTGGACCGACATCGAAGAATTTCTCGACCATCCATTCATCATTCATCTTGTCCATCATCTCTGGGTCGATCAGTAGGCCATAGCAGCTATTACAACGCTGAACACTGATCTCTTCGTGGGTCTTGGTTTCTAACGTACCATCACATTTTGGGCAATCTAGCTGGGAATCTGACATTGACCGCTTTCTCCTTTGGTTCAATATGCAATATGGTAGTCATTATTCGAATAAACTCAAGACCCAGGGTCAGGTCATGCAATTTAGCGTACATCCAGATTCGCCGTTTTCAAAGATGTCGAGAGGAAAGAATTGAGCCTTGGTTTCCTGACTCTGGGTTTCGGGAATGGCTCGACAGACTCTCGGCTCACTGATACGATCAATTTCCACCAAATGTTCCAATGATCGTGGGTTCCAGAATGATCCGGGAGGGAGTATGCAACGACTGATAGGAAGTGTAACGGTGGTGGCTCTGATTGCGGCCGCCTACACGACGACCAACGAAGCGCAGGAAGTGGTCTTGCCTGACTACGCGGCACAGCTTGCCGACCTGCCGAGTCCGCCCAACGACCGATCTCTGCCCGAGGTCTCGCCCGACGGGCCAGTGGGCGCGTACGGGTTTAGTCGCTACGTATACCAGCGTCAGGGCGACAATATCGTGGCGACCCTCATCGAGGGGCCTGTGGGCCATCAGGTCCGCTGCCAGCAGCTCGCGCAGGAGTGCTCCTATGTCGAGCTCCAGGCGATTTACGATGCCGGCGGAGAGATCCCCGACTACCTCGAAATGGACCGCAACACGCTCGGCGAATTACTCGACCAGCTGGCCCGAGTCGAGGCCGCTGTCTTGCAGTACGAGACTCTCGACGATGCCTGCGCGGCGGGTCTGAGCATCTCCTCGGCCCAAACCGCCAACATGGGCATTCATGTCACGGACCCTGGTGCTGGCCTGGAATTCAACCCCGATCGCCCCCAGATGATCCTGTTCGCGAAAGATGGTGGCGAACGCATCCCAAGGCTCGACATCGGCCGCTGTGAAGGCGACAAGTTCGTGGGCGAGGAAGGCTTCCAACCGGTTGGTGCGGTGTTCAATATTGCGCTCAGCGAGGACCATCCCGATGCCTTCGCCGGCGAGCTCGACAACTGGCACATTCACCACAACACCTGCGCCGGCGGCTCCGTAGAGAATGCCAACGACGTCAATGGTGAGGTCGAGGTGACCGCCACCACCGCAACGCCGGAGGAGTGCAGGGCGGGTGGTGGGTTCTTCATGCGGGTGATCCCGACCTGGATGATGCACACCTACGTCGTGCCAGATTTCGACCCCCAGGGTGGCGTGTTCGCTATGTTTAATCCCAGCGTCTGGCCCGTCGCTTCTTCACCTGAGAAGATGCTGGAGATCCGCACTATCCGCGACGATGATGCGGTGGCTGCACCCATCATCAACTTTAGTTTCGGCAACATCGAGGCCAGCGTGGGCGAGATCATCCGCTTCGGCAACGCCGACAGCGTGCCACATACTGTCACCGCGGGATCGTCCATCAATCCTCGCCCCGAGGAGTTCGACAGCGGTGTGCTGGATACTGGTGGCACTTTCGACATCTCCTTCGACCAGCCAGGCAACTACCAGATCTTCTGTGCCCTGCACCCGGAGATGCAAGCGACGGTGGTGATCAACTAAAGGAACCGGTACACAGCCAGACTAAGCTGAATGCGGTGGCGCATTGGTTAAATGAACCGCCGCGTAAGACCTTGGCTTGCTCAATGCCAGCGTAGGAATTGCGACGAATTGCCGATAGCTAGGGCTGAATAGACAGCGCCGATAGACACCGACCGGCGCAGCTATTATTCTTCCTGTTCCTTCCCCACCGTTACCTCACCACTACGAGGAGGCATTCAATGAGAACTCGAATTTTGAGCTTTACCTGCTTGTTGGTCCTGGCTATCGCGGGCGTTGCCTGCGCACCGGTTACTGACGACAGCTCGGCTGCCGCGCCAGCGGCCACAGGCTATATGCCTCCCACCGTCTCGCCGGAATCCCGCGACCTCACCCGGGCCGACATCGAACGGATGATGGAGGAGCTGTCGAACTGGGGTCGCTGGGGGGCCGATGATCAGCTTGGCGCGGCCAATCTCATCACCCCCGCGAAACGGCTGGAGGCGATCGCTACGGTGACCGAGGGCATCACCGTGTCGCTTGAGCATCTGCTGCTGACCGAGACGGCGCCCGATGTCCCGCAGCCGTTCCAGCGTCGGGTGTTGACCGTCCCCGAAGCCACCGCTGAGCCGGGCTTCTTTGGCGCCGTCAGCGACAATTACAGCATCAGCTACCACGGCTATTCACACAGCCATGTGGATTCCCTGTGCCACATCTTCTACAAGGGGAAGATGTATAACGGCAAGGATCAGAGCACGGTTACCGAGGCCGGCTGCGCCACCAACTCGATTGCAAATCTGCAGGGAGGCATCGTCACCCGCGGTGTCCTTATCGATATACCCCTTCTCAAGGGGGTCGATTACCTTGAGCCGGGTACGCCTATCTACCAGGAAGATCTGGAGGCATTCGAAGAAATGACTGGCGTGGTCGTGCGTCCGGGTGATGCGGTCTTCGTGCGCACCGGCCGCTGGGCTCGCCGTGCCGCGCTCGGTCCCTGGGTTGTGGCGCAGGGGGCGGCGGGCCTGCACGCCTCGGCGATGCCCTGGATCAAGGCCCGTGATGTCGCCTTTCTCGGCAGTGACGTGGCCAGCGATGTGGTCCCATCCCAAATCGAAGGCGTGCAGCTCCCGGTTCACCAGCTGACAATCGTGGCGATGGGTGTGGATCTGTTCGACAACCAGGATCTCGAAGCTGTCGCCGAGACCGCAGCGCGACTGAATCGCTGGGAGTTTTTGGTGGTGGCCGCACCGCTGGCGGTAGAGGGCGGCACCGGCTCGCCGGTTAATGTGCTGGCAATTTTCTGAACCAGGAGACCGGTACGCGGGAAGAAGTTTGATGAACGATAGCGGTGAAACCGATCTAAGGCGTCTGCTCATTTCCTTGGCGCCGGTATTGTTAAAGCCGGACTACGTTTTCTGCACCGTCGCCCACGCAACTCAAGTCGATTATCGCGAATTAAAGCCCCTGGCAAGTTTTCAGGAGGATGAGGGTCTAAGCCTGATTCTGGAACAAATTGTGGCTGACGAAGCCGGTCTCATATATGAATCAGTGTTCAAGGGGATTACCTTGACGGTGCACTCCAGCCTGGATGCCGTCGGCCTGACCGCTGCGGTGGCTGGCAAACTTGCAGAGCACGGCATAAGTGCAAATGTAGTCGCTGCCAGCTATCACGATCATATTTTCGTGCCCAGGGACAAAGCCGAGCAAGCCCTGAGATTGCTCGCTGCGATGTCCGGGTAAGCCGTCAGCCCTCCCACGTGGCTAATTTCTTGAATTCTGGGGTATAGTTGGGCCCATCTACCCGATCTCAAGCACCGAACCAAGAGGTAATCCCATGCCAGCTGACCGACTCTCCAGACTTCCCAGCGCAGCAGCTGCCATGACCCTGTTCAGCATTCTTGCCGCGCCCGTGTTCGGACAGGGAACCGCAACAGTCCGCCTCGAGGGCCTGGATCAAACTGTTGAAATACTGAAAGACAAGTGGGGCATTTCCCATATCTACGCCGAAACCGAGCACGACCTGTTTTTCGCGCAGGGTTATAGTGCGGCGCGGGATCGCCTGTTTCAGTTTGAAATCTGGCGGGCCCAGGCCACCGGCACCACCGCCGAGATTTTCGGCCCGCGCATGATAGACCGGGATCATGGCACCCGCCTGTTTAAGTTTCGGGGCTATATGGCCCAGGAAATGAATCACTATCATCCCCGGGGCGTCGATATCATCACCGCCTTCGTCCACGGTGTTAACGCCTACATAGATGAGGCCTTGCAAAAACCAGAAGATCTGCCACTGCCATTCAAGCTACTGGGCATTCAACCCAGGCACTGGACCGAAGAAGTGGTTATCTCCCGACACCAGGGACTGTTGGGAAATATTGGCAGGGAGCTCAATACCGGCCGGGCAGTGTGCAGCATCGGCGCGGCGATGGTTAAGGAGTTACAGTATTTCCATCCCCATGAGCCCGATCTGACACTGGATCCCATGATCGACTGCGATTCTCTGCTCAATAACGACATTCTGTATCTTTACAATGCCTATCGACGTGGTCTGCGAATCGAACCCGCTGACATTGTAGTGGCGGAATTGCGCAATACTGACGCCGAATTTCAGCAGATTGCCAATACCTTGATGCAGGAGGAAATGCATTTACGAAAACGATCCATAGACGATATTGGCAGCAACAACTGGGTCATCAGTGGAGATCTGACCCAGGATGGCTGGCCGATGATGATCAATGATCCTCACCGCGCGCAGTCCGTGCCATCGTTGCGCTACTGGGCGCATTTGGTAGGCCCCGGCTGGGACGTTCTCGGTGGTGGCGAACCAGAGATTCCGGGTATTTCCATTGGCCACAATCAGTACGGTGCCTGGGGCCTCACCGTATTTTCCACCGACGGTGAAGATCTCTATGTCTATGAAACCAATCCAGACAATCCCAACCAGTATCGCTACCAGGGTCAATGGGAGGAGATGCGCATTATCGAGGAGACGATCGATGTGAAGGGCAGTGCCCCGGTAACTGTGGCACTGAAATACACGCGACATGGTCCGGTGACCTTCGAAGACCGCGACAAGAACCTGGCCTATGCCGTGCGACCAGCCTGGATGGAAGTAGGGGGTGCACCTTATCTGGCGTCCCTGCGCATGGACCAGGCTACGAACTGGGAAGAATTCAGGGCGGCGACGAATTACAGCAATATCCCCGGGGAAAATATGATCTGGGCCGACCGCGACGGCAACATCGGCTGGCAGGCAGTGGGTATTGCACCGGTAAGGAGAAATTTCAGCGGCATGGTGCCGGTGCCCGGCGATGGTCGCTTCGAATGGGACGGTTATCTACCCATCACCGCCAAGCCGAACGAATTCAATCCAGACCGCGGTTATATCGAGACCTCCAACAGCAACTACACCACGCCAGATTATCCCTATCTCGATGCCATCGGTTATACCTGGACCGATCCCTACCGCTGGGCCCGCGCCAGTGAAGTCCTGGCCTCGGGTCGTAAATTCAACATGATGGATATGGTGCAGTTGCAGCATGATTATCTGTCCATTCCCGCCCGCACATTGATGCCGTTTTTCAAAGACCTGAGAGCGACAGACCCCCAGGTGGAAACCGCGAGACAGATGCTGATGAACTGGGATTTTGTGCTGGACAAAGACTCCATCGAAGCCGGCATCTACGTCGCCTTCGAGCGCCAGTTACTGGATAACATGGAAGCCTTGAAAGTACCGGAAATCGCCTCGAGCTATCTGAACCTGGGCATGAAGACCAGCATCGACATGCTGCTGGCGCCGGATGGCGACTTCGGCGACGATCCAATCGCAGGGCGGGATGATTTCCTGCTCGCTACATTGGCCCAGGGAGTAGCGAACCTGCGCGAGAAACTCGGGCCTAACATTCAAAACTGGGTCTATGGCCAGGCAGATTACAAACATGCCGAGATTCGTCATCCCCTGGGGGCGGCAGTCAATGATGAATTACGTTCACGACTCAACGTGGGACCGGTTCCACGCGGAGGCAACGGTTTTACCGTGGGTGCTAACGGCAGCGGCGACAATCAAACCTCCGGCGCGTCCTTCAGAATCTTTGTGGATACCCGGGATTGGGACAACACCCTGGGCATGAACACACCGGGGCAGGTGGGGGATCCCGATAGCCCGTTTTACGACAATCTGTTCGAGCTGTGGGCAAACGACAAGGTATTTCCGGTATTTTATTCTCGGGAGAAAATTGAGACCGTATTGTTCGAGAGACTCGATCTGGTCCCGGCAAACTAGGCAGCAGGCACTCCAGGCTCGATAACAAGAAAAATAGATTAGGAGGAAAGGCAATGGATCGAATAGACAAAGAGGGTAACCGTCTCCCCATAAAAATTGATAGCACTTCTAATGGCGAATATGAGCCGATTCCTATCTCGCCAATCAACGAACGCGCGAACAAGCTCGCCCTGCACTTAGCCGGCGAAAACGCCAGACGCAGTGGTCAATCCCGGCGTAAGTTTCTTATTTCCAGCTGTGGTGCTGCCAGTACCTTGCTGGCTTTTAATCAGGCCAATTCCTATCACCACAAGCGCGGCGGGTTTTTTGATATCAGGGAGGAGAGCGCGCTGGATGCTTCCTCGGCCCTGGCAGAAGTCGAAGGCGGGGAGTTTATCTTCGATGTACAGGGCCATTACGTCAATCCTGAGGGAGACTGGCTCAGCAGAATTCCACCCGCAGCCCGACCCTACGCCGGCATGGAAAAAGCCGCCTGCGACGCCGGAGAAACTGGCGGTGATCGAGGTTATCTGAATTGCTTGAGTGGCAATGAGTTCATAAAAGACATCTTTCTCGACAGCGATACCGACATCATGGTCTTGTCATTCGTGCCTTCTACCCGTGAAAACGAGCCGGTAACGATTGAGGATGCCACCGAGACCCGAAATATTGTCGCCCAGTTACAGGGCAGCAAACGGCTGCTGGTGCACGGCCGCGTCAATCCAAACCAGGACGGTGACCTGGAAGGCATGGACGAACTGGCTGAAAACTGGGACATCGCGGCCTTCAAGACCTATACCCAGTACGGACCCGGGGGCATCGGCTTCTATCTCCATGATGATCCTGGCCTGGCGATGATCGAGCGTGCACGTCGCCTGGGTGTGCGAAATATCTGCGTGCACAAGGGGCTACCATTCGGTCCCCGGTCCTATGAGCACAGCCAATGTCAAGATATTGGCATCGTCGCCAAGCTATATCCGGATATGAATTTTCTGGTTTACCATTCTGGTTTCGTTGCCAGCGTGCAGGAACAGGAATTTATCGAGGGGGCAGGACGTGACGGCATCGACACCCTGATTCAATCGGTGCTGGACAATGAAGTGGCGCCTAATTCCAACGTCTACGCGGAATTGGGGTCCACCTGGCGCTTTCTGATGCGAGACCCGGACAATGCCGCCCACGCCCTCGGCAAGCTGTTCAAATATATCGGCGAGGACAATGTGCTGTGGGGTACGGACTCTATCTGGTACGGCTCGCCCCAGGATCAGATCCAGGCCTTCAGAACCTTTCAGATTTCACAGGAATTTCAGGATCGATATGGCTACAGCGCAATTTCCCCGGCCATGCGACGTAAGGTGTTTGGACTGAACGCCGCTCTTCCCTACCAGATCGATGAGGCTGAAATTCGCGCGCTTACTGCGAATGACTTTGTTGCCTCGGAAAAGCTGGCGTATCAGCAAGATCCACAGCCATCGTTTCTAACTCATGGCCCGAAGACTCGGCGTGAGTTTATGAACTTCCTGAAGTGGGGATCTGTTTAGGGAGCTTCCGAGCAAAGCTTTAGTATGTCCGCTGAAGGAAAAACATCCGTTGTGGTTTTCTCTCTCAGACCCTCGACAGCAGGCTAAATACGGCCGCAATCGACATCGCAGCAACAAGCAGGCCGATGTTGGAAGATTGCAAGACCGTGTAATCCACCGATTGCAAGCTCGAATAGTCAATCGAGCGAATCTGCGTACTCAGGAGATTAAGCTGTTCTGAAAAATCCACCATCGCGGCCAGACTATACAGGTCTTCATAGGCTGACTGTGGCGATACCACAGCAGCGATCAGAGTCAGCCAGAAAACTCCCGCCCCTGCAAAGAGTTTGTCGCGCAGTGAAATGCCTGTTGCCAATTTGCTGCCAACGCGCTCGCTGAAGCCTTTGTCCGCAATCAAGGCCGGTTGCGCGAGCATGCGGTCCAGGGAATCAAAACTTGAGTTGTTGTTCACGAAGCCTTCTCCAATTTTTGTTCCTGGGTGCTTTCCCTGGTCAGTATTTTGCGCAATTTGGTCTTACCACGGCTGATATTTGACTTCACGCTTCCCAGGGGCATCTTCAGAATGTCTGATACTTCCTGGTGTGAGAAACCATAACTGTGGCACAGGGTGATCGTCCCGCTTTCATCTGTATTGAGCTGGGCCAGGGCCTGTTCCATATCCTTCTGCTCGGTAGAAATTGAATCATACCTGTCGCTGAGTACTTCGAGTTGTCCGATATAGTCATCGGTAACTTCCAGACGCCGGCTGACACAGCGTCGATGTTGTAGAAAGCAATGATAGGCGATGCGATACAACCAACCCGAAAAACTACCGGTACCTTTGTAGCTACTCAGCTTGCGAAAGGCATTGATGAATGTTTCCTGTGCCAAATCATCCGCGACATCGTATTGCTTACAGAGTCTTACCAGGAATGCCCGCACTCTACCCTGGTGCAATTTCACCAAGGTAGAAAATGCATCATTGTCACGCAGCGCCAGGGTGCGCCGGATTAATGAGCTCTCGTCATTCAAACTGACTAAAATCCAGTCTCTCTCAAGAAGATTCCCGCAAGCGGTATTTCCCGGATATGAGAAACGCGATGCCGATGAAGATAGCAATTGTACCGAAAACTGCTTCCTCGTACCCGCTTTCAAGCCAGATGCCCAGAGTTATGGGCACACCGAGCGCCAACCAGATCATGCCGATTTTGTAGTCGGTCTTGTAGTTTCCCTCGCCACCGCTCAACATTTTCATCATGTCGGGATCGACGTTTCCGCCCAACTCAACGATCTTTATCAGCGTATCCATCTTCTTGCCTTAATTTTATGTATAAAAAACAAGAGACTAAGAGGCAATACACCTATACTTAATATAACCGCCGCGAATCCGATAGCTATTCCGTCCATATTTGGTGCCTCATTTACTTGGTTGTTTCTTCTACGATGCGTGGTAGAGGCAATTTGGATGCATGCAAGCAATAAATAATCTTGAATCAATTCTGCAATGGTCAGCCATGACGCTTCAAATTGATGGTTCTCAAAGCTGACATGCTGCAAATGATCTGGTAGCAGGGATCTGCGTTGCTATGGGTTTTGGGGCTGACTGTAACAGGTTCTTTTCCGTAAATTCCAATCCCACGTGGCCCAGCCTCGCAGCCAAATTCGATAGGGTGATCGCGGGTTCATCTGCTATAGTCAGCTGGCTCCATCAGCCATCAGCCATCAGCCATCAGCCATCAGCCATCAGCCATCAGATTGAGGTTCGAAATGATCATGAGAAAAATTCTAGCGCCCCTGATCGGCGCCGCGTTACTGTCTTCGGCCGTTTACGCCGTGGAAGAAGTAGATCCTGCTCTGGCCGAGATCACCAATTTTCGACAATACAGCGACACCTTCGCCAGCGCCGGCCAACCCACCCGTGAGCAATTCCAGCTGTTGGCCGACCAGGGATTCGAACGTATTGTCTACATCGCCTTCACCAACAACAACAACGCGCCCGCCGATGCAGATCAACTGGTCAAAGGGCTGGGCATGGAATACATGCATGTACCCGTCGCCTTCGACAATCCCCTGCCGGACGACTTCTACGCCTTCGCCGATTCCATGCGGCGCAACACCGACAAGAAGACCCTGCTCCATTGTCAGGTAAATGCCCGCGCCACGGCCTTCAGTTTTCTCTACCGGGTATTATTTGACGACATTTCCATCGCCGTCGCCAAAGCCGATATGAACACCGTCTGGCAACCCAACGAAGTCTGGCGCGATTTCATCTTCGAAGTGCTGGACCAGAACGATGTATCGCCCGATTGTGAGGGCTGTGACTGGACTCCGCCACCGCCCCGTGGGCAGTAATAAAATAGGGACAGATTTATTTTCTACACCAATTTTTAGAAATATGCAGAAAATAGATCTGTCCCTATTTACTAAATTTATTATACGGACGGGCAACAAGGGCATTGAGCAGCACCACTTGCTATCACCGATTCTGCAGCTCTGGCATTCTGCTCTGCGGTTCGCTTCGTGGCAGCGACCGTAGCCGCATTAGCAACAGACATGGAATCGGGCCTGGTTACTGCCAGCTCCTGCCCAAAATACCCGGTATAAATCTGGTATTGATGCTGACCAATATCAGTTGGAACCCGAATCGTATTGCCATCAACGATTTCGACGTCGCTTATCGTCGCGCCATCACATATTACAACTGCCTCATTTGCGTTCGGTAGATTGGTAATTCGCCAGCTGGTCTGTTGACCAGCCAGGTTTCGATCGCCCACGTAAGTTCCAATGTTAAGAACGCCATTGTCTTTATCATTCCATGCGCTATCGACACCCAAGTTTGGATAATCTACACCCTCGAGAGTCGGCGCAGTGTACTTGTCCAGATGCTGTACCTTGAATGCGTCTATCCAATTACCCTCGGCGATTTCACTGATCATCAATTGGCCTGAGCCCTGACCCCGTGGCCACGGTTCACCATAGTTGAACCACCAGCCGAACTTATCCATATCATCGCCAAACCAACGCGGCTCCGAGTAGCGTTCGGCAGCGGCACTGAGGCGGCTAACCGCCGTGTGATCCCCCAATGCTCTAGCCATAACCAGACCAAGCGCATTCGGTTGGATTTCCCTTCTAGGATCGCGCCACCCTTGCGCATTGGCAGTTGCTTCATAGATCTGAGTGGCTATTTCAGTGGACTGTGGCATCAAGTAAAAAGCCACACCACCACCTGGACCGGCTGTTCCTGGTAAGTTAATTTTGAAATCAGCGAGAGGGTCGTAGTACATGGTCATCCACTCGATCTGTTGCTGATCGTTGATACCCATGTAATTATCCCGCATAAACTCAACCCAGTTTTCAAATACACCGTAGGAGTTCGTCACTCCTAGTTGGTCGGATAAATACATACCCAAACCCGCAGCTGCATTGCAGAACGGCCATATCTTGGTGTTCTCACAATGAGGACCTTCAGGATGGTCGGTATATTGCTGGCGCAGGTGATCTACAATCTTGGGTTGAGTCCATTCAAATTGTTGGTTTTCGTAGCCGGCAATCTGCCAGGGTTGTTCCCACTTATTATCGCCAGAAACGTATTTGTAAATTGAGAGAATCAGGTTCAACCATCCACGGAAAAATAAATTTCCATCGGCGCCAATCGGATCCGGCTGCAGCCCCCACGGCTGAACTCCGTTAGCAGTCCAACCAGGAGCATCATAACTTCCACGTACCCGCTCAGGCCATGAGCCCATGATAGCAGCCGGATAATTTTTCCGGTCCGGGCTTTCGCCAATGAACGTATTCCAATCTATAGCAGCCCAATAAGCCGTGTGTCTGGTTGCCAGCTCATCCATAATTCGAGCATAAACTTCTCGCCACGCTGGTGTCTGATCAGCCATGAGCATCACACCATAGCTAGAATCGGCAAGATCAAAACGTGGATAACTTAACATGGGTGCGGCGGTATATTGGTCCCACCATGGATGGGGTCCATTGCCATCATATTCCCAATCAATATTGCCGCGTGGCAAATTTATGCCCCAGGGGCGTTCCTCTGCACCGCTATAACCCCAATCATCTTGAAAAGTTGCCTTCTGCCAAATAAATCGCAACCAGCCTTTGGTTCGCTCATTGTGTTTTGGATAAAAACTCGGGGTGTGCTTGTGTGTCGCGGTAGTCGCCGTTGCTGAATTTTGAGTTGAATTCACACAGGCACCCAGGGATACAGCGCCCCCCGCTACCGCGGCGCTCTTTAAGAAATCACGTCTTGTTCTGGTCTGGGTCCGTGACATTCGTACTCCCTTGCTGAAACCCGATTGTTTGCGGTTCGAGTGTAACATTTATTCCTAAATTGCGACCGTGTGCTTTTGCCATTAGTGCCCCCTCTAGCTTCCAATTTTGTTGTCAATACCAATTACGGTCAGGGAATATCGAGACAACAAAAAAGGGTGAGCCCGTTGCCGAACTCACCCTTTCTGTTTCTTCAGATCTAGGGGGCCTTAATCAGAACCGCTCTGATCTACGTTTTTCCATGAGTAGAAGCCCATGAACATTTCTTCCCAGCTTTGCTCGCCCCAATTTACTTCTGAGTTTGGATCGGGGTTGTAGGCATTCTGTGAAGAGTTATCGAAGGCGCCAACGGCGATGATCTTGGTGCCGGCTGGGACTAGCAGAGGTTCTTCGAACTCATGGGAGAGCTGCCAATTGAAGGAATAGGCTGGAACTGACAGCAGTAATTCTTCGGAGCCATCGGGGTACACCGCAGTGAACTTCATGCGCTTGCCACGGAAGTGCATGTGCGGCATCAGGCTGTAGATTTCGGCATCCTCGCGCACCAGGGTGACAAGTTCCATCTCATGATCTTTCGCCTGGGCGGGAATAGCGATGATGAAGGCATTGCCAACACCGCCAGACATGCGCTCCTCGGGAACCACACCTTTGTCGTAGAAGTAGATGCCGATTTCTGTGGCGTCCGTAGTTTCCTTGCCTGAAGTGGTGTAGTGTATTTGCAGACTCAGGGTTGAACCGGCTTTCAGCAAGCCACCGACACCCTCGGGGTTAAGGTTGATATTATTGCCGGGCGCGTAGCCAGCAATCGAAGCCGAGTCGCCGTTTCCGCCACCCAGGAATGCGCCCACGTCAATTTCAGGAATTTCTCTGAAGATCGCGCCGATGTCAGGCTGTTCGCCGGAAGCGATTGACTTGAAAAGCTGGGTGCGGATAGCGAGTGACTTTTCTTCCGGAAGACCGTCGAGAATTTCCATCAGTATTGCCTGGAAATCGGGTCGGCCTTCAGGTGGAACCACGGTAGTAATGATGTGATGAAGCACAGCCGGGGCGCCGGGCGCGACTTCGCTGCCTCGGACCCATCGATCTTCAGTAAGATGGAGATCTATCGGAATTTCCATGTAATCGACTACGCCCGTAGCTGGAATTGTTTGCGATGGAATCTTCACGATCAGATCAGGCTCACCCAGAGACCACTTGTTGTCTGGCCATACCAACTGAGTCAGAGGATCGTTTTCGCTGTCTACTATGGAGCCAGCGTTGACCCAGCGAACCAGCTTCTGCATCTCCAGATCGCTGAGGTTCATTTCGTTTTTCATCTTGTAGCCGACTTTATTGTCGACCTGACCCGGGGGCATGCGTTTGGTCATAACCACTTCACGAATCATCGGTGACCAACCCTGAACCGCCAGGTTGCTGTCCATGGCGAAAGGCGCGATGCCTCCTTCACGGTGACAATTGGCGCAGTTTTCCGCGATGATTGGCGCGATATCATTCTCGTAAGAGAGATTGACATGGGCGGCGGCAGTGGCAAACTCGATTGCGCAGCCTGAGGCAGCAACGCTGACTAGCTCAACTCTGTCTCCGTCGAGAACCTGTTGCAGCACCTGCTCCATCTGATCCTGGACCGGACCACGATACAGGACTTCGAAGGAAGCTGGGTCGTAGACGACGGCTTCGTCCATTTTCGTGATGCCCAACATCTCCGTGACCAACTGGGCATCATCCATGAGGATGGGCAACGCAATTCCTGCGGCCTTGGCTTCCTGTTGAACTGCTTCACGATCGTCCTGCAGACCGGGGTTCATCAGGAAGAAGACTACGCCTTGTTCCTCGTATTTCGCTTGCAGGGAAATGAGGTCTTCGAGAGCAGTTTGATCGGTGGCTCCGTTAGCCTGTGGCAGGATCACAATAGCTTCATGGTCGTCGTACCAAGTCATGCTGTGGAAGGCGCCCAGATGATCAATCAGTGCGAAGTCACCAACGCGTTCGCCTGCGTTAATAGCGGTGGCGAAGGTGGCGATCAGAGCAAACAAAGCCAATCGAATAGTGTTTTTCACGAAACAATACTCCTCATTTACGAATTTTTAGGTGGAAAAGATAAGCAGCTGAAGACCATAGTTTACGCAGTTTTCGGGTGAATGCAGCACATTTCGGCTGTTTTTGTTACGAACTTACCCAAATTCCCTGCAGGGCACTGTTTATCAGGGCCTTGGGGGATCGCTAGAATTTTTGTGGGTGATTTTTCTAATGGGATCGTTTTGAAGTTAGTTACTGAATATTAAAATCCGCTTCGCTGTCATGTATTTGCTTAAGTTGGCGTTCCAGAAGTACGCAATCGGGGAGGTTGGCGGTGGTCGATTTCATGAACAATGTTTGCTCTTGTGCTAGATTACTGGCTGTCTATATCGATTTTACTACATGGAATTTCGTAGATTCTACGTACTCTGATAACTTGCTCCTACATATACATTATTAATTAACTGCCCCCGATCATGTTGCATCGCAAGCTTTGTAAGAGTCGAATTCAATCCCAATCCAATCGGGACCAGCAATGGGATAGCTATCACTCGAAAGTGACTAGCGCTGGCTTCGGTCGCTTGGGACAAATCGTTGGCTGTATTCTGGCTGCGCTACTGCCAGCCTATCAATTGCAGGCCCAAGTTATCGAGCCGCCCCAACTTAACATCTCTGTATACGGCGAGTTAGTTTCCATCACCTGGAGCGAGGTTGCAGACGCTGAGGCATATCGACTCTATTATGCTCCCTTTCCGGATGCAGAAGTTATCGAGAGCCTGGTTCTGGGTTTAACTCCCAGCCTGTCTGGAATTCTCCCCGTCCAATCGGCTTTTTACGTTGCCATCGCAACACTGGTGGGTGGCGGCGAAAGCGCCATTTCCAACATCGAAACTTTTTTCATAGAAACCACCGAATTCGACCCGGAAATTGACGCGATTACCGAAGGTGACTGGTACCGTCCTGGACTCGAGGATAGTTGGCAATGGCAGCTACTCGGAGAAGTGAATACCACCTATGATGTCGAGCTGTACGATATTGATTTGTTCGATGTGCCGATTACGACCATTCAGGAACTGCAATCCCAGGACAAGAAGGTAATCTGTTACTTCTCCGCTGGCTCCTACGAGGACTTCCGGGATGATGCTGGGCAATTCTCGGCAGCGATTCTCGGCGAGCCCCTGGATGGTTTCCCCGACGAACGCTGGCTGGACATAGCTTCAAATAACGCACGGGAGATGGTGCCTTCTCGGCTGGATGTCGCCAAAAACAAAGGCTGCGACGGCGTGGAGCCAGATAATGTCGACCGCTATGTCAACGCTTCCGGATTCGACCTGGATGCAGACGCGCAGCTGGCATTTAATCGCTTCATCGCCAATGAGGCACATGCCAGGGGATTGTCGGTCGGACTAAAAAATGATCTTGACCAGGTGCCTGAGTTGGTGGATTACTTCGACTTTATGGTAAATGAACAGTGTCACGAATTTGATGAATGTGAAACCTTGCAGCCATTTATTGACGCAGCTAAGCCGGTATTCAACGCGGAATATGCCGACAGCTTTGTCGATGATGACAATCAACGCAACAGTATGTGTGAAGATGCTAATAGCAGAGGTTTTGCTACCCTGGTTTTGCCTCTGGACCTGGATGACTCGTTCAGAATTAGTTGCCGATAGATTGCGCAGGCTGTCTGCAGCAGTCGTAGGGTCTAGACAATTACGATTTGTGCTCAATTATTTGCATGATATCTCACAGAATGACCGATGGTACTGGCAGCGGCCCGTGATTTCGTCTTACCATCCCTATCATGATCATTAAACCAATCAATTGCCCAAGCCGCAGCGCAGCGCTGTTGCTATTGTGTCTGCTGCCGCTGCCAGGTCATGGACAATCTGTCCCTGATGAACAGGTCTGGTTTGGCATTAGCCTACCCCCGCCATTTACCCCCCACGTCTCCCCGGCGGCGATAGGGGATCGTGGTCCGGCACCGGCGGTAGTGCCCCCAGGAGAAGAGTCCTATGACGAATTGGCAGGCGCGCGCCTGGCTGATGACTTGCGGCAAATCGTCAATTTCTCCAGACAAAGCAGGCTGACCCAGGAATTAGGTGGTGATCAATTATGGGGTCGTGTCAGCGGCTTCGCTTCGGGGGAGGGCGTGGTGCGCTGGGGAGCGGAGCAGCTTCGCGCTGCCGGCATCGAGGATGTGCGACTGCAACATTTCGACCAGCAACAAGGTTCATCCCTGTGGCTACCGGAGCGTTGGGAGCTGCGGTTACTGGCTAACGCCGCTTTTGGAACTGATAGTGCCGACGTCGTGCTGGAGACCGCTATGGCCCTGGCACCATCGGAGATCCCTGGGGGTCAGCTAACAGCACCCATCGTCTATGTTGGCAGAGGCAGTCCAGCCGAGCTAATGCACATCGATGTGCGAGGCAAGATCGCGCTACAACAGGTAACGCCCCAGGCCCATCTGGTTTTCGAGCGCAGCAGGGCGGTTGCCAACGCTCAGGATTTGATACAACGGGGGGCAGTGGCGGTCATTAACCTGGTTGAGCAACCGGGTAACGAGAGGGTTAGAGATTTTAGCAATTGCGGCGGGCCCTGTTTTAATCTCGGTGGCCGCGACAGCTGGTTCCTGCAGCAAGTCATGAACGCGGCGGCAACGGCGGGAAATTTTGATCAATTACAGATGCGCCTAAGCCTGCAATCAAGAACCCATAGCAATCTGAGCGCCACCAATGCCATTGCGGTATTGCCCGGGTCTAGCAGCAGCGAAACCCTGGTGATCAATGCCCATGCCGATGCCTGGTTCGACGGCGCCGGCGATAACGGCGATGGCCTGGCGGTGTTACTGGCGCTGGGCAGGCATTTCGCCAAGCCGCAAAATCAGCTGCGGCGGACATTAGTACTGGTCGTCAGTGCGGGCCACCATAGCTCCGGCTTGAATGGCCCTCGCAATGCAGTGCGCATGAATCCGAATATTTTTGAAAACGCCTTATTGATATTCAATCTCGAGCACGTTGCGCAACGGAATATCACGCCGGCCAGATTTTCTTTCGATGATGGCTACCGGGAATTCACTGCCGACTCGGGGGAGGCACCTATCGTGGCCGGGATAAGCAATCGCTCGCCATTTCTGCAAGAACTGTTCACCGAGGGTGTCGCGCGTTACGGCACCAATTTCGTTTCCAGTGCGTCTACCATGGCGAGCGGCGAAGGTGGTGGCTATCGCAGTGCCGGTGTACCAATTGTCACCACCATGCAGGCGCCGCCTCTGTATCACACCAGCGGTGAGGTACTCGAGGTAATCTCGGTACCCGGCATGGAGCGTATGGCCAGGTTCATGGTTTATTTCGTGAAGGCACTGGATATCGCCGCGGTCAATCAGATAGCGAACACGCCGTGAACCATCTTTTCCCAACTCACTCTTCTTTAAAGCAGTAATCGATGGCCAAAGCAGTCCTCTTACTCAACCTCGGTACACCGGCAGAGCCTACCGCGAAGGGCTTACGTGAGTTCTATAGGTATTTCTTTGCGGATCCCTTTGTGTTCGATATGAACCCACTGGGGCGATGGCTGCTGCGCAATCTGATCATCTTGCCGTTCAGAGCACCGAAGACGGCAAAAAAATATGCCTCAATCTGGACCGCTGACGGCTCTCCCCTGAAAGTCTATGCCGACAAATTGCAGGCGAGCCTGCAGCTGGCGTTTAATACGGCGGACGAAGACGTATTGGTAGTTAACGGCATGGCCTACAGTGAACCATTTATCGGTCAGGCCATGGCTGAGTTGGAGCGCCGTGGGGTGACAGATATTTTGGTGCTGCCTATGTTTCCGCAATATTCCACTGCCACCACGGCGTCTGTCTTTCACGCCGTCAAGACGGCTGCTACGCATTGGCAGCGACTACCAACACTGCACTTCGTCGACGACTTATTTTCGGAGCCAGCATTCATACGCGCCTGGACGATTTTGATCAGAGGTCATGTTGCCGAGGTGGAGGTCGACCATGTGGTATTTAGCTACCATGGACTACCGCAGCAAAACATTCTTAAAGCGGATGCGGGAGACTACTGCAGTTTTGGAGATTGCTGCGAACAGATAACGCAGGAGAATCGTTACTGTTACCGGGCCCAGTGTATTGCCACCACCAAATCCCTGATCGAGGCACTGGGCTGGGAAGAAGATCGCTACTCTATTGCTTTTCAGTCTCGTTTCGGGCGTGAGGCCTGGATTCAACCCTATCTAGATGAACACATTGCGGAACTGGCAAAAAAAGGCATCAAAAAGGTTGCGATCGCGACACCTTCGTTTGTTTCCGATTGTCTGGAAACGATTCATGAAATTGGCATCGAATACAGAAAAGAGTTTGTGTCAGCCGGCGGCGATGAATTTTACCTAATTCCGAATTTGAATGATGACCCGGTCTGGTTCGACGCAGTTTATAAGATAAGCTCCCATCGTCTGGGGCAAATCGACTGATACTGCAGTTACATTCCCGAAAAAGGACCGATCATCATCGCTGCGTCCTACGTAATTGGAAACTACTTTTTTTAGTAGCTATGTTGGTCTGAAACAGCTAACCAGAACACGACGCGAGCCGTAGCAAGCAGGCGTGGAAAAGGGAATGGTGAACTATTAATTTCACCATTCCCTTTGCGTAGGACTTATCTGTTTCTGCGCTGTGCGCTGAAGGCTTTCTATGCGCTGATGGCTC
>Ga0209554_1000269_pt1 | contig 43192 bp, 34 predicted proteins | sample MarorgKNORR_S2LV_5_FD_188221 | JGI IMG/M metagenome (GOLD analysis project Ga0209554, IMG submission 188221) | Marine microbial communities from the Southern Atlantic Ocean, analyzing organic carbon cycling - Bottom_A/KNORR_S2/LV (SPAdes) (version 2) | ecosystem: Environmental > Aquatic > Marine... | reverse complement strand
ACAGGAGCAAGATTTTCTCGACAATTTAGAGTTTTATCAGCAACTTGGACTTATCCCAAGGTAATAGATATACGGAAAGACCATACTTAAAAAGAGCCTCCTCACGGGCCTTTTTGTTTGTAAAAGAGACACCCACATTGTTTGGTAATTTTTTTGTGATTTCCTGTATGAGATGACAGAGATGACAGAGATGACAGAGATGACAGGGTCCGCTCCCATCGTTCTGAAAAAAGCCACATTCAATCCTGATGTGCGCAAGTACTGGCTGTTGAGCGGGGCGCTCATTCTCATGAGTACAGTAGTCGGAATACCGCTTATCGCGATCTGGTACCTGATTGGTATGTGGATTACGGGACACTATCTGGAGCGCATGGAGTGCACGCTTACCGAGAAGACACTGATCGTCAAGAAGGGAATTCTGATCCGCGTGGAGAAAACCATTCCGTTGGACAAGATCACGGATCTGGGGATGATTCAGGGGCCGATAATGCGCCACTGGAACATCCACGCTCTCTCGGTCGAGACGGCAGGATCGACCAGCCCAGGAGCGCTCGTCAAATTGCATGGCATTGAGGATGTGAAGGAATTCCGGGATAGGGTGCTCAAGCAGAGGGATTCCTTGTCGCATGCTGAAGGCGGCACCATTCCCCAATCGGCGGCTCCTGCCCAGGAAGATTCGCGGGTGGTCGAGCTGCTTGAAGAAATCAGAGACGCGCTTGTTCAGAGGAGGCCGAGCGAGTAGCAGGATCTCCTGGAAGCTCGTCGACCGTTTTTAAAGATTCGAAACGATCGTAAAGCGGTGCAATCCACCGAGCGAAGACCAGGAATTGAACGCGTAGTCGAATCCGATTCGTGAAACAACAATTCCGATCCCCATGCTCAACCCCGCCATGTCGAGTCTACTCTTTACCTTCAGTGCATCGTGGCGGCGGTGATCGTATCCGAAGCGGACCTGAAAGGACTCGCTGAACTGGAATTCTCCAGCCAGCCGGAGGTGATACAATATTTTTGACAGTCCGCCCGACCCATCGGGTCCACCGTCGAGTTTGTGGAGACGATAAGCAGTCACCGACAGCAGCAGCGGCAGGTGGGCAAGTCCTTTTGTAAATCCGATCCTCAGATCCGAAGGGAGCCTATCTGATCGGTTTCCGATCGAGGAGAGTACGACGCCAAGATGGTGGACCGAGATGCCGAACGACTGGCGTCGGGTGGAATCGCTGAACACGGCTCCTGCCTCTATCCCAATGGCGGAGGCGGCTTCCGAAGCGAGGGACGAGCGCATGATTTCGATGGAAGCCCCGTATCGCACACTGGACCGCCATGGCCTTGAAGCGCCAAGCGTCAGGGCTATATCCGAAGCGCCGAAAGTACCCGTTTTTTCGCCCCTCTCGTTTCTTTCATCAAATTGACCAAAGGACAGATACCTCAGACCAAGAGCAAACGTACCAAGGGAGTCCATGTCCTTTCCGTACGAAATCCAGCCGGCATTGATGTCTGAGACGTGATTCAGATAGGAAAATTCCAGTCTTCCGTCGATACGGGGTGAAATAAGGGCTGGATTGGAAAACAAAATTCCGGAATTTCCATCGCTGAGTGCAACGGTCGATCCCGCCATGGCGGCCGAGCGCGCCGAGGGCTCAAGCTGCAGAACAGGAAATCCGGACGGTTCTATTTGCGCCAGCGCGTCGTGGCCTTGGCACAGCGCAAGGATACCCGACAGAAAAAGACAGACAGTTCGGCTCATAAATAGCACAACGAAAATTATCGAGCCCGCTGGCTCGTCGAGTTCGAAAAACTCAGGCGTCTAACCGGGCCTGCAGATCCTTGTTCTCCCTCCTTGCAAACCCAATACAGGGTAGTTGATGGAGTACACCTAACCCGGACGAACTTTTGCCCTTCCCAATTGCGAATGAATCTTGAAAACGGGCATCTTCGGGAACGATGTTCTATGCGGAAGCGTGTGACACGCGACGTATATTTATGCATTCTGGCCCGCTTTTTGACCAGGTTCGGAACGCATCTACTATTGTCATTCTGGCAGCCAGGTCGACCAATTTTGTCACGTGTCGAATATGCGATTGCTGGATGGGTGCACGGAGGCGAAAAACGAGGGTCGCCCCAAACAAATACAGCTATAAAGACAATTACAGCTATAAAACCGACCTCAGAGATTCCATATTCTGATTTAATATGCTGAAAGTACTGAAGAAGATATTTGGTGACAGTCAGTTGCGCGCACTGAATAAACTGTGGCCTATCGTCGAACTCATCAACGAGGAGTACGACAAGCTCCAGGGGCTTTCGGACGACGAACTCCGCGCCAAAACCGCCGAGTTCAAAGGTCGTATTCGAGAAGCGCTCAAAGGGATTGAGGACGACACGGAGGAGATCAAACGGCAGCTCAAGGAACGCATGAAGGCCGAGGAGAGCGGAGATGAACACAGCATGTCTGCCGACGAGCGTCAGGATCTCTACGATGAACTGGATGATCTGGAATCAGAGAGGTACTCCACCCTAGAAGACACGCTGAATGATCTCCTACCGGAAGCATTTGCCGTAGCCAAAGATGCGTGCCGCCGGATGAGCGGAAAGCAATGGGAGGCTGGTGGGCAGATGATCACCTGGGAGATGGTGCCGTACGACGTGCAGCTTCTAGGAGGCATTGCCATTCACCAGGGCGATATCGCAGAAATGAAGACCGGAGAGGGCAAAACACTGGTGGCCATTGCGCCGGTATACCTGAATGCGCTCGCGGAAGAAGGAGTCCATCTGATCACTGTGAATCCGTATCTCGCGCAGCGTGATGCAGAGTGGATGGGTCCGGTATACGATTTTCTGGGGCTGCGGATCGATGTCATCGACAAGTACGAGCCCCACACGGATGAGCGCAAGAACGCCTATCTAGCGGATATCACGTACGGAACGAACAACGAGTTTGGATTTGATTATTTGCGCGATAATTCGTTCGTGAATGATCCTGAACACCTGCAGCAGCGTGGTCATCATTTCTCCATCGTTGATGAGGTCGACTCGGTTCTGGTTGACGAAGCGCGTACCCCGCTCATCATTTCGGGTCCCGTTCCCCAGTCCGATGAAAGTCAGTTTGACGAATTCAAGGGTCCCGTAGAGAAGTTGGTGTATTCCCAGCAGAAGCTCGCCGCCGCATTTGTTTCGGATGCCGAACGAAAACTGAAGGAGCGGGACGAATTCCTGGAGTCTGGAGACAACCGGCAGGCCAATGAAATGGAAGGGGATGCTGGACTCTCATTGCTCCGCGCCCACCGGGCCTATCCACGAAATAAAAGGCTCAGAAAAATTCTGCAGGAGCCCGGCGTAGAGCAGCTTCGGCAGAAAACGGAGTACCTGTATCTACAGGATAATGCCAAAAACATGCCCGTCGTAGACGCAGATCTACACTTTGCCTACGACGAAAAGCAACGCTCCATTGAGATGAGCCAGCAGGGTCGCCAGTACATCGGCCGAGCTGCGAATCAGGACGAGAGCCTGTTCATCCTGCCTGATCTGGGCGAGGCGATAGTGGAACTGGAGAAGGAACAGGAGGATCGGACGAGGGAAATTGATGAAGAACTGGGCGCCGACACCGCACTGACCGAGGAAAAGAGGGCCAACAAGCTCGAAAACGATCAACGCGTGCTCCGAAACGAGATGATCGAGAAGAAGAGGGGCATCTACAATGATTACTCCGCTGCCGCGGCGCGTCTACACGCCATTGAGCAGCTTCTCAAGGCTTATATCCTGTTTGAAAAGGATACCGAATACATCGTGCAGGAAGGCAAGATCATGATCGTGGATGAGCACACGGGCCGCGTTCTTGCGGGTCGACGCTACTCTGACGGACTCCACCAGGCGATCGAGGCCAAGGAGGGCGTGAAAATTCAGGCTGCGACGCAGACGTATGCCACCATTACGCTCCAGAACTACTTCCGGATGTATCGGAAGCTCTCTGGCATGACGGGTACTGCCGAGACGGAGGCGGAAGAATTCCACAAGATCTATGGTATGGAGGTCATCGTCGTTCCGACCAACAGGCCAATCGTGCGGGCCGACCTGGATGATCTGGTATTTCGGTCGAAGAGGGAGAAGCTCAATGCAGTGATCGACAAAATTCGGGAATACAACGAGAAAGGGCAGCCTGTCCTCGTGGGAACGACCAGTGTCGAGTCGTCGGAGACCTATGCGAGAATGCTGAAACGGGCCGGAATAGCTCACAATGTTCTAAATGCGAAAAGGGATCGGGTCAAGAGCGAGGCTCTCATCGTAGCAGAAGCCGGCCAGCAAGGGGCTGTAACCATCGCAACGAACATGGCCGGCCGTGGTACGGATATCAAATTGGGAGAAGGAGTCGTGGAGCGGGGTGGCCTGGCCATCATCGGAACGGAGCGCCACGAAAGCCGCCGTATCGATCTGCAGCTTCGGGGCCGGAGTGGTCGTCAGGGCGATCCGGGTGAAAGCCAGTTCTACGTATCACTCGATGACAATCTGATGCGGCTCTTCAGCTCGGACCGTGTCGCCAAGGTGATGGACCGCCTCAATCTGGAAGACGGTGCAGTGATTACGCATCCGTGGGTGAACAAAAGTATCGAGCGGGCCCAGGGAAAGATTGAACAGAATAATTTCTCTATTCGGAAGCGCCAACTCGATTACGACGATGTGCTGAATGCACAGCGTCGGGTGATTTACGACCGTCGGGGGCACGCGCTGGGTGGTGACCGCTTGGCCGGTGATATTGAAGATCAGGCCGGAGAGGTCATCGACCGTCTCGTTGAGCTGCATCACGGTGAAGGTAACCTGGATGAACTGAAGGAAGACCTGCTGAGGATTCTTGCGCTCGATTTCCAGATGGACCCGGAGACTTTCCACCGGATGGGCGATGATGGTGTTTCAGATGCGATTTTCAAGGACGCCATGGAGATGTATGAGCGCAAGCGTGGAGCACTTGCGCGTCCGTTCTTTAAGAGCATGGAACAGATTCAGGCTGGTGATGCGGAGAAAAAGCCCGATAAAGTGTTCATTGATTTCACGGACGGTCGCCGAATAATGCGCGCCGTCGTTCGCGTCGAAGAAGCACTGGCAACCCAGGGTCAGGAAGCGAATGATGCACTCGAGCGCGTGGCTTCCCTTTCGCTTATCGACTCTCACTGGACGGAGCATTTGCGCAATCTGGATGAGGTAAAAGAGGGAATCGGGCTTCGGGCGTACGGCCAGAGAGACCCTCTTGTCGAGTACAAGATGGAGGCGTTCAAATTGTTTGCCGAAATGATCCAGACGATCAACGAAGAAGTGGTCTCCTTCGTTTTCCGGAGCGGTCCACTCGTCAATCGAAGAGATGACGCACCTCCCGCACGTAAGAGTGCCCCCCGACGCCTCGACCCGAATAAAGCAAAATCCACCCACGAATCTGCTCCATCCTCATACGGAGTTGGCGGCGGTGCCAATCAGGCTGCAGGGAAGGATCCAAGCGCCAAGGCGGTCCCGGTTACGGCTGATGAGAAGGTGGGTCGTAATGACCCCTGCCCGTGTGGTAGCGGTAAAAAATACAAGCATTGTCACGGTAGAAACTGATCCCTGAGCCACGTGCTGAAACGCCTTTATATCCGCGATTTTGCTCTGATTGAAGAGCTCGAGGTCGAGTTCGCGTCAGGTCTCAATATTGTCACGGGCGAGACGGGCGCTGGAAAATCGATCATCGTTGGAGCGCTGAAGTTGATCCTGGGAGACCGTGCGTCAACGGATACCATCCGAACTGGAGGCCGAAAAACAGTTGTGGAGGGAGAGTTCGATGTTAGCGTCGAAGGTGATCTTCGGGCGCTGCTATCTGAAAACAGCATCGATGTATTTCCCACTCTAATCCTTCGCCGGGAGGTAACGCCCTCACAGAGCCGAGCCTTCATCAACGACAGTCCTGCCACCGTATCGCTGCTGAAGCAGGTTGCTGGGGAGTTGGTTGACCTGCACGGTCAACATGAACACCAATCGCTGCTCAAAGTTGAGCGTCATCTTCAGCTGGTGGATGGATTCGGAGGCCTTGACGCGCTGGTGAAGACGTGCAGAGATCGCTACGAGATGGTTTCAGACATCACTGAGCGTCGATCAGAAATGCTGCAGAGAGAGCAAGAACTTAAGCAAGAGCAAGCGCTGCTTGAATTCCAGATAGCTGAAATTGACGCTGTTTCGCCCCTTCCGGGAGAGGAAGAACTACTCGAGGGCGATCGCCGAATTCTGGAAAATGCGGAAAAATTGTTCGAGGCAACTTCCGCGTTATTCGAGCTGATGTACAACTCCGATACTGCAATCTCAGATTTACTCGTGAGAGCTCGAAACGAACTGCAGGATTTGAGCCGCATCGATGACTGTTTTGATTCTGTGACAGACGAGATCGCCTCTGCACAAATATCGGTCTCCGAGGCGGCCTCATTTCTCCAGGACTATAACTCCAGGATTGAATTCAACCCGGATCGCCTCACAGAAATTCGGGAACGCCTCATTGATTTTGACGGGTTGAAGCGGAAGTACGGCGGGACCATTGAGTCGGTAGCCCTGCATCGAGAAGATATCGGCGAGCGCTTCAGACTGGCCGCCGATTTTCAGGGCGCACTCAATGCCGTGGACGCGGAATTCAACAAGGCGTCTGCTGAACTGTCTGATGTGGCCCTACGGCTGTCCGCGAAGAGGCGCGCGGTCGCCACGCAAATCGAGACGGCTATCGTGTCGGAGTTGGACTCGTTGGGAATGCCCCAGAGCCAGTTCGAAGTCCGTCTGGAAAAGAGGGAAGACGAGGAAGGCTGGGTTCGGGATGGAGACAAACGCTATGCTGTCGGACCCGGCGGCATCGACCGCGGAGAGTTCCATATATCGACCAATCCCGGAGTGGGTCCGATGCCCCTAAAGCGGGTGGCCTCTGGAGGAGAAATTTCACGGATCATGCTGGCTCTCAAATCCATACTTGCCAAGAGCGATCGCATGCCCATCCTCGTGTTTGACGAAATCGACACTGGTATTTCGGGGTCGATTGCCCAGCAGGTGGGTGATTGTATGGTCACGCTCAGCACGTACCACCAGATAGTCGCCATCACGCACCTTCCGCAGGTGGCTTCCGCAGGTGACGCCCATTACAAGGTTTCAAAAAGAGTGCACCAGGGGAGACCGCAGATCGAGATGACCCGGCTTACTCCCACGCAGCGACGGGCAGAAATTGCTTCGCTGCTGAGCGGGTCCGAAGTCACCGAGGCTTCCCTGGCCAGTGCGCGTGAATTGATCGAAAGCCGACCTCACACGGGCGGCTGATTACCCATTTGAAGAGAGTACTGCTCCTATGACCCCATCTCGCTCGATGATTCATTTTGGAACCGATGGCTGGCGAGCCATCATCGGTGACGATTACACGATGGATAATCTGGAACGCGTTTCTCTGGCTACCGCCAGATGGGTTCTGGAATCGTATGGTGCTGATTCTGGGGTGGTTATCGGATACGATACACGGTTCAGAGGTCGAGATTTCGCCCGGGCTGCGGCCCGCGTTATGGCGTCTGAAGGCGTGCGCGTCGTGATATCGGACACTTTCGCCCCCACGCCAGCAATCTCCTGGGCTACAAAGGAGTACGGTCTTCAAGCGGGTGTTGTAATCACCGCTTCACACAATCCACCGGAGTACAATGGATTCAAGATCAAGGGTTATTTCGGAGGATCGGCACTACCGGAAATGATCGCACAGGTCGAATCCAGAATAGAACCATTTGAAGCCAGGGAGTACCCGGATTTCGATGAGTTGCTCAAGAGCGGAAAGGTCACCGAACAGCCCATCAAACAGGCCTTCGTAGATCATCTACAAACTATTGTCGACATCGACGCCATTCGAGACGCGGGCATTATCGTTCTTCACGACGCGATGTTCGGTGCGGGTCAGGGCATTTTGTCCGAGCTGTTGGGAGCAGATCGGGTCATTGAAAAGAGATGTGAAATCAATCCCGGGTTCGAGGGCATTTCACCCGAACCGATTGAGAAAAATCTGAACGAGCTCAGGGATCTGATCGTTCAGAACGGATGCGATGCGGCGATCGCCAACGATGGTGATGCAGACAGAATCGGAATGGCAGACGAACGAGGTGATTTCGTCGACTCGCACAAAATATTGGCACTGCTCATCGATTATCTACACGCCGACAAGGGACTGACGGGAAGCATCGTCAAGACGTTTTCGACTACCGATATGCTCGACAGAATGGGTGAACACCTGGGACTCGATGTAGAAACAACGGCAATCGGATTCAAATACATTGGAGATAAGTTCCTAAATGGCGATGTCCTCGTAGGGGGCGAAGAATCCGGTGGGATGGCCGTAAAAGGCCACATCCCGGAGCGCGATGGACTCTACATCGGTCTGCTGATTCTTGAGATGATGGCAAAACGTGGGCGGCAACTATCCTCCCTCGTGAGCGATCTGCACGATACCTACGGGCATTTTGGCTTCTATCGTAAGGACGTCCACACGAGTCAGGAAAAGAAGGATGCCATCCTGATCTTGCTTCGCGAAGAGGGAGGCCTGTCAAGCATTGTAGGGCAGCAGGTCGAGCGCTTGGAAACGCTGGACGGCTTCAAGCATCGCGTGAAGGATGGCTGGCTGTTGATCCGCCCCTCCGGCACCGAGCCCGTATTGCGTATCTACGCCGAAGCTCCGACTGCAGAAGACGCCGAAAAATTTGTGCTCGACGCGATGAGTCAATTGGGAGTGGCTTAGAGGGTAGTCTGTAGTTCGAGTAGCTCAGGATCCAGAACTGCGGCTAGTTCGGCCAGCATCATGGCGGTCGCGCCCCATACGAATCTGCCTCCAAACGTGAAGTGCGGCACCTTTCGATCCTTGCCCAGCAAGCTCAACACCTTGACAGATCGTTGCTCGGCGTCGAGAAGATCTCGATAACGAACGCCAAACACATGGGCTACTTCTTCTGTCTGAATCGTCATGTCGTGGCGATCGAGGACGATCCCCACGAACGGATACACGCAGAAGTCCGACGGCAATACGTACAGGGGTGTGAGCTGTCCGCAGATCTGAATGGTCTTTCGATCGATCAGGACCTCTTCCTCCGTTTCCCTCAGCGCCGTCTGTTCGAGCTCCTCGTTGTTCTCTCTTCGACCTCCAGGAAAAGCGACCTGACCGGCATGTTGGGTCATCCCTTCGGGACGCTCAGTCAGTAAGAGCTTGGGCCGTCCTTTTGAGCATGGGTAGAAAAGCGCCAGTACGGCCGCTTCCCGGCATGTTTTTGCCGAAATCGAGCCCATTTCCGGTTGGCGACCTGATAGCGGTGCCATCTGGAATTGCGCCACCTGACCGGGAAGCGGCCTGGCCAATTGAGCTTTCAGAAAATCGACGAACTGCGGAAAATCGGAAAATTCTCGGAAGTCAGCGAACTGTGGAAATGAACGGTCCTGGATCATGGCACGTTTATGTGCCTATCCGGCCACTAGGTTCCGGCCGGAATCTATTCAGTTTCCGGGACGGTGATGACGTAGTCAGAATACTCCGTATAGTGATCCAGTACGAGCGTGATGGTACGCAAGCGCCGCTGCATCGGAAAAGCGCCGCGCACGAGCCTGCTGATTGGAACGTCCAGACCATTGATTCTTTCGAAATGGGTCTCGGCCATCAATCTGCGATCCGAGGGGCTTCGTACGTGCATGCGGGTCTGGACCAGTTCTCCGGTTTCGGGATCCAGCCAAATCATCATGCCTTGCTGCGGCGCATTCATTCGATCCATTCCCGGCCCACCCGGACGACGTCCATCGGGACGCTGACGCTGCATGGGAGGAGATCCTGGCCGTCGACGCCCTTCGGCTGACGGTCTGCGTCCCTGCTCCCTTGGGGTAAGCGCGAACGCATATTTGATCATTGTTCTTCCGCCAATTTCATCCTCCACAGGCTCAGCTGCGGGCCGGGCGCCCGCAAGCAGTTGAATGGGAAGGATATATTCGTTGAGCATCGGACCAATTTCAGGGGTCATCATGGCAGAAAGGCTGCGCTGAATCCGTTTGCGTTCGGACACGTCGAGCGTGTCTCCGTTAAGGCTTAAAAAATCTACTTCACCACGTACTCTCGGTCCCTCACCATCTCTGGAGAACGTCATTTCTATTATTGCCACCCGTTCACCGCCTCCCGAATTCACCGCGTGCTTGATCTCTGCGTGAACACTGAAATCGCTCAGTGAAGACAGGATGGCGCGCTGACCCTGCATCCAACTGCGATAAAGCTCACGCTCGTTTTGTTCTTGAGCACATACGCCTGCCGCTGTCAGAAACAGGAGCAGACTGAGGGTGATTGTGCGATAGATTTTCATTGAATCAGTAAAGTTCGGGGCAGGTCAAAAATGTGTTGGTTCTCAGTTATTGGCGTAGATGGCATGGCATAGATGGGGCTGCTGTGCCGATAAAGTATACCGAGGCTATTCGCTGGAGTTGTCACAAAATTGTGGAATATCCTGAAAGACTGCTTGAAGAGCTTCGATCGACCTATATTTGGGTAATCTAAGTGAGGTTTCGAGCATCCAATCAAACGCGTAGATGGCCAGAACTCCGGACATATTGTTGGTCGAAGATGATGCAGAGCTGCGCGATCTCGTGCAAAACCGGCTTTCTGAGGCCGGATACGAGGTCAGAACGGCTGTGACGGGCCCACAAGCACTCGAACGTGTGACGGAAAAGGTGCCGGATGTCGTCCTTCTGGACATCATGCTGCCCGAAATGGATGGTCTGGAGGTGTGTCGAAGATTGCGGGCAGATTACCCGTTGATGTTCATCCTGATGCTAACCGCGCGCTCGGAGGAAATGGACCGGGTCGTGGGACTGGAAGTCGGCGCCGACGACTATGTAACCAAACCATTCAGTCTGAGCGAATTGGTCGCCCGTGTGAGAAGTGCGCTTCGCAGGCTTCGATTAACGGAGGAAAGCGCACAGGCCGCAGGAGACGAGGAGCAACCATTCACGGTTGGAAATCTGAGGATCGATCCCATGCGCCGTCAGGTATTTCAAGACGGTTCCGAGCTCACATTGACGGTCCTCGAGTTTGATCTTCTCGTTTTTCTGACGCGAAATCCAGAACGGCCTTTTACACGGATGCAGCTACTCGACAAAGTTTGGGACATCCAGTACGAGGGTTACGATCGAACCGTGGATTCGCACGTTCAGCGGCTCCGATCCAAAATTGAACAGGATCCGGGAAATCCCGTGTTCATCAAGACCGTCTGGGGAGTCGGGTACAAGTTTCAGCCTCCCGAAGAGCACTGAGAACCCTTTCGAAAAGTGTCATGACAACTCACTCCGAGGCACAAGACATTTCGCCGGATAAATCATCGGTAGATCGCGCACGAGGGCCGAGCGGGACGGTGTTTTGGCGCGTCGCCGCTGCGATGATAGCGATTCAGATCGCGATCGCCATACTGGCGGCGGGATTCACAATATGGTATGCACAGGATGCTCAGCGATCCCTGGCGGCTGTCGCCATATCGGCCAGATTGGATGCACTTGCGGAGGAAATCGAGCGGAGGGCGACCTCATTCGATATCGACCTGTCGGGCTTCTCTGGTGAGCTTCAACTCGATCTTCGGTACCGCTTTCCGGATCCAATTGTCGTAATCAATCTCGCCAGCCAATCGTCTTCCATTTTCCTACCGGCTCTGGATGGTTTTCCGTCGTTGTCTGCCAGGCCAGATTCCACGATAGAAATACCAGAATTTATTGGAAGCGACGAAGTGCTCGACGATGTGGTGGTGGATTTTTCGGATGACTTCGTCGAGGGGGGATTCGCCAGTGCGCCTCTAATTGACGACACGGGATTTCCAGTCGGGATCATTCTGGTCCAACCGATCCGTAATTCCATGACCCTCGAATTGGCGGATACGCTGCTAGCTTTTCGTCGCTCCGTTAGAATCGTCGCATTCCTTTCCATTTTCATCGCCCTGTTGCTGGGAGCATTTATCACCTGGTGGCTGGTCAGACCCTTAAGGAGGATGGCGATGCGGGTGAATCTGATCGGGCAAGGTTCGTACGAGGAGCGACTGGAGGTCAAAGGAAATGACGAATTTTCTTCTCTGGCCTCGGCAATAAATCTGATGTCTGAAAGGGTTCAGCATAGCATTGCCGTTCTCAAAGAGTCTGAGCTTCTCAGAAGAGAGCTTGTTGCAAACATTGGTCATGATTTACGTACACCGTTGGCGGCGATTCGAGCTCATCTGGAAGAGTCAACGAGGTTTCGGCAGGAAAAACGATATGACGAAGCGGGTGCTTCTATTCTGGCCGCTGAACGTCAGAGTGTCTATCTGAACGCCCTGGTGGACGATCTCTTCGAACTTGGTGTGCTCGAGAGCACACAGCCGAGGCTGCGTGAGGAACCCGTTTTGCCCGGAGAACTGGTGTCGGACGCCATTTCCGGTAATCGGTCTTTAGCCGCGGAGGGAGGGGTAGAGCTGGAGCGGAGGGTCCAGGAAGATCTGCCCTCTCTCGAGGCGGATGGCACACGACTGCTCAGGTTGCTGAATAATCTACTTTCAAACGGAATCCGCCACACTCCGCCCCAGGGCCGGGTTCGCATCACTGCAGAACTCGACGGCGACGTGATGCAGATTGAGGTGGTAGACACCGGTGAGGGCATCGACCGGGAGGACCTTGAGCGATTATTCGATCGCTACTACAGGGGGAAGGATTCGAGAACTCGCTCGCCGATGGATTCGCGGCAGGGCACGGGTCTGGGCCTTGCCATTTCCCGCGCCATCGCCCATGCCCACGGGGGCACACTCGAAGCGATCAGCACCCTTGGCGAGGGTACCACGATGCGGCTCAGATTACCTGTGAAGTAAAATCGGGCGAAAAGAAGGGCGGGCGCCTTTGGCGCCCGCCCGATGCCTCGACTGCTACATCTTCCTGCATACGGCGGTGATCCCCGTCAGTGGATCCGGACCGTATGTTATCGAGGGCTTTTAGATTACTTGATGCTGATCGTGCGTGGCTTCACTTCGTCCGACTTCGGAATCCGTACAAAGAGAACACCGTTTTCGTGACGAGCATCCACCTTTTTCTCATTGATCTTGGCTGGCATTGAGAACGAGCGGTGGAAACGACCAGTGCGGCGCTCCGCCCGGACAACGTTTTCGTTGTCGCCGATTTCGCGGGCGACGCGCTCTCCGGAAATGGAGAGAACCCGTTCGTGGAGGTTGATCTCGATGGCATCCTTTTCTACACCCGGAACGTCAATGGAGAGCTCGTAGGCGTCTGAAGTTTCCACGACATCAATGCGAGGATTCCAGGTCACGGACGCTCCATTTTCGTTTTCGCGTTGAAACATGGGGAAAAAGTTGGAAAAGATGTGGTCCAGATCGCCCTGCATGCGCGAAAGCTCCACGCGGGGAGAGAAACGTACTACTTTGGTCATAACAGGCACCTCATGTACATGTTTTTAAAACAGTTATAGAGATAATCGCCTGCTAGGTGTGTTGGCGTCCATCTCGGGGTTCGATTTGCAACAAGAGATGCAATGGACGTGCCAGAGCCGGATTTCTGACCAATCGTCAGAAAAGAAATGCCAGAATTACCGCACTCTCTTCAGACCTGAAATCTTGTCGGCGACACTTCGTCAGATTGTTGATCCAGACCTGCCATACTCGTCACGACAGACTTCAGAAGCGGAAAAAGTGTCAGAAAGGACCGAGGGAGGCTTTCGCATCGCATTTTGCCTCACTCCGGGTCAAAACGCAGGCAGGAGAGTTCCTCTGACCTCGCCAAATCCGATTCGGAGCCCGTCCTTCTGTGCTGCGCCTCGCATAATGACGGTATCGCCATCGGCGATAAACTTGCGCTCGGATCCATCACTCATCTGAAACGGATTGGTGCCCTTCCAGGATATTTCGAGCATTGAGCCGAAGCTGCCCTTTTCTGGACCCGAGATGGTGCCCGATGCCATGAGGTCTCCTGGATTGATGTTGCAGCCCCCGACCGTGTGATGGGCGAGCTGCTGGACGACGTTCCAGTACATGTACTTGAAATTTGATCGGCAGACGATGTCCTCTTGTTCAGATCCTGGCGCAAGTATTCCAACTTCGAGGTCGATATCGAAGGCCCAATCCCCGCCAGACCGCAGGTACGGCTGGGGCTCGGGATCCTGGAGAGGCCCTGCACATCGAAACGGTTCGAGTGCATCGAGCGTCACGATCCACGGCGAAATGGAGGTCGCGAAATTCTTGCCCAGGAAAGGCCCAAGGGGTACATACTCCCACTTTTGAATGTCCCGAGCACTCCAGTCATTCACCAGCACGAAGCCGAATATGTGTTCCGAGGCGTTCTCAATTGTGACCGCATCTCCGAGCTTGGTTGCCGGACCGGTAAAAAATCCCATCTCCAGTTCAAAATCGAGCAGCCGGGAAGGGCCAAAAACGGGCGCGTCGTCTCCGGGCTTGGTCTGCCCGCTCGGGCGCCGAACATCCGTGCCCGATACTACAACCGAACTCGCCCGCCCGTGATACCCGACGGGGAGGTGAAGCCAGTTTGGCAGCAGCGCGTTGTTCGGATCCCTGAACATCGTCCCGACATTGGTGGCATGTTCTTTTGACGAGTAAAAATCTGTGTAATCTCCAATGTGTGCGGGTAGCACCATACCAACCCGATCCTGTCTGTGAAACACATGGGCGCGGAGCGTCTCATTGTCGCGCAGCGCTGGGTTGTCCGCGGAAAGGAGAGATTGCAGTTGTTGCCGAACCTCGGTCCACACACTCCGGCCAGCTCCCATGAACGCGTTCAAGGAAGTGCTTGAGAACACATCGTTGGATAGTGTGGCGGAAAGTAGACCGGCTTTTTCCAGGGCATCCAGGTCCAGCACATCTTCGCCGATGGCCGTTCCAGGACGGGGTCGAGAGTCTCCGTCGGGGATGAACACTCCGTAGGGAAGGTTCTCGAGAGGAAAATCGCTGCCAGGCGGCACGTGAATGAAGGAATTCATAGTTCGAATGAGTGGGATGTGAGCCGGATCTCCAGCGGAGAGATTACCGTTTTCATTGTGTCAACCACCCGAGTGCAAGTAGATCTTCACGAGGGTCGTTGAAACTGCAGCTTCCAATGGAAAGCCCGAGTGTCTTTCGATCGTTGATTAAATCAGTATTTGAGGCCTGAAGATCCTTCCACCGAATGCCCGAAGGGTTGAATTCGAAAGAATTCGCGTTTTCGTCTTCGAGAATGATTTTCATAACAGCAGCGTCAAGGTTGTGAACGCGGCCCAGGGTGACGGCAAAAAATACATTGACAAATCCGTGCATGGTGACCTGTTGAGCGTCATTGAAGTGTCGGAGCGGATGGTGGAGACCGGCGGTAGCTTTAAAAGGGTGGCCTATCCGGATTGCCGTGTGCAGGAAGGCAGCCAGCTCCGCTCCGGTAGGGAAATCGTCCGCGCTGATTCCGCCACAGCGTATTTTTCCGAGCATTCGGGCCCCGGATTGCTTCGAAGAAGCCAGTGCCAGGAAGTAGAGTGGCAGCTGGGCCGCGAAGCTTTCTGATCGGACGATTTCGCCGAATGCCGGCACATCCCCGTAACCCTGAGCGCTGAGGACGTCGAACAGCGCATTTACGCTTCTACTTGCCTGACTCGCTGATGAAAGAGCATCGGGTGGGAATCGAAATTCGATGGAGTCGACCGAACATTTGCCCTCCATTCGCTCCACAAATTGATTGCAGCGGATGAGATCTACCTTGAGCGATTCGGTAAAAGAATCCATGGAGCCAGTCGCTCCCGGAAGGACGTCAAAGGAAACAGGCGACTGAACTGAAAACTTTTCGCCGAGTGCTTCTATCTCATCCAGTCGAGAAACGGGCACTACGAACGGCCCCATCATCCACGCGTCACTTTCTTTTCGGTGATCAAGGTACTCCTCGATAGCATCAGGGAGCGACAGAGAAGCTGGTGGGAACAGCCCCGCGTAGTCGAACAGCCCGTTGAGGAGCGTTTTAACGCTGGTATGTTTGGGAAAAGACGGAGAAAGAATTCTCATCGACAGCTGGAAAAAGATGGTGGCAAGCAACTCGAGCCGGACATTTAGGTCAAGACTAAGAACTCTTGATTAACGCTTGTATGAACTCACATGTAATATTACCTTAAATGACCGAAAAAAACGTCCCGTTGCGTTTATAAACGGCTCTAAGGTGTCTGGGAATCGATTTTTTAACTTAAAATCTGGAGTTCCACCGTTCCATCCCACTAATTTGGAACCAACGGACACATTCACTGGATGAACGAACGTTAGCATACATGGCAGTCATGAAAAGATTTCCAATACTTTTAAGCCTTCTCCTGGGCGCATTCCTTCTCGTAGGCGCAGATGGATGTTCAAGCGATCCCAACGTCGAGGGCGCGAAGCTCGACCTTCGTAGCAAGGATTACGACAGGGCTCTGCAAAACCTTGCAACTGCGCTGGAAAAAGATCCAGCCAACGCCGAAGCATACGAGCTGAAAGGCCGTGTTCTCTCAGAGAAAGCAACCGCCACACCGGATCAGGCTGAGCACATCGACCTGATCATGGAAATGGTAGAAGCGTTCAAATCTGCTACCAGCATTGACCCAACCTACACCGAAGCTGTGACGAACTCCATGCGGTTTTCTTACGTCAGCGAGTTTCAGCGGGGCACCCAGGCCTTCAACAGGGGCAGGAACGATGACAGCGAGTTTCTAACGGCCGCCAGATATTTCAGATCGGCTGCGGACATCATGCCGGATTCTTCTGGAGCGTACGTAAATGAAGCATTTTCCTACATGAATGGGAAGTCACCCGAGAGCGCTATTGGACCGTTCGAGGATGCACTGGCAGCCGGTGATACCGATCCGGACAACTATCGACTGTTGTCAGGACTGTATCAGTCAAATGATCGCATGGATGATTCTATAGAGTTGCTCGAAACTGCGAGCACTATGTATCCGGAAGATGGAGAAATTCAGAGTGAGCTGCTGAACGCGTATCAGATATCGGGCCAGATCGATAAGGCGTTGGATCGCTACCGTACGGCGGTCGAGAACGATCCGGAAAATTCTCTGTATCGATACAATTACGGTTCCCTTCTCGTCCAGGCGGGGCAAAACGAGCCTGCGCTGGAACAGTTGCAAGCCGCTATTGCCATCGATCCGAATTACTCCAACGCTCATTTCAACATTGGGGCGGTGTACATCAATCAGGCGGTAGAAGCCAATGAGCGTGTCAAAGAGGTGGACGACAAGCTTCGCGCGGAGCGCTCGGATCTCAGCAGAGACCAGATCGATGAACGTGAGGCCGCAATCGATGTACTGGTTGATGAGAGGCGCGACTTTTTCGCACTGGCCATCGCTCCGCTTGAAACAGCTCGAGAACTCTTTGAAGCAAACGAAGAAGATGTAACGGATGTCTGTCGGGCACTTTTTCAGTCGTATGCCCAGACCAATCAGACCGACAAGGCCCAAGAAGTCTCTGAGTGCGCGGGTTACGAGGATAATTAGCCCGTTTCCCATGCATATCTTTCTCCGCTTGTCGATGAGAGATCAGAGAGTGATACCATCATTTTAGTTCGTGTTTGGGTCCGGGCTGCAGTTGCAGCCCGGACCCTTTTTGCACTTACGTCGAGCCGAAAAACGTTTTTCACATACCACTCAATTCATGAAGCAGGAGCTGTTGGAGTCTATGGGTCTCGGGACCAAATCGGTCCACGCGGGGCAGAGGCCGGATCCCGAAACGGGAGCCGTAATGACGCCCATTTATCAGACCTCCACGTATGCACAGTCCGCTCCCGGCGTGCACAAGGGATATGAGTATGGCCGCGTTTCAAATCCTACTCGAACCGCCTTGGAGGGTAATCTGGCAGGACTCGAATCTGCCGCTCACGGAATCAGTTTTTCGTCCGGTGTTGCGGCGACCGACGCCATAGCGAGGTGCCTGAAACCCGGCGATCATATTGTAGCGTCCAATGACCTGTACGGTGGGACTTACAGGCTTTTCAGAGAGGTGTTCAGACCATTCGGAATAACATCCGACTTCATCGACATGTCCGATCTGGAGGCTGTTCGCCAGGCTATTACTTCCAACACACGCCTTCTCTGGATCGAAACGCCCACCAATCCATTGGTGCGGATCGTAGATATTCAGGCCCTATCTGACATAGGACATGAACAGGGTGCAGCCGTTGCGGTCGATAATACCTTCGCTACACCCATCCTTCAGCGGCCGCTGGAATTAGGTGCAGATCTCGTGGTTCATTCGACCACAAAATATCTGGGCGGTCATTCGGATGCCATTGGGGGTGTGGTCTGCACCAACGACAATGAGTGGAACGAACGCCTCCGATTCCTCATCAAAAGCGCTGGCGCTGTCCCGGGTCCGATGGACTGTTTCCTGACGCTTCGAGGGACCAAGACACTCCATCTTCGCATGGAACGCCACTGCAGCAATGCTCAGGCCCTGGCCGAACATCTTGTGCAGCATCCGAAGGTGTCGAAAGTCTACTATCCGGGACTTCCTGATTTCGATGGCCATGAGCTGGCAAAGCGTCAGATGGATGGTTTTGGCGGAATGGTCTCATTCTTACTGGTAAATGACAGTCTCGAGGCTGCCAACACGGTTCTTTCGTCGACGCAGGTCTTCACCCTGGCTGAAAGTCTAGGAGGTGTAGAGAGCCTCATCAATCATCCCGCGACGATGACACACGCGTCCATTCCAGTTGAAGAACGAAGGGCTGCAGGATTGCACGATGCTTTGATTCGACTCTCAGTGGGAATCGAGGATATTGACGATCTGATTGGAGACGTGGATCGGGCGTTGAGCACCCTCTGACGCAACCCGGGAAGGAGTTTGCATCGAACATCCGACCCCGACCCAAGCTTAAAACTCGGCGAGTGCGCGGGCTGCCTCGATGATGTCATCGTCCTGAGGAAGGAGCATTCGTTCCAGCGCATCTGCGAAGGCAATCTGCGAGAACTTACCGGCGAGTCGTTTCACGGGAGCATCCAGGATGGAGAAGCACTTATCGGCGATCTGTGCGGCGAGCTCCGCTCCGTACCCGACGAATTCGTGATCCTCGTATACGACCAGAGCCCTGTTTGTTTTCCGGACTGACGCCAGCACGGTTTCCATGTCGAGTGGAAGCAGGGTCCTGAGATCGATGACTTCGATTGACAAGCCTTCTTTTTCCAGCTGTCGCGCGGCGTTCTGAGACTTGTGTACCATCATGCCGTAGGTCACGATGGTCAAATCAGTGCCTTCTCTCGCAATTCGAGCCTTTCCGAACGGAAGTAGATAGTCGGCATCTGGTTCGGGGCTACGCGCGGAAGCAGATCGATACAACGCCTTGTGTTCCAGGAAGATAATGGGGTCTTCCATCCGAATGGCAGACTTCAATAGACCCTTGGCATCCGCAGCCGTGGAGGGCATGGCGACCTGAAAACCGGGCATGTGCGCGAAGATCGATTCGATGTTCTGAGAATGACACAGGCCGCCGTGGATATATCCACCTATCGGAACCCGAATGACCATGGGGCAGGACCAATCATTGTTCGAACGGTATCGGTACGACGCGACCTGATTGCGCAGTGCCTGCATTGCTGGCCAGATATAATCTCCGAACTGAATCTCAACTACCGGCTTGTACCCCGCAGAGGCAAATCCGACAGCCGTTCCAATGATTGATGCTTCCGCCAGTGGGGAATTGAAACAACGGTCATCTCCAAATTTGCTGGTCAGTCCCCTCGTGGCCGTAAATACGCCACCTTTCTCGCCGGCGACATCTTCTCCATAGACAATAACCTTGTCATTGCGCTCCATTTCTTCCTGGAGTGCGTGGTTTATTGCGTCTACCACGACGATCGGCTCTCCAGACGGTTCGGAGGCTTCGTAATCAAGCCCCAAATCTCCCTCGAAGAGAACATGAGTCATCGCAGTCTCAGGGTCGGGATCCGGCTCTGCATCCGCCCAGACGGTCGCTTCATCAACACTTATGTGAATCTCCGAGCGCATCGATTCGGTATCAGCCTGCTTCAGAATTCCCGCCTCGAGAAGGCGTTTTTCGAGCTGCAGAATCGGATCTTCCCTCTTATCAGCCTCCAGTTCTTCAGGTGTGCGGTATTTCGCGTGGTTGTCGGATGAGGAGTGGGGAAGGAGCCTTACCAGATCCGCCACCAGGCAGACGGGTCCCTTACCCGCGCGAATATGATCGATGGCTGCCTGAGCCGCAGCGTACATCTGAAAAAAATCTGTGCCGTCAACGCGAATGCGTGCCAGGCCCTCGTAGCCGCGCGCCAATTTAAAAGCAGATCCACCAGCGGTCTGATCCCGGACCGGAACCGAGATGGCATAGCCATTGTCCTGGACCAGGAAGAGAACTGGAGCAGCGGTTCTCGCTGACCAGTTGAGTGCTTCGTGAAAATCGCCCTGCGACGTTGCGCCGTCCCCACAGGAGCAGTACACGTAGGCATCCTTGCCTTCGCGCTGCAACGCCATGGCTACGCCTACTGCAGGAAGAAATTGTGCTCCGACGGACGAGGAGGTGGTCAAAATATTGCGCTCCCTGTTTCCGAAATGTTCGGACATCTGTCTTCCAGCCGAATTCGGATCCGAGGCTTTCGCCATATGATGGAGCATCACTTCATGGGCAGTTCCACCCAGCATGAGGTACATCATCATGTCGCGATAGTACATGCTGAACCAATCCTTTCCGGGTCTACTCAGAAGCCCGACCGCTGCCTGAGCCGCTTCGTGGCCAGCGCAGCCGATATGGAAAAACCCCTTGCCCTGCTTGAGGAGCGTAAGCATTTTCTCATCCAGACGACGAGAGAGCAGCATCGTGCGATAAACATATAGCAGAATCTCGCTGTCGATGTCGGCCGGCCCGATGGGAGCCAAATCAAAATCACCTTCGAAAACAAGCCGCCCGGATTCATTTCCATTCAGATCGACAGAGGCTGTCGCTCCGTCACCAACGGAGACCGGAGAGGCTTTTCGTGATTTTGATGTTTTAGCCATGTTTTCGGGGGATGTGGGGCGAAATCTCACGCTTGTACGGCCCAGCATACGAAAATGTTTGCTCTTGCGGGCCAAGCCGGCGTGAAGCTTGCTGCGATTCTTAACACCGTTAAACGGTCATTTTAGCTAAAAAAGAGCGATTACGACCTCGAATTCAGCCCTCAGCCTCTTTCGGTATCGACGATTCGTAGGGCAATTCAAACCAGAATCGAGTTCCCGTTCCAAACGTGCTTTCGACGTGCACAACTTCGCCGTGGGCGGCGAGGATCTGTTTCACGATGCTCAAGCCGAGCCCTGTTCCGCCACTTCTACGCGAACGATCCGGGTCCACGCGATGAAATCGTTCAAAAATGCGCTCGAGATGTTCCTCCGGAATTCCTCGTCCGGTATCCACCACTTCCACGCGCACTTTTTCGAGGTGGCGCCTATAGCGGCACCGGACCGTCCCTGAATCAGAGTAGGCGATCGCGTTGTCGGTGAGGTTTATCAGAACCTGCAGGATCCGAGCGCGATCTGCGCACACCAGGATCTCGGGATTGTCAACGATGAGCTCGATACCCTTTTCGGTAGCCTTTTTATGGAGTACATCGTATACGTCGTCGAGCACCTCGCTCAGTTCGAACACCTTGGGTTTGATCAGATCTTCCCGGTATTCGAGTCGGGCAATTTCAATCAGATCGCTGAAGAGATTGTTCAATCGTTCCAGATTGCTCAGACCCTTCTCAGCGTAAAACTTTCTTTTTTCTTTGGACAGGTTCGATGATGCCAGCGCCTCCAGGTATCCACCCACGGCAAATACTGGATTGCGGACTTCGTGCGAGACGTTGCCAATAAATTCGTTCTGAAGAAGCGCCATTTTCTGAAGCTCATCGATCTTCTCCTTGAACGTATCCGACATCAGGTTCAGGCTTTTTGCCAGATCCTGAAACTCGGCGGCCCTCGAGTCGACGATTATTTCTTCCTCAAAGCGACCCTCACTGATGCTCCGAGCAGAATTTCGAATGGCCTGAAGCGGCTGCGTCACCCTCTGGGCGGCAATCCAGCTACCGAAGGCTGCAAGGAGGAGCGCGAGGACCATAGCTACGATGAGCGTGAACTGTAGCTGGCGAATCAGCCGGAACAGCAGAGGCCGTGGCTGGCCAACCCTCACGATCAGGCCCGATCCCGCTCTGTAAAGGGCAGTGAAGTGGTAAAGTTGGCCATCAACGTCTCGCTGGGCGTAGTTGACTTCAACACCATCCTCGAACTGCATTTCCTCTTGTTCCAAGAGCGAAAGGTCGTTGAGCACATCTTCGCCCTCCAGATCGAGGACAGATCCTTCGTCGCTTACCACGGTGATGCGGATATCGCCGAACCGGACCATAGTGCGCATCCGCTCCAGACGCATCTCGTCCGAAGTTTCAGCTTCCAGGACAACGGCGACCCTCGCAGTCTGCTGGTACATCGTCTGCTGATACGCGACCCTGACTTCATTCTGTAAAACGAAGGTGATGTACAGCCCAACGGCAGCTACGGCGATTCCGACGACCAACAGGAGGGTCAGAATCATCCACGTCTGCGTCGATGCGCGTGTTGGAAATACCCGCTCGACGAGGCGTGATATCATCGCGGTTAGTCCTCTCGCTCTCTAGACTTCTCCCTGCACTTCACCCTGCACTTCACCCTCAGGCACACCCTCTTCTACGAAGCGATATCCCACTCCTCGTACGGTCTGGATGTGTTGGGCAAAGGAACCAAGCTTCTCACGCAGGTTTTTGATATGCGCGTCTACTGTCCGTTCGGTAACCATCATGGCATCTTTCCAAATGGTCTCGAGAAGTTGCTGGCGGGTGAACGCCTTTCTCGGATGCCGAACCAGGTATCGGACGAGCTCAAACTCGGTCAGCGTCAGACCGAGATCTTTTCCATCAAGAGATGCGCGGTACTCGTCTTCAAAAATGGTAAGATTTTTGACCAGCAGCGTTCTGCTTTCCTCAATACCACTCCGGCGCAGCACCGCTTTCACGTGCGCCACTATGATCTGCGGAGAAACCGGTTTCGTCAGATAGGCGTCTGCGCCCATCATGAGTCCTTTCACCTGATCGTCTTCTTCGCCCTTTGCGGACAAGAATATAATCGGGATCAATTCTGTCTCAACGCGGCCACGCAGACGGCGGCAGATTTCGTAGCCGTCCATTTCTGGAAGCATGATATCCAGTACAATCAGATCGATGTCTGGAGTCACCTTCTCCAGGGCCTCTGTTCCAGTGTAGGCCTTGTGGACATTGAATCCTTCTTGTTCCAGAAAATGCGAGACTACTTCAACGACGTCTTCTTCATCATCGACGAGTAAAATGTGTAACTCGGACGGATCAAACGTACTTGCCATGGTGCTTTCTAAGAGGTGGCTTTTTAGTGGGCCGATTGGGGAAAAACGAGTTACCCCAAAAGGGACGCAAATATACTACATTGGACGGACTTCACGAAAGCATCTGCTCTTCGTCCGCCTTCGGGCCCACGTAGATTCTTGGAACACGCGACGAAACCGCGCAAACAGGGACGTAAGTGATGGTAGAGGCATGATCCGCGACATCGAAACAGGTAGGCGTTTCTGTGCCAAACAGGCTGACTTCGTCTCCGATACGCACATCCCGACCCGAATTCTCCTGACTGCCCAGATCGACCATGATCATGTCCATGCAAACAGTGCCGACGATCGGATACAGTTTTCCCGCAATTCGTACCGATCCCCGATTGGAAAGTGCTCGCGGTAATCCATCCGCATAGCCCGCAGATATGGTGGCGATGCGTGTTTCCTTTTCCGCTCTCCACCGAGCTCCGTACGATATCGGCGTTCCAGCCGGGACCTGCTTGATGGCAACAATCCGAGAAGTGAGTTCCATTACGGGGGTGAGTCCAGACGGCGGGCGCTCGTTTTCAATATCGAGAAGGCCATAAAGTGCGATTCCAACGCGGGCCATGGAGAAGGTGGAAGGGTCAACAGTTTCCGGGCGGGTGAAGACCGCGGCGCTCGCCGCGACGTGCAACGGCGCGGGAGCGCCGCCAAGCGCTTTGATGAAGTCATTGAAACGATCTAGCTGAACATCGGTGAACGCATCCCCGGCCTCATCAGCCCGAGCAAAGTGGGTCCAGACAGAACTCAAACTCAGGAGTTGATCGCGCTCAATGCGCCGCAGGATGTCAGTCGCTTTCTTTTCATACTCTCCAAGGCGCCCCATACCCGTGTCAATTTTCAGATGACATTGGGCCGAAAAGCCGGCGTCCAGAGCCAATCCCAGGCTTTCCTCGCTATCGATGACAAGCTCCAGGTCGTAGGAATCATAGAAGCCAATCCGATCGGAGAGGGGCGGGGCGAATACGATGATCCGAGAAGTTATTCCAGCGTTTCTGAGCAACACTCCTTCCGACACCGTCGCGACACCGAGCAATCCAACATTCATTTTCTCAAGTTCGAGAGATATGGCCACGCTGCCATGTCCGTAGCCATCTGCCTTCACCACGCCCAACATCTCGACGCCGGGCATGCGCGCCCGAATGGTTGCCACATTCGATCTGAGGCGCTCCAGATGAATGGTTGCGGTTGTTGAGGCCGTTGGCATGGGCGAAGGAGTTGGAATGTGGTCTGATTCTCAGCTACGGAAGCTATGTACGGCGGCATTGAATAGAAAAACCTGCATTAAGTAGAAAAGACAGGTTCATACGCACCCCTTGGGCACCATCTGTTTGTGGAAACCCTGTAAACAAAGATTTTCGACGAGCCAAACGCGGTTTTTACCCATGTTCCTCCCTAATTTTCCAGCCTGGAGGGAGATCTGATCACTAGCCCAGGATTTAAAGCAGATAATCAGGAAGATGCTGGCTTTTACATCGATCAAGCCGAATGTGATGATTACGCCGAGGAGGCTGACCATGAGGGTTCCAGCGGCCGCCATGTTGCGGGTGACGCTCGTGGTGATGCTCCTGGTGATGCTATCGGGCGCGCGCTACGTGCTTGCTCAGGAATCACAAGAAAATCCAGCCCACTGGCCGCCGAACCTGACGCTGGAAAGTATTCATCTCGACGGGACCTTCGGAGGAAACGAATTTCGGTCGGGGGAATGGTCCGCAGAAGGTCCAATTGTTCGATATATCGAGCAGTCCAAATCGGGAAAGGGAACCGATCTTGTAGCGTACGATCTTGAGAAGGACGAAAGATTTCTTCTCCTGGATGGAGATCTGCTCTGTGCCCCCGACGTGGGGAGGATTGTAGACATACACGGTTACGCGTTCAGCCGGGACGAAACCAAGGTCCTGATCTTCACCGACTCGGAAAAGGTGTGGCGAGCGGCCACCAAAGGCTACTACTATCTGTACGATTTCGAAGGGGAGGAGCTGATTCCAATCTCGGACCGGGCAGCCGGTTTTCAGCTGTTCGCAAAATTGAGCCCCGATGCATCACGGGTGGCGTTCGTGCGCGATCGAAACCTGTATTTGGTGGACCTGAAAACGGGCAACGAGAAGGCGCTGACAACAGATGGGTCCCAGGGAGGCATCATCAACGGCACGTTTGACTGGGTGTACGAAGAAGAATTCGGGCTTCGAGATGGTTGGCAGTGGAGTCCGGACGGTAATAAAATTGCTTTTTTCAAGCTGGATGAGACCGAAACTCGCGATTTTGCCATGACAGACCTGATGTCTCAGTACCCGACCTATGTAAACTTCCGGTATCCCAAAGCCGGAGAGAAAAATTCCCGGATCAAGGTCGGCGTTATCGATATCGAGACCGGGGCGACTTCCTACTTTGAGACTTCAACCTGGGGCGAGGACGGCAAAGAGGCAGAGTATATCGCCCGTATGGGGTGGACGCCCGAGATCGATGGATCATCCCGCGTCTGGATGATGCGCCTCAACAGGGACCAGAACGAACTGGACTTGCTGTTTGGATCAGAGGATGGTGCTCAGGTTCAAACGATTCTCCAGGAATCAGAGTCCACATGGATAGAGATCAACGATCAGAAGCTCTCGTTTCTGGAAGATGGAAAGCACTTTGTGTGGCAGTCTGAAGGGAGCGGGAATCGCCATTTGTACCTGTATAAGAACGACGGTAAGCAGCTGGTACCCATCACCTCCGGCGATTGGGATGTTTCTTCTTTCCATGGAATTGACGAGGCCAGTTCGGCCGCCTATTTCACCGCAGCGATTTCGAGTCCCATGGAACGGGATCTGTACTCCATCCGGGTGGATCTTGGCGGGGGAGACACGGGCGCCCGGGTCTCTTCGCCCATCAAAATATCATCCGGGGCAGGCGTGCATGGGATAAACATGTCGCCCGACTTTCGTTTTTATATCGACCAATATTCAAACTCGACCACCCCACCCGATTGGACACTTCGCGCCTCGGATGGACACAAAGTCCAGACGCTGGAAGCGAATGCAAAACTGAAAAAAATCCTGTCGGTGCACCATTTGCCGCAGGCGGAATTCATTCAGGTACCGGGCAGCGATGGATCGAGCCTGAATGCGCTTATGATCAGGCCTTCAGACTTCGATCCGGACGAGACCTATCCTCTCCTCATGTATGTATACGGGGGTCCCGGTTCGCAGACTGTGATCGACAAGTGGGGAGGAAATGTCTATCTGTGGCACGCCTTCCTGGCCGATGAACTTGGCATCGTGATTGCGAGTGTGGACAATCGAGGCACCGGAGCACGGGGCAAAGCATTCAAAAGTTCAATCTATCTGAATCTGGGGCAGCTGGAGGCGGCAGATCAAATATCAGCTGCACAACATCTGGGGAAACTCCCGTACATCGATTCCAAACGGATCGGTATATGGGGTTGGTCGTACGGCGGTTATATGACGTTGATGTCCATGCTGTCGGGAGAGGGGCCGGAGACATTCAAACTCGGTGTCGCAGTCGCGCCCGTTTCAGATTGGAGGCTATATGACACCATTTATACCGAGCGGTATATGTCGACACCTCAGAATAATCCGCTTGGATACAAAAAAGGTGCTCCGACACACTATGCCCACAGACTCGGAAAAAAACAAAAGCTGCTGATCATGCATGGTGATTTCGATGACAACGTGCATTTCCAGAACACGGTTCAGATGATCAATGCCCTCCAGGTAGCGAATAAACAATTTGACCTCATGATGTATCCTGGCAAGAACCATAGCATCTCGGGCGGTCACATTCGCCTGAATCTGTTCACGAAAGCCACCGACTACATCAAAGCCAACCTTTGAACGAATTCACTTTCTAGAGAATGACCACAGAAAAAATACCAGACCTACTCATCAAAGGCGGCTCGATCCTGGATCCCGTCTCGGGCTCAATCACCAAAAGCGATATACTCATAGGTGACGGCCTCATCACCGAGATCGGACCCGATTTGAAGCACGCCGATGCGACCCAGTATGATGCGTCGGGGCGCACTATTTCCATAGGGTGGATGGATATGCACGTCCATCTCAGAGAGCCTGGATATGAACACAAAGAAACGATCATAACAGGTTGTGAGGCAGCGGCATACGGAGGTTTCACAGCAGTCGCTTGTATGCCCAATACGAATCCTCCAATTCACACGCGGGACGTGGTCGAGTTCATCATTGAGCGTGCCGAAAAGACACCTGTCCACGTTTACCCGATCGCGTGCGTCTCCAAAAACAGGAAAGGCGAGAGTCTGTCAGAAATGGCCGACCTGTCGGCGGGCGGGGCCGTGGCCTTTTCAGACGATGGTGATCCCGTGCAGGACAGTTCGCTGATGCGACACGCTCTGGAATACAGCGCGATGCTGAATATGCCCATCATCAATCACGAAGAAGATCTTCCCCTGGGACCCAAGGGCCACATGCACGAAGGCGAGGTCTCCACTCGTCTGGGTCTCGCTGGTATTCCCACGATTTCTGAAGAGATAATGATCGCGCGGGACATTCTACTGGCCGATTACACGGGCGGACATGTTCACGTGGCCCACATCTCCACGGCAGGTGGGGTGGATCAGGTTCGCCATGCAAAGAAGAGCGGAATCAATGTTACTACCGAAGTCTGCGCCCATCACTTCACGCTGACCGACAAAGAGGTCGAACGATCGGAGTTCGATACGCACACCAAGATGCATCCGCCTCTCAGACCCCAATCGGATATCGACGCAATAAAAGCGGGGCTCGCCGACGGTACAATCGATGTGATCTGTACCGACCACGCTCCCCACGCGTCGTTTGAAAAAGAAGTTGAATTCATTGCGGCCCCCTTCGGCATACTGGGCCTCGAGACGGCCTGGGGTTTGACCGGGCGTGAACTCATCGGTCCGGGTGTTCTCTCGCTCGCCGAAGCCGTCCGCAAATTATCCGTCGCGCCCAGAGAAATCCTGCACATTGACGTACCTCGCCTCGAAGTGGGCGCTCCCGCTAACTTGACCATTTTCGACGCGACCACCGAGTGGACGTTTGAAGCCGAAAATATCAAGTCAAAAAGCGTCAATACGCCGTTTGTGGGTCATAAGATGGTCGGAAAGGCGTGGGCTATCTACAACAAGGGACAACTCGTCACGAACGACTGATCGCAGACCATGAGGCTTTCACGCTTTCACGCTTTCAGGCGCCGCTTTCGAGTCGCCTGGCCAGAGAATCAGGCAGGCCTTCTTCCCGAATGCGTGCCGCCGTACGATCTACGTTATAGGGGACTCTCCGAAGCTCGTAGTCGAACGAATCGGGATCGAAAAAGGCAACACAGGCCCTCGGATCTCCATCCCTTGGCTGCCCCACACTCCCTACGTTGATAATAAATCGGTGGCCTTTTCGCACGCGAAGAACCCCCAATTTTTCGGACAGCACGCCGGGAAGATGGGTGTGACCGACGAAGCAGATGGAGGTATCGAAATTCTTGAACTGCTCCTGGGCAAGAAAAAACGACTCGATTCGCATCCACCGTTCAGGAAACTGAGGCGAGGCGTGGGCGCATGTCATGTCGCCCTCCGACTGCAGAAGGGGGAGCGCTTCGAGCCAAAACCGTTGATCTTCGCTGATGGCCGAGGCGTTGTGTTCGGCTGCGACTTGCCCCGCCGGTGGAAGAAACTGCAGACCGGCGCCGGTGGCGACCGCCAGGTCGTGATTTCCACCGACCGTCAGTTTGCACCGCTCTTTGACCAAGTCGATGCAGGGCGCCGGATCCGCGCAGTACCCCACAATATCTCCCAGACAGAAGATGTCCTGGATTCCTTCTCGATCAATTTCGAGCAGCACTGCTTCGAGAGCAGGTAAGTTGGAGTGGACGTCGGAAAGGACAGCTATTCACAAGGATATTGACCGAGGATTTTGAAAATGGACATCTTGTGGAGGGATCAATCGGCCCCAAGATGGGGTTTGGCCGGGGGTGAGCGCAAACACCGGAGGTTGCAGTTCCTCGGGTACGCCGTATTTTCACAGCCTCTTCAATGGTATAAGCACTGGAGTTCATGCACCGCAAGCGCGTAGGAGTATTTTTCGGAGGCCAGTCACCCGAGCACGAAGTGTCGGTGATATCGGGCTTACAGACAGCCGCGGCTCTGGATACCGATAATTTTGAAGTGACGCCGGTGTATGTCTCAAAAAGCGGCCGCTGGTTCACGGGAGAAAATCTGCTGGAAGTGGAGCGTTATGCGGATCTGGACGCCGTCATAGCTGAGGCCACTGAAATCAGCCTGGCACCCGGTCCTGGTACGACTCTCAGCCTGTGCTCGCGTTCGAAGAAAAGAATGTCCTCTCCGCAGGAATGGCATATTGATGTCGCGTTTCTCGTATTTCACGGTGGAGCGGGCGAAAACGGCGCTGTTCAGGGCTTGTGCGAGTCCCTCGGAGTGCCCTTCACGGGCGGTGACGTCCTCTCTTCCGCGTTGGGAATGAATAAAGTGCGATCGAAGGCTATCTGCCAGGCCAGTGGTATTCCGGTTGTCAAATGGACCGAGGTGTGGGAGTCGACCTGGGCAGGAAGCGAAGAGTCAGAACTCGATCGAATCGAAAAGGAAATTGGGTTTCCGGCTATCGTCAAACCCGTTCGGCTCGGATCTTCCATCGGAATTGCACGCGTGGAAAACAGGGAAGACCTGGATGGTGCGATCGAGGAGGCCTTGCGTTATGACGTGTCCGTTCTTGTTGAGATGCTCGTCAGCGATCTGAGAGAAATCAATTGCTCGGTTCTGGGAAATCGAGATTCGTGCCAGGTGTCACTGCTCGAGGAGCCGACATCCTCGGGAGAGGTGCTCTCCTTCCAGGACAAATACATGCAATCGTCAGCGTCGTCCAAGACGCCCACCGCGATCGGTGGCACAAAATCCTCACAGGCCTCGGGAATGGCTTCGCTGAGTCGGCTGATTCCCGCGCCAGTGACAGAGGAGGTTGCCACAAAGATTTCGAGCATGGCTGAAACCATCTTCAAGACGCTGGACTGTTCGGGAGTGGTTCGTATCGATTTCCTGATGGACCGAGGAAGTTCTGAAGTCTGGTTCAATGAAATAAACACGATTCCGGGGTCTCTCTCCTTTTACTTGTGGGAGCCAACCGGCCTCTCATTCAGCGCACTGGTCGAGCGCTTGATCTCCATTGCCATGGATCGTTTCGAATCTCGGGTTCGCAGAGTCCGAACCTACGACGTGAATCTTCTCTCTGAGCGATCGGCCAGCGGACTGAAGGGAAACAAGTCCTAGTTGGTGGTGGTGGTGGCGGTGCCATCTGCGAGAGCAACTGCCAGGCGGGCTGCAAGGCGAGCGTTCTGTTTGAGAAGTTCAACATTTGCCGTTAGTGCCGCCTCGCCAATCTCGGATCTGATCGCATCGAGCAGGTAAGGGGTGATCTGACTCGGGGTCAGGTCTCTGGCCTGCTCAGCGTGCAAGGCTGCGGCTACGCTCCGCTCCACCCGGTCATAGGAAAGAGCCATCGACTCCGGGAGCGGAACACAGACCAGGACACTCTGCCGCATTTGGAGTTCATCCCGGGCCCGGACTATTCGAACGACTTCCTCGACAGAATCGCACCGCGTATCGACGTTGTGGGGCGATTGGCCGCAGTAAAAAGCGGGCATTTTGTCCGTTTTCCATCCGATTACAGGAATTCCGAGAGATTCCAGTCGTTCCCTCGTCGCGGCCAGGTGGAGGACTGCTTTGGGACCCGCGCAGACCACGGTGAGCGGCGTGGAAGCGAGCTCATACAGGTCGGCACTCACGTCGAAAAGGGCCTCTGCGTCCATCCCCCGGTGGACGCCGCCGATTCCACCCGTCGCCATGACACGAATGCCGTGGAGATAGGCAGCCCGCATCGTCGATGCCACCGTGGTAGCGCCCGTCGCGCGCTGCGCCATGATGATGGGCATGTCCTTCAGGCTGACTTTGCTGACGCTGCCAACCTCCCCACCGGTTGTGCTGCCCCTGTCGGTCGGCGAATTGGAACACATCCTCAAGATTTCTTCCGCTGAAAGACCAACCTTCAGTTCGCCGTCGATGATACCGACGGTGCGCGCTTCGGCACCTTCTTTCGATATCAGGCCACAAAGAGTCCGGGAGAGCTCCAGATTTGCCGGAAACGGTAGGCCCTGAGCAAGGACGCTGGATTCCAGTGCCACCCTGGGCCGCCTGTTTGTTGATTGGATTGAATTCATTGATCAAATGGTGGAGCAGAATTCTGAGACGAGAGTTTACGAAACCGGGCCCGAGAGGCCCGCGAATAAATCGGATTCAAACTTTAACAGTCCTTCCGCATCGATCCTATGCTCAGAGCACCGTATCTCATTGTCTCCGTCATTGCCGTTGCTCTGCTGGCCATGACTGGTTGTACCAGGTCGAATACGGATTCCGTGATTCGTCAGGTTCGGCCCGCAATCGACAAGGAATTGTTACTCGAGCACGTGAGAATACTTGCCTCCGACGATTTTCAGGGGAGAAGAACGGGCTCGGACGGCGGGGCGATGGCGGCCGACTATGTGAGAAATCAAATGGCCCTGATTGGGCTGATGGCAGCGTGCAGCGAAGATCTCACCTGGCCTTTTACCTTCGAATCTCGCCGTGATCAGCAACAGCTGACAGGCAGCAATGTGATCGGCCTCATCGCCGGTTCGGCGGAATCGACGAGGGTGATTGTTGTTTCTGCCCATTTCGATCACCTCGGCATGAGAGGAGAGGAAATCTTCAACGGGGCCGACGACAATGCGTCAGGAACGGCCGCGATGCTGGAAATTTCGCGATATTTCAGCGAGAACCCTCCCCGTCATTCCATCATCTTCGCGGGGTTCGACGCAGAGGAGATGGGTTTGCGTGGCGCCAGTGCGTTTGTCGAGTCTCCCTGTTTTTCGCAGTTCGACATTTCGCTGGAAATAAATATGGACATGATCAGTCGAAGTGATCGATCCGAGCTCTACGCGAGCGGGCCCCTTCACTACCCGGCACTCCGGACGGTTATTGAGGACGTATCCCGGCCAGAAGACCTTAGCCTCCTTTTTGGCCATGATGAGCCTGGGAGTGGCTCTGATGACTGGACATTTGCATCGGATCACGGCCCCTTCCATCAAGTGGGTATTCCGTTCGTCTACTTTGGTGTAGAAGATCATCCCGGATATCACAATCCGTCGGACGACTTTGAGGACATCACGCCTGCATTTTTTCATCATGCAGCAGAATTCGTGCTGAACACTGTGGAGGCGTTCGACGCGACGTTGGACAGTGTGCTGGACAGTTCGTTGGACGACTTACCTGGCGCGCATGAGTAGTCAGATACGAGTCACCCACCTTTTTGTCTATCCGATAAAATCTCTCCGCGGAATTTCACTGGAGGTCGCTCCCATAACTCCTTTCGGCCTGAGACACGACCGCCGCTTCATGCTCGTCCGTCCAGATGGCACGTTCATCACGCAGCGGCTTCATCCGGAGCTCGCTGTCTTTGATGTTGACGTGATCGCTGATCAGATCGTAGTCACGCACCCCGACGGATCCTCGATTAAGATTCCGGTCAGGGGAGAAGGAGTGGCGAATATGAGAGCCACCGTCTGGGACGATGTGGTCGATGCCTTTGTTGGCTTCCCGGAGGCCGACGCGTTTTTCTCTGATCATATGCGGGAGCCTCTTCGCCTGGCGTGGATGCCCGAAGCGACCCATCGTCAGACTGATCTGGCGCACTCTGAAGAAGGCGACCGAGTGAGCTTCGCCGACGGTTATCCGATTCTGCTCGTTGGACGGCCGTCCATGGACGATTTGAACACCAGGCTCAAGATTCCGCTTCCCATAAATAGATTTCGACCCAATATTATTGTTGAAGGGTGCGATCCGTGGAGTGAAGATTCCTGGACCTACGTAAAAGTGCCGGGTGCAGCGTTGAGGCTGGTGAAAAAATGCTACCGGTGTGTTGTTACGACAACGGATCAACGCAGTGGTGAACGATCGAAAGAACCGTTGGCCACGCTCGCCACCTTTCGCAAGGAGGGAAATAAGGTGTGGTTCGGGATGAACTGTATTCCTGATGGCAGTTCTGATGGGGATACGCCTGAAATCCGGGTTGGAGATCGGGTCATCGCCTCATGAGTCTGCGTTCCTGCTGATGACTTACCCTCTGGAGCGTGACTAATCGGCCTGTTGTTGGCAAGTGGGTCCCGAATCTACTTTTCTTGGTCCACATTTTTCACTTAATTGTGTGCCATCAATTAGTGGTTGTGATTCGCACCGGGATGCAGGGTTATATCCGTTATTGCAATAACGCTCCAGTGGAAGATTGGCAAGAGGTGCTATTACTTGCTGCCCCGCCACTAAAGGCACCATTCAGCAATCCGAAAACCGAGAATCCGTCTTCCGAAAACATCCGTTACCGAATTTTAGTCCTGACCTAATTGCGCTTTATTCCACGAGCCCTTCGAACTTCTGGAGAGGACCGAGATGACCGGTCATGTTCTCGTACTCAATCAGGACTATCAAGCCCTGTCGATCACCAGCGTTCAACGCGCCATCGTTCTGGTCCTGCTGCACAAAGCAGAAATGGTGGAGGCCGAAGCACTGCGGTTTGTTCGAAGTCCCAGTTGCCAAATTCCCTGGCCCAGTATTGTGCGCCTGAAAGCATACGTTCGTGTGCCCTACAAACGTATCCTGCTGACGCGAAAGAACGTCATCAGAAGAGATTCGAGCAGGTGCCAGTATTGTGGAGGGCGGGATCGGCTGACCATTGATCACGTCATGCCCAAGTCACGGGGAGGCCGTGATGCGTGGGATAACCTCGTAGCGGCGTGCGTGCCGTGCAACAATCGGAAAGGAAGCATGACGCCCACCGAAGCAGGCATGAACCTGGATCGGGCGCCCTTTCGACCGAGTTATGTCATGTACATTCGTGATTATGTGGGGTCGATGGATGACACCTGGAAACCGTACCTGTTTCTGTCCTGACAGGATTGATTCCTTCTTCATGAAGCAGCTCGAACTCGCCTTCCTGGCTCAGGTAGCAAGTCCAACGATGTGATCCCCTGCTGACTATGAACACCCGTTCTGTCGCTCGCATTGCATGGCTCATCCCTGCCCTGCTCGCGGCCCTGACACTCCATCAGACATTCACCGCCATCGACCTCAACAGGACGCTCGAAGAGGGCGCGCCGGCTTGGGCCGAGGTGACTCGCTACGACCGATCCGATCGAAAAGACGTGACGAATGTCTCTCTTGATCTGCTGGTGCACCTGAGTGATGGATCAATCTTTGAGCGGAAAAACCTTGCACTTCCATATTCCATCGGCCATCGAGTGGAGTCGGATACTCTGCAAGTGACGGTTCTACCAGGTTCCGCGCAGGAGGTGGTCATTACTGAAATTGGGAAGACGCAGGTGAGAATAGCTATGAGCAATGCGGCCATGAGCTTTATTGCTCTGATAATGGCGTTCGTTGGTGTCATTGCCTGGAACCGTTTACTGAAGAAAACTTCGGCTACCTGAGCTTTCCGCCGACCCGCCCTTCTTCAATGGCAGCCGCGATCACTTTGCCCGATAGAAAGCGTATATTGATCGCAGCTTCTTTGAATGGTCAGCTGTTTCGTTGGGGGTGCCCGTGTGGGCTGAGAGAATACTCCTTGAACCTGCCCGGGTAATGCCGGCGAAGGAAAACGGAAATCACGATCGTGCTTCTAGTTAGTTGCAGCAGCTCGTGTTACGGAAAATCTCAGCGTGTATTCACGGTGTATTCAGTGTGCATTCGGCACACCACCCCCAATTCTATAGTGCACCATCAGGGGACATGAGTCCCAATTCGAAACCGAACCTGAGTACATCGATGTTTTTTTTAAACTGGTCCCGCGTCCTTGGTGTCCTTGGCGCCGCACTGTTTCTCGTTTTTTCGCTCCAAGAGGCGCAAGCATTTCCATCCTCCGAGTCCGGGAGCATCACTGGGTCGGTCCTCGATTCACAGGATTCTGCTCTGGAGAATGCTACAGTGCAGTTGTTTATCGCGGGATCTGGAGTTGCCCGATACTTTGCCACCGCAGGTAGCGATGGTCAATTTCGCTTTGATTCCGTCCGGTCGGGAACGTACGACGCCTTCGTTTCCCACGTCGGCTACGCCAGTCGATCCATAGAAATAACGGTTGTCGAAGGTGAGGAATCGCGTCTGCATGTTGTACTCAGTTCCAGCATCGTTGCTCACGCGGAAGTGGTGGTCAGCGCAGGGCGCGCCAGAGAACGGCTCTCGCCCGTCACCGTCAAGAATATTTCCGCCCAGGAGTTGGCTGAGCAGCCCGACATGAAGGACTTACCCGTTCATCTGGCGCGCCAACCCAGTATTACGTATCACTCCGAAAATGGAAACGCGATTGGCTATTCCACACTTCGGATGAGGGGTTTCGGGCAGCGACGCCTCGCGGTTTCCATCAACGGTATTCCCCAAAACGATCCGGAAGAGTTCAACGTGTTCTGGATCAACTTCTTCGATATCCAGGGAGCGGTGCAGGATATCCAGATTCAGCGTGGCGCAGGATCTTCCGTATATGGCCCCACGGGCATTGGCGGAGCCATCAACCTTCGCGCCATGCCCTACAAAAGTGACTTCGAAGCCAGTGTCCACGTCGGCGCGGGTGCATTCGGTACGCGCAGGTACTCAGCAGAAATCAACTCAGGCCTCCTGAACGATCGGTATGTGGTCTATTCACGCCTCAGCCGCCTGGAATCAGACGGGTATCGGGACTGGTCCTGGACCGAGTTCTGGCGGTTTTTCGTCGGAATCACCCGCTACGGTGAGCGGTCTTCGGTGACCCTTCAGGCCTACGGCGGACCTCAGCGGGACGGACTCGCGTATTCCGGGATTCCGAAAGCTGCAAACAAAGAAACGATTGACGACGGATTCGGTGGGACGATTGATCGGAAGTATAATTTTTCCTCGTTCGATCGCGACATCGAAGATTTTCACCAGCCGCACGTCGAGTTGCACCACGAGTATGATCTGAACGATCGCGCCCGTTTTCAGCAAACCCTTTTCTGGGTCAAGGGCGAGGGCTTTTTCGATTTTGGAGGGACGTTTCGCAGCGCGGACTACCTGCGCCTACCCGCGGGCACAGCGCCCGACGGACTGAATTCCGCGCCTCTTTTTATCTCTCGACCCGACGTCACCCTGCTTTTCAGAGCGTATCTGGATCAGTGGCAGGTGGGATGGATGCCCCGGCTGACGTTGACCGATGAGAATTCTACCACCTCACTTGGTTTGGAAGCTCGATTGCACCGTAGCCTACGTTGGGGCCGCATACAGGCGGCGACAGGAATTCCTTCTGAGTTCGTGGGCTCCCAGAATGATGTGCGTGTGTATTCGTTTCAGGGAGAAAAAATCATCACCTCGGCCTACGGTAGCCATCTCAAACGGTTGTCTGAGCGTTGGGCGGTGCAAGGTGATGTTCAAGTCACGTATCACCGGTATCGAATCTCGGACGAAGACTTCTTTGGCACCTCTTTTTCGAAACCGTATCTGTTCATAAATCCACGAATTGGCGTCACTTTTCAGCCCGAACAGCGATTCAGCGCTTTTGCCAGCGTGGCCTTGGCGAGCCGCGAGCCGCGAATGAAGACGCTTTACGACGGCGAGGAAGCAGGAGGCGGCTTCTTACCAAGTTTCGAGCGCAATTCTGACGACTCGTACGATTTCGACAACCCCCTGGTGGATCCGGAGCGACTCGTTGACCTCGAACTTGGTGCTTCGCTGAGAAGTGAAGATTATCGGGTGAGCGCAAATATATTCGTCATGGATTTTCGGGATGAGATCGTTCCAAGCGGCGGCCTGGATCAATTTGGTGTGCCAAGGACAGGAAATGCTGAGCGGACACGTCACCTCGGACTGGAACTCGATGGTGATATTCAGCTGTCGTATGGCCTCGAACTGGCTGGAAACGTCACTTTATCCCGAAATCGTTTTATCGATTTCGATGAGTTTGTCTTTCTGCCGGACTTTTCGACCGCGCAGGCGGATCGTTCTGGGAACGTCATTGCCGGATTTCCTGAGCGTTCAGGAAATGTTCGAGTCAATTATCGACGCGGCAACTGGTTTGCATCAATCATGACAAGCTTCGTCGGAAAACAGTACATCGACAACGGTGAGGGGAAAGATGCGACTGGAGCCGATGATGACAATCTGGTGCTTGAGTCGTACGCACTCGTCGATGGGAGTGTCGCTTACACCATGGGATCACAGCGGCAGCTTCGACTCTCGCTCGATGTTAACAACATCTTTGATGACAAGGTGCTGACGTATGGAAATGTTTCGGTTGTAGGACCGCAATTCTTTCCGGCAGCGACAAGGCATCTGAATATGTCCTTGAAGTACACGTTCAGGTAGAAGAGTGGTCGCCGGGGAAGCCTGGTAGAATGAAGCGAGGTTGCCAGGTTGCCAGGTTGCGCGCCGGACTACCAGGTCATCAGCTTCATGCAGAACACTGATCCGCCGGCCTTCAGGAATTCATCGGTATCAATTTCGATGACATTGAATCCAGCTTCTATGAGGGCTGAATTGGTGTCAGTGCATCCTCGTTGGATGATGACATTCTTTCCATCGGGCGAGTGGGCGTTGCAGGCAAACAACTCGCGGGCCTCCCCTTCGGGGGCCTCGATGATTTTGGGGAAGAAATGTCGGACCAGCTCCAACCCATCGGGTTGGAAAGCGGCTGGATAAATCAGTGCCGTCTGTTCGTCGAGAATACACAGGCAGGTATCCAGATGATAAAATTCGGGATCTTTCAGCCCCAGAAGTAGAATGGGCACGTCCAGTTTTTCAGAAATCAACCGGTACACGCTTTCTTCGGTGCGAAAACCGTAACCACCCCACAACAACCGTCTTCCCGAGTGCCACAGGGCGTCACCCATGCCTTCGAACTCTGAATCTCCCTTCGCCACCTCATCGACTATTTCGTAGCCTAGCGCCCCGAAGTGATCGCGGAAATAGGTCACTTCTCCCGCTCTTTCAGCAGCATACATTTTGCTCAGCAGAACACCCCGCGTTCCGTCTTCTCTGAGAAAAGGAAGGGTCTGGTTGGCGCAGAACACCATGTCAGGCAAGTCTGAGCGATCGCGGATCTCGGTGACCGAGAGGCCGCACGCGACATAGGCGTCCTTCAGGCTGGCCCATTGGGAACGGGCTCGATCTGCATCTACGGTGCCTACATTTCCAGCCATGTGTGCGTTGATCACGTAGGTCACGTCGAAATGATCGGGTGAGGTCATCAAGACACCGCTAGGACGCTTCATCGCTGGAAGAGCATCCAGAGAAAAATCAAGATCGGAGAGGCGGTTATAAACCATTGCTACGAATGTCGCCCTTCAAGAAAAGGCGCGTGGATCAGATCAATTCGGTAAGGGGGTAAGTTACCGACTATACCGCATCAGCGCAGCACTGTAATCGTTTTCAGGTAAGAAACCGACAAATCCAGAAAATCCCTTTCCGAAAGTCCAGTGGGCCGCCATTCGAGGCGCTGCCCTTCAGTGCTCTCTATCGGCGGCCTTTGCGGCGGCGCTTACCGACACTGTCTTTAGCCATCTCCTGAAAGCGCTCCAGGTCGTCCATGTTCATCTCAATGGAGACTTCGACCAGATCACTGTTTGATTCAATGTCGATCCTTTGAAGGAGGTCTACCAGCTCGTCGTTGCGATTGAACTGAACGCGCGCGAGGCTCCGTATACCACCAATGACACTTCGGAGGTCGTCTGCTTCGATGTTACCGGAGGGCGCGAGGTACAGGCTCACCGCAACCACATCGTCGCCGAAGTCTACTCCTGCGGCGAAGTCTTCGACCGCCTCAATGACGGGAAGAATCATAGCGGCTTGTCCTCCGAGCCTCAGGTCGCCCTGCGCATCCACCGCCTGGGCCAGGTCACGCACAAGAACCCAGTTGTGATGACCTGATACTTCTTCAAACAGCGCATCGCTCGAGAATGAGTAGTCCTCATCAGAAAAGGCTCGCTCGAGAAGGTCTTCGAGGTAGTATTCGTTGCTGGCCATTATCACGATCGATCCATCGTGGAAAGCGACAGCTCCAGAACCCCTGTGTTCGAGCACAAAGGCGTCTACAGGCCAGGCGGTATCCAGAGGTGTGATCTCGGTTTCGTACTCGATTTTCTCGATTATATCTTCCTGATCGAAGTCGACGAAAACCAGCACGCCGCCGTCCTCATTACGGCCTCCCATATCAATTCCGATGTAAATGCCGTGCAGGTCTTCTCTGACGTCAATTCCTGTGAGATTATAAATCTCAGAAAGAGCTTCTTCGAGCTCTCGTGCTTCTTCCTGGCCCTCAGGTAAAAAATCGGTCAAAAGGTCGAGTTGATGGGATACGTCGGCGTGAGCAAGAATCCCCGACTCGACACTCAGAATCCGCATTGCGGTGTCGAGTTCAGAAGACTGATCCACATCCAGCATGGCTTCCGTGTCACATGCAGAGAGAGTTAATAGGAACAGGCCCAGTAGCAGCGTGGTCAGGCCCGAAAGGCGAAGGGAAGGAGAGTGGTTAGAAGTCTCTTTTCGAGAACCAAAAATAGCCGAATCCATAGGTAGTAACGCCGAATAGTAGAGAGGATATCAACGGATACCACGAGTTTACGGCCTCTCCAGAAACGAGTTGCGCCTGAATGGCAACAACCTCTATGAAGTTGGGCAGCACGTGATAGAACCCGATGTATATCGAGGCGGCGACAGGAGCGAGTACCGGTTCAATTTGATCGTGGGCGGCCAGGATGGCCGACAGGAATATCAGGCCGTAGGCTATTACGAGGGCCAGACCACTGGTTCTGGTCATTACCGTAACCGTCATGATGACCGAATACATGACTCCGAACATTACCACGATGATCGGGATGCTCACCAGCGCTGTAGCATCCCACACGCCGGTTTTCAGCGACAGCGATAGCCAGACCCCTCCGACCAGATACGTCACAAGGGCGAGAACTGTGAGCCAGACTCCGATGAGGTGCCCGGTGAGAAGCCGAGGCCGAGATATCGGCTTGGAGACTAGCAGATCGATGCGGCCCTGTTCCAGGAATCCGCCGATCAACGGCATGGTGGCAAACAGCCCAAGCAGCGTACCGAGGAAATAGGCCGCACCGAACACAAACTCATTGATTGCCAGCACAAAGTTATCCAGGCTGACGGCAGTTCGAATAACCTCCTGGGTTTCCTGGTCGAAAGATGAGTTCACAGGATTCGTTTCAAATCCGAAAATCCGGAGTGCGGCGATCGAGCCCTCCACGACCTCCAGATTCAGCGCGAAGCTCAGTAGAAGCCAGGCGATGGTCGCAATAACCAAAACACCCTGCGTGATTCGCATCGCCCATAATTCTCGAAACGTGAGCAGTAAAGAGCCGGAGAGCGTCCTCATATCTGATACCCCTCCCGCTCAATGATCTCAATAAATCCTGCTTCGAGCGAGCGTCGATGCCTTTCAATACTCAGAATTGTGACACCAGCCGCTCGCAATCGGTCGATCAATTCATTCAATTGCGCCGGAGCGCCGGATTCCATGATGATTTCCACATCCGAGCCGCTGTTTTCGATTTCAACCCAAAATTGACTCAGATCCAGTTCGGAGGGGAGATTTTTTACGAAGAATCGCCAACCCGTCCCGTCCTTTACGAGATCATCGATCGAACCTGAGCGGACAATCTTACCCTTGTTCAGGATCTCGACGCGGTCGCAGATCATCTCGATTTCTGAAAGCAGGTGAGAATTTATCAGCACCGTTTTGCCACGGTCCTTCAGTGCGCGGAGCCGATCCCGAATTTCTCGGCGCCCAACAGGATCTACGCCGTCTGTCGGTTCGTCCAGGACAATAATATCCGGGTCATTCATGAGGGCCTGGGCAAGTCCAAGACGCTGCATCATGCCTTTCGAGAACTTACCGACCCGAATATCAATCCAGGATGAAAGACCCGCTTCTTCTACCAGACGGGGAATTCGCTCCTTTCTCATCTCAGACGACATGTCGCTCAGTCGACCGTAGACGTCCAGAGTCTGTCTCGCGGTGAGGTAGGGCGGAAAACGGTGATTCTCGGGTAAATATCCCAGGTTTTGACGAGCCTGCGCTTCACCAATCGGCCGTCCGAACAACTCGGCCGTCCCGGAAGTGGGGCTCACAACACCCAGCAAGATCTTCAGGAGCGTCGTTTTACCCGCTCCATTTGGCCCCAATATTCCAACGATTTCGCCCGCTCTGACTTCGATGTCAATACCGCGAAGGGCGTGCACCTTTTTTCTGCCGAACGCAGACGAATAAGTCTTCGCAAGAGAATGGGTCGCTATGGCTATTTCATTCATTGGTTCAGATTCTACTGAGGGCGGCGACGCCGGGCAGCTCTTTTCCTTCCAACAGCTCCAACATCGCTCCGCCGCCGGTGCTTACGTGACTCACGGCCATCGAGAGACCCGCCCCTACAAGGGCCGCTACGGAGTCTCCTCCGCCCACAACCGTGAAGGCGCCGCTCTCAGTGGTTTTTGCCATTGCGTTAGCGATCGCATTGGTTCCTGCGGCGAATGAGCTCATCTCAAAGACGCCCATCGGGCCGTTCCATATGACCATCTTGGCCTGCTCGATACTTTCAGAAAATGCCGCAATGGTACCGGGCCCGATGTCGAGTCCTATCAAGCCTTGAGGAACGAAATTACTGGAGACCATGGACGCAGCGTCATTGTCAAATGAATCCGCACATACGTGATCGATCGGGAGATGGATGCGTCCCTCGGCGCGGGACAGTAGCTGCGCGGCCATCTCGATACGATCATCCTCTACAAGCGATTTCCCAGTCTCAAGACCCTGGGCCTTCATGAACGTGTACGCCATTGCGCCACCGATCAGCAGATGATCGACTGTTTCGAGCAGCTTTGTGATGATGCCGATCTTGTCGGAGACTTTGGCTCCCCCGACAATGGCCACAAACGGGTGGGCAGGATCCGAAACTATCCTTTGCAGCGCATTCAGCTCTTCCTGAAGCAGCAGCCCCGCAGCCTTCTCGGAAACGAACCTGGCGACCCCCGTCGTGGAGGCGTGCGCCCTGTGGGCCGTCCCGAAAGCATCGTTGACGTAGACATCTGCCAGACGCGCGAGCGCTTTGGCGAGCGCGGGGTCATTCGTGGTTTCCCCTGGCTCAAAGCGAACATTTTCCAGCAACATGATCTCCGCCGGCGCCAGCGATGCCGCGAATTGTTCTACATGCACACCCACGACCTCGGGGCAAATAATGATAGGAGCCCCGACGAGGGAGGCGAGGTGCCGGCCGACTGGTGCCATGCTGAACTCAGGTCGAACAGATCCCCCGGGACGGCCAAGATGGCTCATCAGAATGACCTTCCCGCCGGCGTTCTGAATGTGGCGAATGGTAGGGAGGGCCGCCCGAATACGGCTGTCATCGGCTACCGAGCGACTATCTGTGTGGTCGGCCAGAAGCGGCACATTGAAGTCCACGCGCACCAATACCCGCTTTTCGAAGAGATCGAGATCGGCAATACTATGGTACGTCTTCAAGATCGTGTCGAATCCTGATCTAAATTAGGTAGATGCCATGATCACTGTTGGGGGTAAAAAAGCGGTTACGCCCCCATCAGCCTCTTGGCCAGATCGACTGTTCGATTGGCGTATCCCCATTCGTTATCGTACCAACCCACCACCTTGACCATGTTGCCCATGACCATGGTCGATCCAGAATCGAAGACGTTTGAATGAGGGTTGTGGATAATGTCGATGGA
>Ga0209554_1000264_pt1 | contig 43479 bp, 36 predicted proteins | sample MarorgKNORR_S2LV_5_FD_188221 | JGI IMG/M metagenome (GOLD analysis project Ga0209554, IMG submission 188221) | Marine microbial communities from the Southern Atlantic Ocean, analyzing organic carbon cycling - Bottom_A/KNORR_S2/LV (SPAdes) (version 2) | ecosystem: Environmental > Aquatic > Marine... | reverse complement strand
GGCAAACTCTGGTGCAGCTTCTGTCGCCAGGGACTGGCCTAGCATAGACATTGATGGTGATGATGTGGTCATGGCCTGGGGAGACCGGGAACCGGCCTCTGGAACTGGAGGTGATATGGATATTTCTGTATCGCAGAGCAGCGATAGCGGACAAAGTTGGTCGCAACCTGTCTACCTTTCAGAACAGTACTACGAATCAATTGAATCAAGTATGCCTGCTTTGGCTGCTACGGAAAACTACCTGCATCTTATCTATTGGGATGGTGGAGAAATAGGTGGTAACGGCAACAATGCCCACAATGACGATGGAGATATCTTTTATCGCCGTTCGGAGGATAATGGTGCTTCCTGGAGCGACCCGAGCGTTATTTCAGAGGAAGGAGACAAGCTAATCTATAACCCCCATGGGAATTTTCAGTATCAGCCAAAAATGGTAGCTACCGGTAACCACCTGTATGCGATATGGATTGCGAGCGTACTAAGTACAATTGATGTGAGCGGCGGTTGGTACATCGCTTTCGCACATTCCAGCGACCAGGGGGAATCATGGAGCGAGCCCATAGCAGTAACTCGCGAGGACACTTTTTCTTATGACCCGGTAATCGCTGCTGAAGGGGCACGAATTCACGTTGCATACCGGGAGGGAACAGAGATAATGGTCCGTACTTCTCGCGATTATGGAGTAAATTGGGACTATGGGAAGAGAATAACTGATGGTGACAGTAATTATCGCCCATCGATTGGAATTGGGGGTGGTAAGGTACATATTGCCTGGGACTCATATTACGATGATGGGGAGCGTTTTGATTATGAAATCCACTATTCGCGTTCCAGCAATCAGGGCAATGACTGGGACGACCCCGTCCGAATTACCAATTCAACTGCAGAATCCTCCATGTATCCTTGCCTTGCCGCCGATGCTTCCGGTGTCTTTGTAGCATGGCGAGATTATGGTAATTTTGATAAGGACGACACTGCTGACTACGACCTGGTAATGATTGCCTCTCTGGACCATGGTACTACGTGGGAATCTACTGTAGTTATAAGTGATGATGATGATCCGTACATGTCTAACTCCCAGACCTATGCCAGTCTCAAGGCTGGAAACGGGCTGCTCTATGCGCTCTGGATGGAAAGACCGGCATCAGGGCGTATCGATGATACCTGGGGTTTTGATTTTGATGACCAAAACTGGACTGAGCGCACACCGGGTAACCATCCCGAACCAACTTATTATCACACAATGGCCACTGGCGTGACACTTTCTGGTTATACCAGTTCAGTGATGTTTGGGGGGTCAACTAATACAGGTTATACCAACAAGACTTGGATCTACTACTACGATAACAACAACTGGATGGAAAGTTACAGTCAGGACATCCCCAGTGCACGTTATTTTCATGCAATGGCCAATGACTGGAACAGCGATATGATTGTAATGTTTGGTGGGTACGGCCTTAACGACACAGGATTCTACGCTTATCGCAATGATACCTGGATCTACTATGCCGACAGGGATCTCTGGCTAGAAATCTCAGATGCTGGAGGTCCTGCACCTCGTTACCAGCACGCCATGGCTTTTGACAATATCACGGGTGATGTCATACTGTATGGAGGCTACGGCATGAACGAAACCGGCTATTATCAACGTTTCAATGATACTTGGGCCTTCAACATTCAAACTCAGAAATGGAATAAAATTGACACACCTATAAATCCAGGCAAGCGAAGCTATCACAAGATGGCTGGTGATCACAGTGGTAATATCATGATGTTTGGTGGATATATTGACGGAGTTGGTTATGATGAAAATACTTGGCGGTACCGGGAGGGTAACTGGACCATGGTTGAATCTACTACTCATCCGGAACCCCTGCGATACCATGCGATGAAACATGATCGTGAACATGATTTGATTGTTGTTTTTGGAGGATACAAACTTAGTGCCCCATACTATTCTGATGATACATGGGTGCTTGATGGAACAACCGGTTCTTGGGCCCTTATTGAGACTAATACAACCCCCATTGCTCGTTACTATCACGACATGGCTTATGACGTCACAGCCGAAAGGATGGTTCTATTTGGCGGGTACATAGCCACTACATTCGATATGTATATGCGGTTTTCAATGGATCAGGGACAGAACTGGTCGGAGTTCGTACACGTCTCGGATAACGAAGATGGCGAACTCACATTTGGTAACGAGGCTCCCGCACTGGCAATAGGAGAACGAATGTACCTTGCCTTCCGCGATAACGGAGACATTGATGGTGCAGGCAGTGATGACAGCGATATTTTTGTGAGAGCTACCAAGGGCAGCGACTATCCACTCAACCCCAAAATTGATATAGGCTCCAATGGGCAGTACGAATGGCAGTGGACAGGCGAATTTAACAATAATAATTCACCCGTACGCTGGGATTCCGACTCATCTCCAGGGGCTGCTGGAAAGTCATTCCGTGCTTCTCTTGTTGATGCTTTAGCCAATGCGGACACATTTGTTGATGAATACGGAGTTGAGATGGCCCGGATACCAATTACTGTGAGCAGTGACAGCAAGGGCGTCATCTGGCTTTCAAACATGGAAGTGGAATATGATGTCACGCTCACCATCACGAATCAGAACCTGATTGACCAGCTCAACAAACGCGTTACCAATGCGCAGAACCGGGGCGATGAGGTGGCATTCGCGACGCTCTTCGTCAGTTCGCAGACACAGGGACGCGTACTGGTGAAGAACCTCGCCATCGAGACCGAGGAGTGTGATGTCGAACTGCGCAGCCTGCACCTGGTACCCTCCAATCCGCGCCAGGGCGAAGACCTCGAAATCACAGCTAAATTGCGCAATACCGGCGCCGCGAACGCCCGCGTACAAGTCGCGTTCTGGTACGACGTCAAGGACCTCGAGCATCGTATCGCCAACTTCTCGACCAACGTCTACGCCGACGGAGATGACTGGTCAGCCAAGGCAACCTGGTATGATATCCCGAAGGGACAGCACACCATCATGGTGCAGGTCATCGAAACCTTTCCCGGTGATTCGACCGCCAGCGCCAGTGTCTGGTATCGGGAGGTGAATGTCAACTTCCCGGAAACCAATCCCGACATCTACATTGTCAATGATGGTTTCTATCTTGTGACTACGCCTATTGAACTGATTCCGAATGTGGTTTCGGTCGAAATAGACAATCGCGGCGAGCGGAGCGGACTGGTGGACCTGTGGGTGCGCGAGTCTGATTCCAATGGCCCGCTCATTATGCAGCACCTGGGCTTCGAGATTGATGTAGATACTCCCAAAAAGAGGAGTGCTGACTGGGTTGTGAAAGAAGTTGACAGACTCTACCTGCTGCTGCTCGACAACGAAACTGGCGAGACGCTCGACGAGCGTTTCCTGGATCTGGACGTGCAGATACTGGCACGCTTCGCCATGCTCAACGTAAGCTGGACTCCGGACCAGATTTCGGACGGTTCGCTGGTTGATTTCAGCATGACTCTGCAGAATGTCGGTTCGTTCGATGTCCTGACGAGCGTCGAAGTCAAACTGGTCAAGGGTACCCGAGTCATCACCGCCGACCCGACATACTGGGCCGGCCAACAATTCCTCGGCAACGGCCAGCGGCAGTTCGAATTTCAGGTCCGTTTCACAGAATCGCAAGGAGGGATGGGGCAGCTGCTCTACGGTGACTGGACCCTGCAGGTGCGCGCCTTCAACATCAATGCCGTAAACGAGGAAGACCAAGGGCTCTGGGACCCCGAAGCGCTGGAATTCATCGATGAATCCACGATCGTAACGGTGGCTGAGCCACCCGAATTGCTGCTTGATGAGAGCAGCCTCACAATATCTCCTGACAAGCCAACGGCAGGCGAAGTTGCCACCATCTCGATGGCAATCTACAATGACGGTGGTACTGATGCCACTGGGCAGGTGCGCGTGGTCTACGGTGGCCACTCCGATATCATCGGAACATTCGACATTGTGGCCAACGGTGAGGCGTATCCTGAACTGGTGTGGAACGTGCCGGCGAGTATGTCGGGCGACGTGACTATCGAGGTGCAGCTGGCCAATATCCAGCCTGCGGAGGCAGGCGGCCCGGCCGCGCTGCTCGACAACGGCGGCAGCCTGCGCTTTGACGTTACACCCAGCAGCGCCGTGGTTGCCCCAGGCAGCAGTAACAGTGACGCGGTCAGCCCCCTGCTGATACTGGCGCTGGCGGGGCTGGTGCTGTTCGGTGGCCTCGGGGCGACTTGGTTCGTTTACCAGCGTTCGCAGGATGTCATTCCTCCGCCAGCAGCGAGTCCCGCGGCATCCATGGCGGCCATAACCCTGCAGTGCCCCAAGTGCAGTACTATGCTGAAAGTGACCAGTCCCCAGCGTCCATTGATAGTTAATTGCACCGGTTGCGCGACCAGATTACAACTTGACGAATGAGCCATTCGGCTTAAATACACCTCCTTGGGTGGACGCGAGCCCGACCGGCCTTGCCGTTACCGGGCAGCCGCTTTTTGCGGTGGCAGCAGTTTCGGCTGAATCCTGATTCTCCAATGATGGATGTCTTCCGCTGCTGCGTAAATCTATGGAGATGGCAATAACTCCTACGGGAGCTGTCGTCTGACATTCGAAGATATGGTGAAACCAGTGCAGTAAACCCAAAAATTTCTAAAAAAGTGTGTATAACTTCGGTTGATCCTGCCGAAGGTTACTGCTATTGGAGTTCGATTAAGCCATGCGAGTCAAGGGGACTTAGGTCACCGGCGGAATGCTCAGTAACACGTGGACAATCTGCCCTCGGGTGGGGAATAAACCCGCGAAAGTGGGGCTAATACCCCATAGGCACAGGAGGCTGGAATGCATCTGTGCCCAAAGCTCCGGCGCCCGAGGATGAGTCTGCGGCCTATCAGGTAGTAGTCAGGGTCACGACCTGACTAGCCAGCGACGGGTACGGGCCTTGAGAGAGGTTGCCCGGAGATGGACTCTGAGACACGAGTCCAGGCCCTACGGGGCGCAGCAGGCGCGAAAACTTCGCAATGCAGGAAACTGTGACGAGGGAACTCCAAGTGTCCATGCATTGCATGGACTGTTTGACAGCCTAAAAAGCTGATAGAGTAAGGGGTGGGAAAGACCGGTGCCAGCCGCCGCGGTAACACCGGCACCTCAAGTGGTAGCCACTATTATTGGGCCTAAAGCGTTCGTAGCCGGCTTGGTTAATTCCTGGGTAAATCGTACCGCTTAACGGTGCGGATTCCGGGGACACTGCCAGGCTTGAGACCGGGGGAGATCAGAGGAACTTGCGGGGGAGCGGTGAAATGTTGTAATCCCGCAGGGACCACCAATGGCGAAGGCATCTGATTATAACGGCTCTGACGGTGAGGAACGAAACCCTGGGGCGCAAACGGGATTAGATACCCCGGTAGTCCAGGGCGTAAACGCTGCTGACTTGGTGTTGGAGGTCCTGCGAGGGCGTCCAGTGCCGGCACGAAGGTATTGAGTCAGCCGCCTGGGGAGTACGGTCGCAAGACTGAAACTTAAAGGAATTGGCGGGGGAGCACTGCAACGGGTGGAGCGTGCGGTTTAATTGGATTCAACGCCGGAAAACTCACCGGGGGCGACGATTATATGAAGGCCAGGTTGATGACCTTGCCTGATTTTTCGAGAGGTGGTGCATGGCCGCCGTCAGTTCGTACCGTAAGGCGTTCTGTTAAGTCAGATAACGAACGAGACCCTCATCGCCATTTGCTAGGCTCTTCTCAGGAAGGGTTGCACTATGGCGAGACCGCCACTGCTGAAGTGGAGGAAGGAGGGGGCAACGGTAGGTCAGTATGCCCCGAATCTCCCGGGCTACACGCGCGCTACAAAGGGCAGGACAATGGGCTTCGACGCCGAAAGGCGAAGGCAATCCCGAAACCTGCTCGTACTTCGGATTGAGGGCTGCAATTCGCCCTCATGAAGCTGGAATCCGTAGTAATCGCGGGTCAACATCCCGCGGTGAATATGCCCCTGCTCCTTGCACACACCGCCCGTCAAACCACCTTAGTTGGGTCTGGACGAGGGCTCGCCTTCTGGCGCGCTCGAATCTGGGTTCAGCGAGGAGGGTTAAGTCGTAACAAGGTATCCGTAGGGGAACCTGCGGATGGATCACCTCCTAAGAACACGGGTTTACTGTACTGGCACTAATATATCTTCGAATGTCATCCCTTTTCCTTTAAGTTACGGTTATATACAGCCTGCTTCGTGCGGGTAAATATGCGCCAAGCCTACGCAGCAACACTCATGATGGTGTTGACGACTGTAGCCCTCTCGGGTTGCCTGGGTGGCAGCGACGATTCCGGCCTTACGCAGGAAGATGTCGACGCCGCTTACGACGAAGGATATGCGAAGGGCGTCGCTGACACAGCACCCGTCAGCACGCTTGACACAATCCTCGCACGCGGATCCATGAAATGTGGAGTGAAGGAATCCCAGTTCGGAATGGGTTATCTGTCTGAAGACGGTGTGAGGTCCGGTCTCGATATCGAGTACTGCCGGGCTGTAGCAGCCGCAATCGGACTCAATCCGGACACCGACATCACGTATGTCCCCGCCAGTTCCTCGGACCGTTTCGAGAAACTAGCATCAGAGGAAATCGATGTCCTGATTCGTACCACGACCTGGACCACCAGCCGTGATGCGGGCCTGAACGCGGACTTCGCCGGAATGAACTTCTTCGACGGTCAGGGTATCCTGGTTAGCGAGAACTCATTTTCAGCATCAGTTTCTGAGAACTCAGTATCCAACCTTGACGGAGCAAAGATTTGCGTCGGAACTGGAACCACGACTGAGGGTAACCTAGCGGACTACTTCACGTTCAACAACATTGACTTCACAGCTATCAATGTCGAGAACGCTGAACAAGCGACGGAGAAATTCGTAGCTGGCGAATGTGACGCCTTCACCGGCGACATGTCAGCCATGGTTGCACGCAAGTGGATCCTTGACCAAGATACATACGCCACAGATGATGCTCTGGGCAATGGAACCTGGATTGCCAAAGAGCTGCTCTCCAAGGAGCCCCTCGGTGCCGCAACCCGTGACAACGACGACGACTGGAATGACGTAGTCGCATGGGTCTGGTATGGCATGATCACTGCCGAGGAATTCGGCATTACTAGTGCCAACTACGCAGCTGAGGCAACCGCGGCCGCCGCCGACGGTGGCGACCCCGGTATCAACAGGCTGCTGAACCAGAACCTCGGCCTTGGAACCTCCAGCAACCCACTAGCTGACACTTGGATGCAAGCCGTACTCGGTGCTGTAGGTAACTACGGCGAAGCGTACGACCGGTCATTCTGTGACGGCGACGGTGGAATGAACAACTGTCTGATTGACCGCGCTGGAACTGCAAACGACCTCGCCGCTAACGGTGGCCTGCAGTACGCGCCCCCGATGCGTTAGCTCGGGAACAGGCGCAATGGAATACGCCCTCTGGGGTACTGTCCCCAGGGGGCCCCCCCGAGTTTTAAGCAGGGTTTGACGTGCAAGCCTTAGTATGGAGCTGAAGGCACCGACCCTGAATGACCTGAAAGGTCTTGTATTAACGGCCCTGGCGGTAGTGCTTCTCTGGAATTACATTCTGTTTTTCCTCGAACCTGCTACCGAAATGGTGATTCAGATAGCTCGTTCTATCATCCTTCCCAGTGGGCTGGAATCCAATGAAGCCTATTATCCCCTGGAAACCACCGTAAAATATATCGGCGGTATAATGCTGATATCTTTCATCCTGGTCCAGAACGAGGTCAAGAATGTCCTGAACCCGGGAGCCTTCGTTAACTTGCTAATTGATACAGTCAGGAGCCCGGCAAATGCAGCGGGCAACTGGCGAGATGCATACCATTCGGCCGTGGCCAGAATTGCCGACTGGGAGAGTTACATCACTACCCTCGTTGGAATCGTGGTGTTTTACATCATCCTGTTATGGTCTGCTTCTGCAGACTTGTCACCCCGGTCTCAGGTTCCTTTCCTGATTATTGGTGGTTCGATACTTACAGGATTCCTGCTGTTACAGAATGAGCTCAAGACCTTGATTGTGGGTATTATCAGGATGCTGATTAACCCGAGAGAGGCCGTAAAGAACTGGAGAGGGAGCTGGGCGGCTGGTCCGATGGCAGTTGTAAAAACGGTAGCTTCAGTAATCACAACCATAGTTGCAATAGGTATATTCCTTTTCATATTCCTCAACGCCGTATTCCTTCCGGACCTGACCCAGAATTTCCCCACCGTGATATCTGCAGCCATGCTGGTGATAATCCTGGTCTGGTGGAAACTGATGGCGATGGAGATGGCAAAGCCGGCTGTCGCCGCCAAGAGGTCGGCCGCTATGGCCTTCCTCCTGGCAATTCCACTAATCCTCTACCTGGTCCTGAGATTGATGGTGCTACTCAAGACAGACCAGTCCTGGGATATCACCCTGGTATTCATGCAGGCCAAGGCGGGCTTCAACATCAGCAACTGGCCTGACCAAATTGATATTGCTAATGCAAGCCGATGGGAATTCTATCGCGCGGGCATCGTGAATGCTGTAAGGGCTGTGCTGGTAAGCATGTTGCTCTGTACCATCTTGGGATTCATAGTGGGCGTTACGCGACTCTCCAGCAACAAGCTGGCTTCAGGCCTTGCAACGGTATATGTCGAGATATTCCGCAACTTTCCATTCGCAGTCCTGCTCTTCGTCATCAGCAGCGTGATGGGACAATCATTACCGCAATTCAGAGAAGAGGTGGATATTATGGATATTATTTTCGTCAGTAACCAGGGTATCTTGATTCCCGCAGTCCAGCTTTCAAACTTTACGTGGGCGATTGCAGTGCTGATTGGTACATGGCTCTATACTCGTTATGAAGACTGGAACGGAGTTGACGATTCCGAGAAAGGCGTCAGGCGACGAATTATCCTCTGGTTCCTGGCTATCGTCGTGGCTGTTGCTGTCGCGGTTTCGAGCGGTATCGATTATCCCAGTTACCTGAAGCCAACCGACCAGCCGGGAAGCTGGCGGATGGAGGGGGGCTTTGAGATATCGCCCGCATTCATTGCCATCGTGGCTGGACTTACGCTCTACACCAGTTCACACGTAGCCGAGATTGTGAGGGGCAGTATCCAGTCGCTTCCGTACGGACAGGTTGAAGCTGCAATTGCCCTCGGATTGAATCCAGTCCAGCGACTACGTCTGGTGATAATTCCCCAGGCCCTCCGGAGCATGATTCCTTCGCTGAATAACCAGTACATGAATGTCTGGAAAAATTCAAGTCTGGCGCTCATTGTGGCCTACAACGATTTCTTCTACGTAAATCTGGTAATTGTTAACAAGGTCGGGAAGGCTGTTCCGAGCTTCCTGCTTCTGCTGATTACCTATCAGGTCGGGAGCCTGTTAATCTCAAGTATCATGAACTTCTACAATAGCCGCGTAACGCAGGTGAAGATATGAACTGGGCATGGACAAGCAAATTGCTTGCAGACCTTCGCAGTTTTAATGAAAATATTACGGGCAAACCAGCAGAGTGGGTAACTCCTGAATGGAAGTCAGGTGCATCCAGCAGTTCCCTAGTCCTTGCAATTATCCTCGGAATTTTTACTTTTGTGGACGTGCTTGGTGAAATTGGGGGTTCGGGCGTGGGTTTCTCACGGATTCTAATCTACACAATCTCCGTGGCTCTGGCAGCCCTGTTTGCAACCTGGGTAATTTCGACTGTGCTCCTGCTGGGGACTTTTAAGAAAACCCCTGCAACCGCAATCCTGAGCATTATTTCGTCGCTGCTGATCCTGAGTGTCGTAAGAAAATTTGGGGGATTCATACTGATTGAGGCCAACTGGGATGTAGTATGGGCCAACCGGGTCAATCTGGCAATCGGCCCCTTCTTCACTAGCGGCGTCACGCAACCAAATATATCCAACGAGACCTGGAGGCTATGGCCCACCATTTATCTGGTTGCAATCCTGATTGGGGCCACTTATGGAACCCTCAAGGATAGAGCGGGCAAGTTCCTGATACCATTCAGCCTGTTTTCCATGATTTGCCTGTTTGCCATCTGGAATCCAAACCACATTAATTACGAACCCAGAACAACCCTCCTGCTGTTCGGCGGAGCACTCGCCTGTACCTATATCTCATTCGGAACAGTCCACCTCTATAGCTTGAGGGCCGAGGAGTACCTTGTCAACCGGATTAATTCCTGGGTTGCAATAGTCTCTGTGCTGACATTTGTGCTCACCATGATCCTACTTGACCCCCCAGACCGTTTTGTCGAAGCTGGATGGATGGAGAAAGGGGTCGCCCCCCTTGAATGGGGTGGATTATTCATCAATCTGATGGTCTCTGTTGCGGCTTGCGTTATCGGTTCCGGTATTGCCGTCCTGCTCGCCTTCGGAAGGCGCAGCGAATTGCCTTTCTTCAGGCTGCCCTCTATCGGAATAATCGAGGTTGTAAGATCGGGTCCGCTAGTAGCATGGCTTTTCATCGCTTTTTTCCTCCTACCTGATATAATTCGTCCAATTTATGAAGCGGATTCAGTCATGAGAACCATCATGATTATCTCGCTGTTTGGTGGGTGTTATATGGCAGAAGTGCTGCGCGGAGGACTACAGGCTGTTCCGCACGGCCAGATAGAAGCAGCCATCGCACTTGGTTTGAGTCCATTGCAAACAAAACTGTATGTCGAGCTGCCCAGTGCGATACGGACAACCCTGCCTGCCATTGTCAGCATCTTTATCGGCCTCTGGAAGGACACCACACTGGTATATCTGGTGGGTGTCCTTGACTTCTTCAATGTGGCCAAATTCCTCGCCAGTACTGACAAGGAATTCCTGGGTGATTACAGGGAACCGTTGTTTTTCGCTGGCTTTATTTTCTGGGTCTTCGCATTCTACATGTCCCGGATTTCGCGTCGTATAGAAGCGAAACTGGGGCTGGTAAAGGAAGGCGGAGGTGAAGCTACATGAGCCAAGAAAACAGCGAAAAAATCATCCGGACAGAAGGCGTTAAAGTGAATTTTGGGGATTTTTGGGCCCTCAAAGGCATTACGACCGAGATTGCAAAAGGTGAAATTGTCGTTATTATGGGGCCTTCAGGCTCTGGTAAATCGACATACATTCGCACGCTGAACCGGTTGCAGCCACACAGCGCCGGAACAGTTATTGTGGATGGCATCACTATTGATGACGACACTAGCGTGGCTGACCTGAAATACATTCGTGCCGAAATCGGCTTTGTCTTCCAGCAGTTCAACCTGTTCCCGCACCTGACTATCATGGAGAACATTACCATGGCTCCTATGAAGGTGAAGCAGCAGACAAAGCAAGAGGCCGAGGCGGGAGCCTTGAAGCTGCTCGAGAGAGTCGGCATCCCCGAACAGGCGCACAAGTATCCTTCGGCACTCTCGGGCGGCCAGCAGCAGCGCGTCGCGATTGCGCGTGCGCTAGCGATGGACCCGAAAATCATGCTCTTTGATGAGCCCACTTCGGCGCTTGATCCCGAGATGATTAAGGAAGTGCTGGACGTGATGATTGACCTCGCAAAGCATGACATCACCATGATTGTCGTGACCCACGAGATGGGTTTCGCCAAGGAAGTGGCCGACAGGGCAATCCTGTTTGACGAGGGGGAACTGGTTGAGGAAGCAACCCCAGAGAAGTTTTTCAACAATCCGCAGCATGAGCGAACCAAGTTGTTCCTCGAACAGATTCTCTGATTGCGGGACTCTGCTTTTAACGAGGCTTCCTTGCGCGGCCGATGACCGGGGAAAGCCTCGCACGTTATGAATTCAGCCAGCAGCTTGAGCGACTCGGGCAATTCAGCGGACGCGCTACTGAACTCATCAGTCTCTACGTCCCCCCCGAGCGCAAGATTCACGAAGTCGTAGCATATCTGCGGAATGAGGCGTCGCAGTCCGCCAACATCAAGTCCAAGTCAACGCGCAAGAACGTCAGTGCCGCGATTGAATCCATCATGTCGCGGCTGAAAGCGTTCAAGTCACCGCCGGAGAACGGCATGATCTTCTTCGTCGGTCATGTTTCCAAGGGCGCTAACCAGACCGTCATGGTGCAGGAGATTGTAGAGCCACCCGAACCAGTGGGGGCGTTCCTCTATCGTTGCGATAACCGCTTCTTCCTGGGACCGCTGGAGCAGCTACAAGAAATCAAGGAACAGTATGCGCTACTGGTGATTGACCGTTCCGAGGCAACGCTGGGGATGCTACGAGGCTCGCGCATAAAAGTGCTGAAGCACATGTTCTCGCAAGTGCCTTCCAAGCACGGTAAGGGAGGGCAGTCGCGCCGCCGTTTCGAGCGGCTCATCGAGGAGGCGGCTCACGAGTGGTACAAGCGTGTGGCGGGCAGCGCCGAAGATTGTTTTGACCCCCGCGAAATTGAGGCACTGCTAATTGGGGGGCCGGGTGCAACTAAGGATTTCTTCATTACCAAGGAATACCTCCACTACGAATTACGGGATAAAATTCTGGATAGCTTCGACACCGGCTACACCGAGGAAGCTGGGCTGCGTGAACTGGTTACCAACGCCTCCGGTCGATTGCAGGAAGTGCAGCTGGTTCAGGAAAAAGTGTTGATGGAGCGATTCATGAAGGAGGTTATGACCTCCCGGGGTGGACTGGCGACCTACGGAGAAGCACAGGTGCGCGATGCGCTCCAGCGCGGAGCGGTCGACCAGCTTCTGATTTCGGAAGGGCTCGAGAGCGACAACGAGAAAGGACTAGTGAAGGAAATGGTAGAGCTTGCCGAGAATTCGCGCAGCACCGTGAACCTCATATCCACCGACACCGAGGAGGGGGCGGGCCTGCTCAACGCCTTTGGTGGACTGGCTGCAATCCTGAGGTATCCTCTTAACTGATGTTACAGACACGACGTTGTGGTGAACTGTCCGAAGCGGACGACGACACCGAGCAAACGCTCTGCGGCTGGCTGCAGGAGACGCGCAACCTGGGCGGTATCGCCTTCTTGCAGTTGCGTGACTCCACAGGCATAGCGCAGCTGACATTACCGAAGAAGAAAGTGGGCGAGGACAATTTCAAGGTGTGGACTGCCATCTCGCGGGAATCAACACTGCGCGTCACCGGCATGGTAAAGGCTAATCAAGAAGCCCCGAACGGCCTCGAACTGGTGCCCACGGAACTGGAGGTGCTCAACGCTGCCGCGACCCCGCTACCGCTCGGTGTCGTTGACCGCATCGAGAGTGAAATAGAGACGCGACTCAACGCACGCTATCTCGACCTGCGGCGCCCCGAAGTCGCGGCCTTCTTCCGCATCCGCGCCGCTATTTCGGGCGCGGTGCACGACCACTTGCGGCGCGAAGGCTTCCTGGAAGTGCAGACGCCGAAGATTATTGCATCGGCCACTGAGGGGGGTACCGCGCTCTTCCCGGTACAATATTTCGACCGCGAAGCGTACTTGGCGCAATCGCCGCAGCTCTACAAGCAGGTACTGATGTCGGGTGGCCTCGACCGGGTTTACGAGGTCGGTCCCGCCTTCCGCGCCGAGGAGCACAACACCCCGCGCCACCTGAACGAGTTCACCTCGATAGATATCGAGATGTCGTGGGCTGACGATGACGATGTAATGGGAGTTATGGAGCGACTGGTCGCCACCTGTGCCGAATCCGTGTCACTGGAGGCGGAGGCACTTACCGCGCTGGAAATGGCGCCGCTCGAGGTCGAGCTGCCGTTGCCACGCATTACTTACGATGAGGCGATCGAGATTGCAAGCGCGAAGGCCGATATCGCGTGGGGTGACGACCTCTCGATGGAAGCGACGCGCGCGATTGCCGAGCAATACGGCGGTTTCTACTTCATCACGAAATGGCCGCTCTCGCTGAAGCCATTCTACATCCAGGCCGAAGGCGAGAAGCATAGCAAGGGCTTTGATTTCATGTTCCGCGAGGTCGAGATGACCTCCGGCGGCCAGCGCGTCCACGACGTCGTTCTGCTCGAACAGCGGCTCCGGGAGCAGGGGCTCGACCCCAAAGAATTCGGGCACTACCTCGAGCCGTTCCGCTACGGGATGCCGCCGCACGGTGGCTGGGGGCTGGGCCTCGACCGGCTAGCGATGGTATTCAGCGGCGCGCAGAACGTGCGTGAGTGCGTGCTCTTCCCGCGCGACCGGAACCGGTTGACGCCCTAGAGCGTCCCCGGCCCGCCCAGCGGCAGCGGTGTCAGCGCCGCTGCCGTATCACCGCGCAGCGACGGACCTTCCGCGAAGGTGCCGAAAATACCGATTTCGCCGGCAGGATTATGCGCGAGCCCGAGCCAGGGACGGCCGTCCGGGCCCACGATGATGTCTATAAAATCCCCAAAACCGCCGCAACGGTCGTATCCGCAGTCTTCCTTGGCGTTCTCGAGCGGGTCGTCGGGAGCGTTGACCATGATGGTGGTTATGAGCGGCGTTGGCGCGAAAGCGTCGGTCATTACGCTGAGGTAACCGTTCCAAGTTGCGCCGCTGTTGGTCGTGCCAATATAGCCCAGCGCGACGCGGCCGGCGCTGCCGGCCGCGATGGTCGGGAAGCCGGTGCCGTTGAGCCCGGGCGGCGCGACCATCAGCGGCTCGCTCCAGGTCGCGCCTTCGTCGCCCGACCAGGCATACCAGGGGCGGTTACCGCTCCCCATCCAGAGCGCGTGGACGTTGTCCTCCTCGTCGGTGGCGACCGCGAGTTCCTCGAAATTCCAGGTATCTGCGGTTCCCGTTTCCGCGGTCGGCAACGGATGCTCGGTCCACTCAAAACCGCCGTCGGTCGAGCGGTAAGCGGAGTAGCCGCTGCCGTCGCAGCCGGGGTTGCCGCGGTAGAAATTGCCGTTCGGGGAGCCGACGATGTGGCCGGTCAACCCGCCGCTGTTGCAGCCGTCGGGCGCCCCTGAGATTTCGGGCGTCCAGGTTATGCCACCGTCGAAGCTGGTCGAGCAGAGTGGCGCACTGTGGCCAGCGTTGACGCAGAAGACGTAGGTTGTGTCATAGCAGTTGACCGGTTGCTGGCAGGGATACGGAGATGACGCAATCGTCTGGTGGTCCTGCAGGGCGTAGGGCCAGGTGATGGCCGTCGGGCCGAACCAGCTGCCGCCTTCGTTGTCGGAGGTTTCGACAGTCATGCCCGAGACGGCGTGCATGTCGAACTTGACGAGACGGTCCGTCCACAAATCGACGTACAGGTAAGGGTCGTTACTGTTCGGCACCCACGGCGGCCCGACGTCGGTGCAGCTGTAATCTGAGATGTTGGTCATGGAAACCATGTTTGTGCATTGAACTATGGCAGTCGCGCCATTCGCCCCGTTGCCCCAGCTGGCCATGTAGATGTTGCCTGCTTGCGTCACCCCTACAGTCGGCTCGAAAGTCGTCATGCCGATACCGTAGTAGGTCCCCTGCGCGAAGTGCGGCACGTTGTTGCCGGTCAGGATTGAACTGCCGTTCTGTATCCAGCCTTCGGAAGCATCCTGCGCCCCGGCGAAGTGGTAGAATGTGGTGGTAGGGATTTTGCGGCCGAAGTCGAATTGTGATTCACCTGACGGCGTCGCGCGGTTATCATCTGGATTGAGGCAGCCGGCCAGGCTCGAAAATACCAGCAGGAACGTGACCGCGACTATCGAGGGCTGCATACTGCGGCGGATTATGCCTGGGCTTTAAGGATGTTCACAGCGCTCCCGAACCGCCTACGGGTGCCCGTCAGGCCATCTTGAGGGTCGGTTTGCCCCCTACGGGCAGAGGTGTGAGGTACACCAAATCACCGTAAAGCGCAGGCCCCTCCATCAGGGTCCCAATGACCGCTTCTTCGAAGCCGGCCGCATTGTGCGACAGGGCAATCCACGGTCGCCCTTCGTCGTCGATTTCGACATCGATGAAGTCGCCGAAGCCCCCGCAGCGCACGTCGCCGCAGTTGGAGGTGATATCCAGCGGGTCATCCGGCAGGTTGACTGCGACGCTGGTAATTAGCGGCCATTCGGCGAAAGCATCAGTCATGATGGCCATGTATCCGCCCCAACCACTATTCGTGGCATTGGTCTCAACGTCGTTGATTTCACCAATATAACCGACGACTACACGTCCTTCAGCGCCTGCGAATATGGTCGGGAAACCGGTCTCCTGGACGCCCGGCGCAGCCATCATCATCGGGGAACTCCAGGTCTCACCCTGGTCCCGCGAGTAAGCGTACCATGGCATCCGACCATCGCCAATCCAGGTCACATGGACATTTCCGGCATCATCCACAGCGGTGGCAACTTCATGCGAGTGCCACCCCTCCTGCATCCCGACCACTGTCGTGATAGTGTGCTCGCTCCAGGTGTAGCCACCATCAAGCGAGCGATACACGGCAGGGCCGTCACAGGAAGGATTGCCGCGGTATATTGCTCCATCTGAACCTCCGGCAACATGACCATGCAGGCCTGAGCATTGTGAGGTCCCAATCGGGTAGCCGACACGCTGGACGTCCCACGACAACCCACCATTGAGTGAGCGGGAGCACTGGGGTCCGGCAGCTGGCGAGCCGGTATTGATACAGTAAACGTAGACTACTTCGCCTGACATAGCGTTTGAATGCGGCATCGACGCGATGCTCTGGTGATCCTGCGTCACGTAGTAGCCCTCGACAGGATAAGGGGTGCTCCATGTATCGCCGTCATTGTCGGAGAACTCCACAAACATGGCTGCCAGCGCATGCATGTCGAACTTGACCAGTCGACCGGTGAACTTGTCCACGTAGAGATAAGGGTCGTTGGAGTTCGGGGTCTGACCTTCATCATCAACTCGTCCGAAGGGGCCGACGTCTTCCCAAGTCTGCCCTTGGTCCCTCGACCGGATGATATGGGTACCATCGCCGAGGCCGTTATACTGCGTGAAGAATATCGCGCCTGACTGCGTAATCCCGATGGTCGGCTCAAAGGTGTCGTAACCGGTGCCGTAGTAAGTCGCATTGGCGAAGAAGGGAGTGCTGTCGCCCGTCAGGTTAACTGTGATGTTCGCCGCCGCAACCACGGCCGGGTTTGTCGCATCTATAGCCCAGGGCATAGCAGGAGTTCCGGGATAGTGATACCATGTGTTGACCGGTCGGGGCTGCTCGAAGTCGAACAGGCCAGCTTCCGGCTCCGGCGGGGGCGGCTGCTCCTGTCCCAGGCAGCCGGCCAGTGCCGGCAGCAGGAATAGCAGGGCAATGCAGGCGGTCGGCAGAGTGTGTTTCGGTTTCATCCGTTTTCCTGTTGCAGGTGTGGTGGGCCCGGCCAGATTTGAACTGGCGATCTTCGCCATGTCAAGGCGACGTCATAACCCCTAGACCACGGGCCCCGCCGTGCTGACGAAGGGGGGTGGTTAAAATTCTGCGCCGGCCAGTTGTGCGAGCCTCTGCAGCGCATCTGCATAGCTAGCGCCCTCGGCTGCAGCCAGCGTTTCGAAGGCGGGTTGCAGCTCCTCGGCGAACTCGCGCACTTCACGGGCGAACTGCCATTCGCGGCCGCCCGCGCTGCCAGTATGCCGCAGGATGGCCCATGCGAGCGCCCGCTCGCCGTGGCTCGCCTCGGCCGCGGCCGCCAGCTCGCGCTGCAAATCCTCGCTGCGGCCGGTGCGCAGCAGCCGCACCGCGCGGTCGGCCAGCGCCGGGAGTGGCGGCAAGCTTCCGAGCTCGGGGAGCGCCGCCAGCGCATCCTGCATCTCGGCGCGTGCCAGCGCATCGCGCAGCTGCTCCAGCGGCTCGCGCTCGTCAGCAGAGCCACCCCAGTCGACCAGCAACTGCTGGCCGTGCGGTTTCCAGGTGGCGCCAGCGACCGCCCCCAGTGTGAGCGCCTCGACCGCGACGGCGCCGTCGTGCCGCTCCAGCAATTCGCGCGCGATACGGGCGTTATGGCCGGAGAGCGAAAGCCGGGCGGCGAAATCATCGGGCGTGAGCATTTCGCTACCGTGGATGACGCCGTGCGCGCCGCCATCGGCGGCGTGCTCGCGCTGCCAGTCCCCGAGCTGCGTCCACAGCTTGGCGTCAGTTAGCTTGCCCTCGCGATACTCGTCGAGCGCCGGACACTCAGTGGCTGGCGCCAGCGCGTCGAGCGGTGTCATGACCTCGACTTCCCAGTCAGCGGTCGCGTCACCCGCGTGCTGGTGCTCGAGCACGTCCATCAGCGAATTACGGCTCGAGCGGCGCCAGCCGGCAGCGGGCAGCCGCACCGCACGGTCGAGCGACAGGCAGCGCAAACGCAAGCCCTCGCCGTCGGAATCACGCCAGCCACGGGGCAGTGCGGCGCGCAGCTCGTCCCAGAGCTCGGAGGGTAGCGCCGGCGACTTGCCGGTGCAGACCAGCCGCTTTGGCAGTGAATAGAGCCAGATATCATGCTTGCGGACGTAAGCCAGGTGTGCCAGCGCGCGCCAGGTACGATGGTGGAAATTCTGCACGCCAATCAGCCGCTCCTTGGGAATCGACTGCCCGCGCAGGACGTAGCCCACCTCACCTGTTGGGTAGCGCGCAACCGCCATCACCGGTGCCTTGCCGGCGTCGAGCAGAGTCAGGCTGGCCCGCAAGGCGAGCGCCAGCGGGTCCTTCAACCGGCGGCCGAACAACCTGCCCAGGAAGCCACGCTCTTCGGGCTCCACCGCGCGCTCGAGTTGCTCACGCACGCCGGGATAGGGGCATTCGCCAGCGGGGTGCCGACATTTGGGGAGCAGTAACTGCGGCCGCTCCTTGAGTTGCGCCACTCGCTCAAGCAGCTTGCGCTGCTCAATGCGCGTCGCCGTACGGGTGCCCCGGAGTCGTGCTTTGCGTCGTTTCGCCATAGTTACTGCATCCGCAGCTTCCGCTGCACCCGCTCGAAAAATGTGTCGCCGAATCGCGCGAAGCGGGCCGGGGTTGTCGATTTCGTGATGGTGATTTCGTCATCCGGCCCCACCGCCAGCTCATCGCCCCCGTCCAGCACGACGACCGATGGCCGTGGATTCAGGAGTTTGATGCCAAGCTCGACCGAATCCGGAATCACCAGCGGCCGCGACCCGATGCGGTAGGGGGCAATCGGCACCAGCACGTGCGCCCCGACAGCGGGGTGCAGGATGGGTGAGCCGGCCGACATGGCGTAGCTGGTTGACCCGGTGGGGGTGGCGATTATCAGCCCGTCGCCGCGGAATTCGTCCGCCAGGCGACCGTCGAGCGTAATGCGGAACTTCTGGATTTTCGCGACGCGCGCGGTGTGGATGACCGCCTCGTTCAGCGCCCGGCCCACCGACTGGCCGTTGATGCAAACCTCGAGTCGCTGCAGCACCTCGACTTCATAATCGCCCGTCTTGAGCCGCGCCAAATCCGCCTCGAGCGAATCGCCGAATTCCGACTCGGTCAGGAAACCGACTTTACCGATATTGATGCCGAAAACCGGTAGGTCGAGCTGTGACAGCGCGTAGAGCAGCGTCCCGTCGCCTCCCAACGCCAGCAACAGGTCGCCCGAAAGCTCCGCTAGCGGCGTCCCTGAACGGCCGAGCAACTGCGCCGTTGCCTCTTCCAGCTCGGCGTCGCCGACCAGTTCGAGCAGCGCTTCCAGCTTCTTCGTTGCTTGTGGATGATGCGGATTGGCAACCAGCGCGAACTTCACGCCGCCGCAGAAATGGGGTGCTAATAAGCCCGCAGGCGATTTGTACACACCCCTGCTGCCGTCCCATGAAGCTGGGCGCACACGTCTCGGTCGCCGGCGGGTTGCACAATGGGGTAGCCGAAGCACTCGCCATCGGAGCCGACACGTTCCAGATGTTCAGCAAGAACCAGCGACAGTGGATTGCGAAGCCGCTCACAGACGAACAGCGCGACCAGTTCCGCACCGCACTGGCGGAGAGCGGACTGGGGCCAGTCATGATTCATGACTCGTACCTGATTAACATGGGGTCGCCCGACGAAACGAAAGGAAAGCGAGCGCAGCACGCCTTTCTCGAAGAATATCGCCGCTGCGAAGCTCTGGGCGTGCCTTACTTGAATTTTCACCCCGGTTCGCATACTCACCTCAATAAGGCGATGCGCGACGACCGCACCACCCGCGAGGCGGCACTGGAGCGAATTGCGGGTCACATCAACACCACACTTGCAAAAACCGAGGGCTTCGAATCACTGCTGGTACTGGAGAACGCAGCGGGGCAGGGGACCAATGTCGGTATCACCTTCGGCGAACTGGCGCATATACTAGAGCGGGTCGATGACCCGTCACGCATGGGCGTCTGCATCGACACGCAACACGCCTGGGCCGCCGGCTACGACTGGGCTGGCGACTACACTGGCATCTGGGACGAGTTCGACTCGCTGATTGACCGCGACCGGCTGGTCGGGATGCACCTGAACGACTCGCTCAGCGACCGCGGCTCGCGCGTCGACCGCCACGCCAACCACGGCGAGGGGAAGTTGGGGGAGTCCGTCTTTGCCAGCATCATGCAGGACTCACGGCTGGAAGACGTGGCCGGCTATCTCGAGACGCCCGGCGGCCCCGACCGCTGGCGGCCGGAAATCGCCCGGCTGCGCGAGCTGGCCGAGGGATGATTCCCGCCACGGCATCGCGTCCGCTTCGGCGCGAAACGCCTTTCGAACAGGTTGCCGCCCGGCTGCCGCACTGGATGCGGCCACACCTGCCGCGCAAGTGGGTCCAGCTGGGGCGTGTGCTGCTGCTGCGACTGCCACACGTGCTGGAGGACGAGCGGCAGCCGGTCGCGGCCGCCTATGCAACGCTGCCGGGCGTTGAGGCCGTCATGCGCCGGCCGCGCATCGGAGGCGAGCTGCGGCAGCCACAGCTGCCGCAGCTCCTGCTCGGAAGCTCGGCGGAGACTGAAGTGCGCGAGCACGGCCTGCGCTACCGGCTCGACCTGCAGCGCGTGATGTGGGCGCCCGGCAATGTCGGCTGGCGCGCAGGCCCGCGCGGGCCGGCAGCTGTCGCCGCACTCTACGCGCATCCCGGCCCGCGGGCAGTCCTTGACTGCTTCGCCGGCGTCGGCTATTTCGCGCTGCAATTCGCACGCCACTGGCCTGCGGCGCAAGTCCTCGCAATCGAGAAGAACCCGGTTGCGGCGGAATACCTGCGGCAGAACGTGGTACTCAACGGTCTTGTCAACGTCGAGGTCATCGAAAGCGACTGCCGCGACGTCACGCGCGAAGCCGATATCGTGCATTTGGGATACATCGGCGACAGCGCCCGCTTCCTGCCGTACGCAGCTTCACAGCTACGCGACGGGGGAGCAATCATCCTGCATGACGCCTTCCGGCGTGCCGACTACGGTGTGCGGCGTAGCCGTGACTGGGCGGCGGTGCCGGACCCCTTGCGCCGCGAGCTGGAGCGAGCGGCGCCGGGGCTACGCGTTACGCAGGTGGCGCGGGTGAAAGAATACGGTCCTGCGACCGCCCATCTCGCTATCAGGCTCGAAGCGACTTAGTCCGGTAGCAGCACGACCTTGCCGAACATCTCACCCTGCTCGAGGATTTCATGGCCACGCGCCCCTTTGGAGAGCGGCAGCTCGCAGTGGATAAGCGGCTTCAGCGCACCCTGCGCGAGCAGCTCCAGCACCGCGGCGAAGTCAGCGTGCGAGCCCATGGTCGATCCCAGGATTGAGAGCTGCCGTGAGAAGATGAAGCGAATGTCTGTCTCCGCCAGCGGGCCGCTGGTGTTGCCGACGGTGACGATGCGGCCGCCGATACCGGCCAGCCGCAGCGACTGCTGCCAGGTCGCGTGGCCGACATTGTCGACGATGACGTCGTAGCCGTGACGTTCGGTAGCGGTGAACAGTGGCTTGTGCCATGCCGCGTCGGCCTTGTAGTCGATGACCAGTGCTGCACCCAGCTCTTCGGCGCGTTGCGCTTTCTCGGAACCACCGGCAACCACGTGCACTTCGGCGCCAAGGTGGCAGCCGAGCTGGATGGCTGTCGAGTTTACACCACCACCCGAGCCGACGACCAGCATGCGCTCGCCAGCTTGCAGTCGCGCACGGTGGACCAGCATGCGGTAGGCGGTCAGCCCAACCAGCAACGGTGCGGCCGCTTCCGCCGCTGTGAGGCCGGCCGGCCGCGAATGCAGGTTCTCCAGTGGTACCGCTACGAACTCGGCGAAGCCGCCGCGCACATGTTCTCCGAGAATACGGTAACCGGGCGACATCGAATCCTCTCCACGTGTGGTCCAGGCGTCCTGTCGCGTCGAGATACCCGGATCCACAACGACGGCGGCGTCCGCCTTCCAGTCGCCAGCGTCCGCGACCAGTGTGCCAGCGATGTCGCTGCCGCCGATATGCGGCATTTCCAGCTTCAGCCCGGGCCAGCCGCGCCGCACCCAGATGTCGAGGTGGTTGAGTGCACACGCGTCGACCTTCAACAGTGCCCAGCCGTCCGGGACTTTGGGGTCAGGGACGTTGCCAAACTGCAGCACGTCCAGCTCGCCGTGGGTTTCGAAGTGGAGCGCTCGCATCGGCGGGTGATGGTGGTGGTGTTTTTAGGGCTACAGCCCGTTAATCACCCACGACCGTGACCACCACTTCGCGCTGGTGCCCGCGGGCGCGGTGCTCCCAGAGGTAGATACCCTGCCAGCGGCCGATCAGCAATTTGCCATCGGCGACTGGTATAGTCTCCGAAATCGACGTCAGGGCTGACCGGATGTGCGCCGGCATGTCGTCGCGTCCTTCGATGGCGTGCGCGTAATCGTCGCCTTCGGGGACGAGGCGCGTCATGAAATGCGCGAGGTCGTGGCGTACCGACGGATCGTAGTTCTCCTGCACCAACAGGCTGGCGCTGGTGTGGCGGATGAACAAATGGCAAACGCCGTCGCGGACGCCCGCGTCGGCAACGGTGTCCTGCACTTCGCGGGTGATGTCGTGGAACGCGTAGGACTCGGTCTGCACGGTGAGCGTCTGTCGTCGCATCGGATGCCTTATCCGCTCCACGCATTAAGAGCGCATGCTTACGCTGGTCGGCCTTGGACTCGGTGGCCCCGAGTCGCTGACGCAGGACGGCATCGCCGTCATCCGCGAAGCCAGCGCACTCTTCGCCGAGGGCTACACTTCACCGCTGCTACCGGAAACGCTGGCGTGGGTCGAACAAGCAGCCGGTCACGTGCGGCTGCTCTCGCGCGAGGATGTTGAGCAGCCCGAAACGCTGCTGGCAGCAGCGCGCGATAGTGACGCGGTGCTACTGATCGGTGGCGACCCGCTCTCGGCGACGACACACGTCAGCCTGCGGTTGCAGTGCGGCGAAGCCGGCATCGAGTGCCGCGTCGTCCACAACGCGTCGGTGCTGACCGCCGTTGCGGGCGAACTGGGGTTGCAGCACTACCGCTTCGGCCCGGTCGCGACGCTCGTAACCCCGCAAGGCGACTATCGTCCGCTTTCACCCGTGAAGCGCGTGCTGCAGAATATCGAGGCGGGATTCCACTCACTGGTGTTGCTCGACATCCGTGCCGACGACCCCGCCACAGAGCCGCGGCTGATGACCGCTACCGAAGGGGCGGCGCTGCTGCTCGAAGGCGGCGTCGCGACCGGAGCGCGGGCGTGCGCGGCGGCCCGCGTCGGCCGCAGCGACCAGCAGATCTGGTGCGGCACGCTGGGGGAAATGGCGCAGGCAAAGATAGGAGAGGTGCCGCACTCCATCGTGATTCCGGGCGAGCTGCACTTTGTCGAAGAAGAGGCGCTGGCGGCGATGCAGGAATAGAGGCTAATTTAGGCTAAACCAAGGCTATCCGTCTTCTTTTTCTTCATCAAGCCATGCGTCTAATCTGTCAAACCGTGCCTTTATTCTGTCGTTCCAGCTAATAATTCCAAAATAGTCGAGTACCCAGATGCCGAGCAGAAACGCCACTACGACCTCAAAAGCGAGCTGGACAGTACCTAGATACCCTGCAGGGGGAATTTTCTCTGTGAAAATTCGCGTGTACGCAGAGACCACTACAATCACTCCGATCGCGCCGCCAAACAAGTATTTGAAGAAAGGTTGCATGTATAGGTTGGCCGACCCTCGACAAGTGTATCGTTGAAGCAACACACTCAGTCCGAAGACCTGCCGGCACGGCATTGGGGGGGGACATAATTAATACTTTTCAGACCTGTTGCGTATGGTATGCGGCAAGCCTTTACGCAACTAGAAGTGATTGCACCCCTTTGGCCGTCATTATTGTCCCTCACAACTATCGAACGGCAGCGTTTTATCCCCTAGCCGACTGCCGCGCCCTAGATGCAGGGGTGGCTTGCGCTAGAGGACGGCACGATTGCCAGGGGGCGCCCGTTTGGCGCCGCTGGGACCGTCGATGGAGAACTGGTTTTCAACACCGCGATGACCGGCTATCAGGAAGCGCTCACCGACCCCAGTTACGCCGGCCAGCTACTGATGTTCACCTTCCCGCAAATCGGGAATTACGGTTGCCACCCGGACTGGATGGAGTCTTCCGGCGCGCAAGTGCGCGGCTGCATCGTGCGCGAGTACTGCCGCGAGCCACATCAGGCGCAGCAGACACTCGATGAGTGGCTGCGCAGCGAGGGCATCCCGGGGCTGGAGGGCATCGACACGCGCACGCTGACGGTCCAGACGCGCGAAGCGGGAACGCTACGCGCCGTGCTCTGCACCGACGGCTCGCTCTTGCCGGAGGAGGGCGTCGCCCGCGCCGCGGCGATGGCGTGGCCTTCGGACTCGAACCTGGTCGCTGGAGTCTCAACGCCAAAGAAATACAGCCGCGGTCGCAAAGGTCCGCGCATCACGCTCTTCGACTGGGGCGTCAAGCAGTCCATCGTTGAGAACCTTGCGCGGGACTGCCGCGTCACGGTCGTGCCTTGGGACACCGATGTTGCGGGGCTCGAGAAAACGAAGCCCGACCTGATTTTCATGTCCAACGGCCCGGGCGACCCCGCCCATCCGGAGATGGCGCCGGTGGTCACGACGGTACAGCAGGCACTCGACCGCTGGCCGGTGGTCGGCATCTGCCTTGGCCACCAGATTCTCGGCCTAGCGCTGGGCGGCAGCACCTACAAGCTGCGCTTTGGCCACCGTGGCACCAACCAGCCGGTGTACGACACCGCCGCCGACCGGGTGTTCATCACGTCACAGAACCACGGCTTCGCGCTCGGCGAAATGCCGGATGGCATTTCGCAAGTATTTACCAACCTGAACGACCGCACCTGCGAAGGCATCCGGGGGCCGAGGTGCTGGTCAGTCCAGTTCCACCCTGAAGCGTCACCGGGGCCGCTCGACGCTAACGTGCTCTTCGAGCAGGTGCGGGAGATGGCTAATGAGTAAATCGCTGAAGGTACTGGTCCCCGGCTCGGGGCCGATTATCATAGGGCAGGCAGCCGAGTTCGACTACTCCGGCTCGCAATGCTGTGCCGCGCTGCGCGAAGAGGGGCACTCGGTGGTGCTGGTCAATAGCAACCCTGCCACGATTCAGACTGATCCCGAAACGGCAGATGTAGTCTACATCGAGCCGCTGAACGTCGCGACGCTCGAGCGCATCATTGAGAAGGAGCGGCCGGACGCCATTATGCCGGGAATGGGCGGCCAGACCGGGCTGAATCTGACCACCGCGCTGGCGGAAGCGGGCGTGCTCGAGAAATACAACGTACGGCTGCTCGGGACTTCGCTCAAAACCATCGAGATGGCCGAGGACCGCGAGAAATTCCGCCTGCGCATGGTCGAGCTGGGCGAGCCGGTCCCGCAGAGCGGTGTGGCGCAGGACCTGCCACAGGCGCTGGCGCTCGCCGAGAAGCTGGGATATCCGGCGGTCGTCCGCCCCGCCTACACGCTCGGGGGAACCGGCGGCGGTATCGCTTTCTCACGCGAAGAACTCGAGGTCATCGCCGGCCGCGGGCTGGCGCTTTCGCCAACGACGCAAGTGCTGATTGAGGAGTCAGTGCTCGGTTGGCAGGAATTCGAGTTCGAGGTGCTGCGCGACTGCGGCGACGACGCGGTCGTCATCTGCTCGATGGAGAACCTGGATGCTATGGGCGTCCACACCGGCGAATCCATCGTCGTCGCGCCGGCGCTGACCCTGCCCGACACGCATTACCAGCGGCTGCGCTCGTCGGCGCTGAAGGTGGTGCGCGGGCTCGGCATCGTCGGCGGCTGCAACGTCCAGTTCGCGTTCGACCCCGTTAGCACTGACTACGTAGTCATCGAAGTCAACCCCCGCGTCTCGCGCTCGTCGGCGCTGGCATCGAAGGCGACCGGCGTCCCGATTGCGCGCATCGCGACGCTGTTGGCGCTGGGGCGTCGGTTGTACGAGCTGTCGAACCGCATTACCGGCAACACCAGCGCCGCCTTCGAGCCGGCGCTGGACTACATCGTGCTGAAGATTCCGCGCTGGCCCTTCGATAAGTTCAAGCTCGCTGAACGCGACATCGGGACGCAGATGAAGTCGACCGGTGAAACCATGGCCATCGGCCGCTCGTTCGAGGAATCTCTCCTGAAGGGCTGGCGCTCACTCGGGCAGGGACGCGGCTTTCCCGAGGGCGTCGCCGAGCGCGGTCCGGCGCTCGAGGAATTACTGCGCCAGCCCACTGACCGCCGACTGGAAGCGATCTGGGAAGCGCTGCGGCAGGGGTTCGGCGCGAAAGCGGTGGCGGAGCAGACCGGCTTCCACGCCTTCTTTACGAGCCGTATCGCGACGCTGGTCGCACTCGAGGCGGAGCTGGCCGGAGGCAAGCTGGCGCCAGAGCTGCTGGTGCGCGCCAAACAGGCGGGGTTCGGCGACGCACACATCGCGTACGCTTGCGGCCTGACGGAGGCGGAAGTCCACGAAGCACGTCGCCTTGCGGGGATTCGCAGCAGCTACCTGATGGTCGATACCTGCGCCGGCGAGTTTGCCGCGCGGACGCCCTACTTCTATTCTACCTACGGCGACGCGGGCGAGGAAATTGAGCGTGGCCGTTCGGTGCTCATCCTGGGTTCGGGTCCGATTCGCATCGGACAGGGCATCGAGTTCGACTACTCGACGGTCCACGGCGTGCAGGCGGTGCGCGACGCCGGCCTTGAGGCGGTCGTCGTGAACAACAACCCCGAGACTGTCTCGACTGATTTCGACGCGTCGGACCGACTATACTTCGAGCCGCTTGACGCGGAGGCGGTCTGCGACATCCTGGACGTCGAAAAACCGGAAGGCGTCATCCTGCAACTGGGCGGGCAGACCGCCGTCAACCTGGCGGACGCGGTCGCCGAGCATATCGCCAGCAGCGGGCTGGAGACACGCATTCTCGGCACGCCGGTCGCCAGCATGGCCGATGCCGAGGACCGCCAGAAATGCGGCGCACTGATGCGGAAAATAGGCGTGCGTATGCCCGAATGGGCGGCCGCGACATCGGCTGACGAGGTGGTCGAGTGCGCCGAGCGCATCGGCTACCCGGTGCTGGTGCGGCCGTCGTTCGTGCTTGGCGGCCGTGGAATGGAAATCATCCACAACCGCCAGCAGCTCGATACCTACCTGCGACTCGAAACTCATGCATCTCCGGAGCGGCCGGTGCTGGTTGACCGCTTCCTTGAGGGTGCTCTGGAACTGGACGTCGACCTGGTCTCCGATGGGGGGCGAGTGCTGGTGGGGGCCATCATGGAACAAATCGAGATGGCCGGCGTCCACTCGGGCGACAGCGCCTGCGTCATCCCGCCGCAATCGCTCACGAAAAAACAGATGAGGGAAGTCGTCAAGCTCTCGACGCAAGTCGCCCGCGCGCTGGGCGTTGTTGGTGCCGCCAACCTGCAGATTGCGGTGCATCACGGCGAGCTATTCCTGCTCGAGGTCAACCCGCGCGCCAGCCGCACGCTGCCGTTCGTCTCCAAGGCGACCGGCGTGCCGTTGGCGCGGCTGGCCGTGCAGGCAATGCTGGGGCAGCCGCTGCCAAAGATGCCGAGCCCGCTCCCGACACATGACGTCACGGTCAAGGTGCCGACCTTCTCCTGGCTCAAGCTGCCCGGGCTCGACACGGTGCTGGGGCCGGAGATGAAATCGACTGGCGAAGCGATGGGGCACGGAGCCAGCTTCGGCACCGCCTACCGGCGGGCTCTGGCGGGCAGTAGCCGTTCGCTACCGCGCAGCGGAACCGTGTTCCTGTCAATCTCCAACCGGCTCAAAGTTGATTTTCAGGATGTGGCGCAGGGGCTTGCCGGGCTCGGCTTCCGGCTAGTCGCGACACGCGGCACGGCGGTCCACCTGCGGCAGGCGGGGCTCGAGGTCGAGACCGTCTGGCGCATCTCCGAAGGGCGGCAGCCCGACATCCTGGGCTTCATGCGCAGCGGCGACGTGGACCTAGTCGTCAATCTCCCCACCGGCCGGCGGGCGCAGACCGACGGCGCACAGATGCGGCGGCTCGCGGTCGAACTCGGCATCCCGTTCATCACCACCATCACCGGCGCCCGCGCCGCGGTCGAGGCGATAGCGGAACCGGACGAGGGCGACGTGAAGCCGTTAGGCCAGAGTCCCGCCTGATCCGCTAGTTTTTCCGTCAGGAAGCCGCGGAGCCATTTTAACTGCCGCTTTCCAATGCGGGACATGGGCGAGCAACCCGTCAGTATCATCACCTGCGATATGGAGGGGCGCATCGAGACCTTTAACGAAGGTGCCGAACAGATTTTTGGCTATCGTGCCGATGAAATTATCGGCAAGAAAAGAGTATCACTATTCTCACCCGGGATGGTTGTGCTGGGCCATGTAGCAGGCTGGCTCAAGTCGGCTAGCGAAAACGGAGAGCACCGCACCCGCACCACTTTCGTCCGCAAGGATGGCTCGCAGCTCGCAGCCGAAGTCCGGATTACGCCCACTTTCCACGACGGTATCCAAATTGGCTATTGCGGCCGGAGCGTCGAACTGCTCGACGTGGACCCCGCCGAGACGCTGCCCCCCGTCGCGCTCGCGACCCGCATTATCCGGGTCGTCGCCATCACGCGCCTGCCATTCCTGACCGCAACATGGCTGCCAGTAATCCTGGCGACGGTCTGGGCACTCCAGACTGGGTTGCTCGAGTTCAATGCCCTTTCTTTCGGGCTGGTATTCCTAGGCGCGTCGCTGATGCACCTGACGGCAAATACATTCAACGACTACTTCGACTGGACCAGCGGCACCGACCAGCTGAACAACGACTACTTCCTGCAGCTCTCGGGCGGCAGCCGTGCAATTGAACTGGGGCTCATCAGCGAGCGAGGGCTGCAGCAACTCGCGACCAGCTTCCTGTTGCTCTCGACCGCCTGCGGCATCGCGCTGATGTTCACCAGCAGTGATTTCGGATTGCTCTGGTATGGCGTTGCCGGAGCCTGCTGTGCGCTGTTCTATACCGCCGGCCCGATCCGGCTCGCCGCCCGCCGCGGCCTGGGTGAGCTGGCCATCGGGCTCTGCTTCGGCCCGCTGATGACGGCTGGGACGGTCTACGCTATGACTGGCATCCACTCGACCGAGGCACTACTGCTCGGCATGCCGCTGGGACTGCTGACGACCAACATCCTGTGGGTCAACCAATTCCCCGATACACCGAGCGATATCGCCGCCGGCAAGCTGCACTTGGTCGCGACGCTCGGGCTGGAGCGGGCGAGCTATGGCTACCTGCTGCTGGCCGTCGCTGCCTTCGGGGCCGTATGGTGGCTGGTTGAAAGTGGAATCATGGCCTACAACAGCTTGGCCGCACTACTGGTACTGCCTCTGGCACTCTACACAAGTTGGCGCATCATTACACAGTTTGACCAGCGCGAACTGGCAATGAGTTGCTGGCTGACCATTGGCATCCAGTTCATGACGGGTGTGCTGCTAATCGGCGGAACCTACTACTGAAATGCGCGACTCCGGCAGTCTCAGCCTTTCACTCGCGACCAGCGAGCCGCTCGCGAGCTATAGCGAACAGGTGCGGCAGGAATTCGAGGAACACCTGGCGGCCGCACTCGCAACCGAGGCGCAGGACATCGTGCCGATGCTCGAACGCGGCACCAGTGGAGGAAAGCGGCTGCGCCCCGTGCTTTGTCGACTGGCTTCTGACGCGCTCGAGGGCGACGCGCATCTGGCTTTCGAGTGTGGCGTCGCGCTGGAGCTGATTCACAGCGGCGCGCTGATTCACGACGACTGGATTGATGGCGACGAGTTCCGCCGTGACGCGCCTGCACTGTGGCAGGAACTGGGGCCGCGCACCGCGGTGCTGGTGGCCGACCTGATGATTGCGACCGGCTCGCTGCACGGTGCCATCTCGGAGGCAACATCGCGCTCACTGGCACGCTGCATCCGCAGTCTCTCCGAAGGGGCCATCGCCGATTTCACCGACCACTCCAGCTACACCGAGGCAGTCTACCTGAAGCGCATCAAGCGCAAGACCGCGTCGCTCTACGGCACCGCCGCCGAGCTGGGCGCGCTGGTCTCGCCGCGCGTCGACTTGGCGCCGCTGCTCTACCACTACGGCGAATGCGTCGGCATCATTTACCAGATGGCAGATGATTTTGTGGATTTGCTAAACTCGCTGCTCACTGGCACGCCGGTCGGCGACCTAGCGCTTGGAATCCCGACGCTGCCGCTGACGCGGCTCGAGCGGCTGCCCGGCTACCAGCCCTGGGTACAGGCGTTCCTTGTGGAGCGTGATCCGGGACCACTGATTGCCAACGGCAAGGTGAGGGACGCCCAGCAGGTCTGCGAGGAATTGCTAAAGCCGTGGCAGGAGCGCGCGCAGGGATACCTGCAGGAACTCCCTGATACGCCCTACCGCGAACTGCTGGAAACCGTGCCCGGCGCGTTCGCCGACGAACTGCTCAGGGCCGACATCACCTAGACGCCGCGCAGGTGGCGGCGTTCCGGGTGGCGCACGCGGATTTCGCCGACGCGGGTGACGTCTGCGTCATCTTCCGCCAGCTCGCCGAGGTAGATGCGACGCGAGTTAATCTTGCTGAAGCGCAGGCCGAGCTGCTGGCAATCTGACTTCATCCGCGAGCGGAACGCATTGCGTTTCTGCTGATTGATACCCTTGGGCGTCTCGCCTTTCCAGAGCTTCTCGAACTGCCGTTCCTTCTCGGAGCCGCTCACAGCAACGACGCGGCCGCTTCGCGGCAAACGGCCAGGATTGAATCATACTGTAGCGGAATCAGCAATGCCAGCATCAGCAGCACAGCGAAGGAAATATACCGCGTGTGCCCCCCGAACGGCCGCGCGTCGCCTTGCGGGTCTTCAGTGTAGATATTGCGGATGACGCGCAAATAATAGAAGAGCGACAGCGCCGAGTTCAGGACGCCCGCCACGACCAGCCAGAGCAGCCACTGCTGCCCCGCCATCGCCGCCTGAAATATGCCGTAAAACAGCCAGAATTTGCTGAAGAAACCGCCGAAGGGCGGGATGCCGACCAGCGCCAGCAGGCAAACCGTCAGCGTCAGCGCCAGTAACGGCGAGCGCTGAGCCAACCCGCGGTAGCTATCGACGGTGTAACCCAGCCCCGCCATCCCGACCGCCGCCACAACCACGAACGCGCCGCCCTTCATCACGGCGTGCACCAGCGTGTGGAAAATCGCACCGCCCAGCGCCAGTTCGGTCATGACCGGGAACGCGGCGAGGATGTAGCCCGCCTGCGCCACCGAGGAATAGGCGAGCATGCGGCCAATATCCTGCTGACGCAGCGCCGCAAGGTTGCCGACGGTCATCGTCACCACCGCGATTATGGCCAGTAGCAGCTGCCACTCCGCCAGCGCCGGGCCGAGGGCGGTGACAAAAATGCGCAGCAGCGCGACGAAACCCATCGCCTTGCTGCCGGTGGCGAGAAACACAGTGACAGGCGTCGGGGCGCCTTGGTAGACGTCGGGCGCCCAGGCGTGGAACGGCACTGCGGCGACCTTGAAGCCGAGTCCGCCGATAATAAACAGGATAGCGACGAAAAGCACCCCGGAGAAGCTGTCGTCCCACACGTGGGCGGCGATGACGGCTATCTCCAGCGTCCCCGTCAGGCCATAGAGCAGCGAAATGCCGTAGAGCGTCAGCGCCGAGGAGAACGCGCCGATGAGCAGGTACTTGGCGCCCGCTTCGGTCGAGCCGTCATCGTGCTTCTGGAAAGCGACCAGCGCGTAGCTGCTGAACGCCGCCAGTTCCAGTCCGATAAACAGTGTCAGCAAGTCTGTCGCCGAGGCAACGATGAGCATACCCAGCGTGGCGGTCAACAGCAGCGTGAAGAACTCGGGGCGGTGCGGTAAATCCCCGAGGTAGGCTAGACTGACGATTCCCGAGCCGAGGGCGATTGCGAGGAAAGCAAATTTGAAAAGCTGTGAAAAAAGGTCGATTTCAAGGTGACCGAAGTAGCTCCCCGGAACGGCTGTGCTGGAGCCGAACCACTGTATCCACGTCGCGCCCAGCGCGACCGCCAGCGTCGCAACCGCCAGCCGCCCACAGTGCTGTGCATTGCGGTGAAGCAGGTAGGTACCCGGCAGGAGCAGCGCCGCAGCAGCCAGCAGGAATTCGGGGAATAACAGTTCAACGCCCGCCATCATGCCACCCCCATCAGTCGCAGGATATCGTAGCACGCCACAGTTACCGGCGCCATCAGTAGCTGTGGCAGCACACCGAAGAGGATTGCCAGCGCGACGATTATGAACATAGGCCACTGCTCATACCACGGCGCTTCGTGAACTTTCGTGACATCGACCTGCTCGCTGGGCGGGCCGAAAATCAAGCGCTGCAACGCCCAGAGATGGTAACCGGCGGTTAAAACCATCCCGAAAATTGGGAGCAGCAGCCAGTAGCCGTGGCTCTCAAAGAACGCTATAAACACTGCAAGCTCCGCCACGAAGGTTGCCATTCCGGGCAAACCGAGACTTCCCATGAAGATGATGACGACCAGCGTCGCGGTGTAGGGCTGCTTCTGCGCCAACCCACCCAGCTTCGGAATTTCCCGCGTCCCGACCTGGTGCAGCAGCATCCCGGCAATCATGAACATCGCCGGACTCAGCAGGCCGTGCGCGAACATCATGAAGACCGCTCCTGCCATCCCCAGCTCGGTAAGCGTCGCGACGCCCAGCAGCGCGATGCCCATGTGCGAAATGCTGGAGTAGGCGACCAGCTTCTTCAGGTCGGTCTGCGCAAGCGAGAGGACCGCGCCGTAGATTATGGAAATAATCGCCAGCGCAACCATCACCGGTACGAAATACTCCGCACCGAGCGGCAGCGGCGCCAGCGCGGCGCGCATCAGCCCGTAAAGCCCGAGCTTCAGCATGACGCCCGCCAGCATGATTGACCCCGCCGTCGGTGCTTCGACATGCGCGTCGGGGAGCCAGGTGTGGAATGGCACCATCGGCATCTTGACCGCGAAGCCCACGAAAAGAGCGGCAAAGACCCACTTCTGGAAAGCTGGCGCGAAGCTGCCGGAATGCTTCGCGATTTCAATCATCGAAAAGCTTTGCGCGCCGCTCTCGAAGTAGAGTGCCATGAAGCCTACCAGCATCACCAGCGAGGCGGTGAAAGTGTAGATGAAGAACTTGTAGGCGGCATATTGCCGGGCGGGGCCACCCCAGATTGCAATCATGAAGAACATCGGAATCAGCACGACTTCCCAGAAGAGGTAGAAAACGAAATAATCGAGCGTCACGAAGACGCCCAGCATCGCAGTCTGCAGCACCAGCAGCAGCCCGAAGAACAGCGCCGGCCGCTTCAGTTCTTCCCACGCAAAGAGTACGGTGAGCGGCCCCAGGATGCCGGTCAGCAGCACCATCGGCGCGCTGATACCGTCCACTCCCAGAAGCAGCGAAACACCGAACTGAGAAGACCAGACATATTCTTCCATCAGCCGGTAGCCGCTGCCGGAGCCCGCCTTCATGAAGATGACGACCGAGAGAAGCAGTGTCGTCATGGTGGTGCCGAGTGCGATGATACGCGGTGCCCCGGGATGGTTGCGAAAGCCCCAGCACCAGAGCGCCCCGAGCAGCGGCAGCAGCAGCAGGTAGCTGAGCCACGGGAAGTCGCCGAAACTCAGGGACATTTCAGGAATCGGCGCTGCGCCGCTGCCGATGATTATGGAGCCACGCATGCCCATCATGACGTGCGGCTCACATAGATACTCAAGCGTGCCGTCAACCGTGGTATATTCAGCCGGCAGCGTCCAGTTACCGCCCGCCTGCGGGTCGCCCGAGCGGAAGCCCGACTCGTAGCTCACCGCTTCGCCATCGGAGGCTTGCGCGACGTTGTGCGAGCCGTTGCCCCATACAAATACTACGGTGTCGCCGACCGCAACTTGCAGCACCGCCGGCTCGAAATAATAGGAACTGCCGTCGCCCGACTGCGTCACGGTGACGGTCTGCGTCTCGGCTGCCACGGCCGGTAGCAGTGCCAGCAACAGCACAAATACAAGCAGGCGTTTCACGGGGACCACCCCGTGAGCGGCAGCACAACTCGCAAAAGAATCACCAGCGCGCCGAGACCGCCGAGCGAATAGGAAGCGTAGTGGCCCGTAAAGCCGGTGTGCAGCCGCCGCAATCGCTCACCGCTGCGGATTGCGCCGTTGGCGATGCCGTTCACCGCACCGTCAATCACGACGAGGTCGAAGCGATTGCACGCCGCGGCGCCCACGTCCCAGCAGCGCAGGCCGAACCAGTCGAAGAAGCGCGAAATGTAGAGCCGCTCGGTCAGGAAGTGGTGCAGCCATGCCGTGGGCTGGTTGTCAAGGATGAAGCGCGCGCGCTCGGGCCGCTCCGCCTGCGTGGGCGAGCGGTAGTATAGCAGGCTCGCCAGCGCAATTCCGCCCAGTGCCGCCGCGATCGAGAGGTGCGTCCCGCTGGCAGTTAGGATATGGTCCAGCAGAGCCCAGTCGTTCTGGAGCGTGTGGTGGCCGTAGTGGACGTAGCTGGCGAACCCTTCGCCGAGAAAAATGGTGAAGCCAGAGATGACCGCCAGCGCCCCGAGAATGCAGAGAGGCACAGTCATCACCGCCGGTGCTTCGTGCGCCTTCTCGTTCGGGGGGCCGGTAAAAGTCATCATCCACAGGCGCGTCATGTAAAAGGCAGTCATCGCTGCCGTCGCGAGCGCCATCATCCAGAGCAGTGCGAAAATCGGCTCCACTTCGCCGTTGTGCCTGACGGTAGCCAAGATTTCATCCTTCGACCAGAAGCCGGAGAAGAACGGCACGCCCGCTATCGACAGAACAGCGAGACCCATCGTCGTGCTCGTCAGCGGCATCGCCTTGCGCAAGCCCCCCATTTCGCGCATATCTTGCGTATGCACCGCGTGGATGATCGCGCCGGCGCCGAGGAACAGCAGCGCCTTGAAGAAAGCGTGATTGAGCAGATGGAACATCCCTGCGGTGTAGCCGTGCGCTTCGGCATACGCGTCACCGCCGGCGTGCGCGAACGCCCACGCCCCGGCGCCGAGCGCGAGGAACATGTAGCCCAGCTGCGAAATGGTCGAGTACGCGAGCACGCGCTTGATATCATACATCACCAATGCCATGCTGGCAGCGATGAACGCCGTGAAGCCGCCCGTGATAGCAATGTAGAGCGCTGTGTCGGGCGAATGGACAATCAGCGGATACGCCCGCGCGACGAGGAAAACGCCCGCCTTGACCATCGTTGCGGCGTGAATCAGCGCGCTGACCGTCGACGGACCTTCCATCGCGTCGGGCAGCCAGAAGTGCAGCGGGAACTGCGCCGACTTGCCAATCGCGCCGCCGAAGAGGCAGAGCGTGGCCCACTTCAATTCGGTGGCATGCTCTGCGAGCACTGCGGGGTCGGCGAAGAGCTCGCTATAGCGCAGCGTCCCGAAGGTGTTGAAGAGGATTACCAGCCCGAACAGCAGGAAGACGTCACCGACACGCGTGACGAGGAACGCCTTCTTGGCGGCCGAGGCAGCCGACGGCTTCTCATACCAGAAACCAATGAGCAGGTAGGAGCAGAGGCCAACCAGCTCCCAGAAGATGAAGAGCAGCAGGAAGCTGTTGGCAATCACGAGGCCGTGCATCACCCCTACGAAGAGGCAGATTTCGGCGTAGTAACGGATGCGCCGTTCGCCTTCATCAGCCATGTAGCCCATGGAAAACATGACGACCAGGAACGAAACGATGCTGACCACAACCAGTAGCAGCGCCGACAGTCCGTCGAGATAAATGCCGCCTTCGAAGGCGAATGTCGCGCCTTCGAACCAGGTCCACGTTTTCTCGTAGGGGCCGTGGCCGCCCGTGAATACCTCCCACGCCACCAGTAGCGAGAGCACGCTCGATGCGCCAACCCCGATGAGCGCCAGCCAGCCGCCAGAGGCGACAAAGCGAGAGCGTAGCGGCTCAAAGCGTCCGCAGACCATGATTAGCAGGAACGCCGCAATCGGCAATACCGGAATCAGCCACGCCTGTTCGAGCACCTACCACCTCAGGAGGTCGAGCATATCCAGCTCGATGGTGTTGCGCTGCTTGTACAGGCTCAGCAGGATGGCGAGGCCAATCGCCACTTCCGCAGCAGCTATCGCGATTATGAACAGCGCGAATACCTGCCCAGTCAGGTCATGCCAGTATTCAGCGAAAGCGACAAAATTGACGGTGGCGGCGGTAAGCATGATTTCAATCGACATCAGCACCACGATCGCGTTGCGGTTGCGTATGACACCATAGCCACCAATCAGCAGCAGCGCCGAGCTGAAAAGGACATAATGCATCAGTGGAATCATTCGTGCTCTTCCCGCGCCAGAAACACGCCCGCCTGCAAAGCGACCACCAGAATCATGCCCACCAGCAGTAGCGCCAGCTCCCACTCACTGAAGACCTCGAAGGCAAGGAACTGCGTCGTCCCGACCTCGATTGAGCGTGGCAGGCTCCAGTCAGTGCTGTGGCCCTGCGAGTCGTGCGCCCGCACCTGCCACCAGTATTCTACCCCTTCATCAAGCCCCTCAACATCCGCCTTGTGTACAGGCGTGCCGGCCAGCTCGCGAACCGGATCTGCTCCCGGCGCAGGCAGCAGCCGGAAGTCGTAGCTGACGTCGACAGCATCCCACTCCAGAAGCTGTTTGGCAGAAATTTCGAGGCTGAATGCGCCGGTCGCGATTGCCTCGGCGGGCGCGTCGTCAACCGGCAGGTAACTAGCTACCCAGATGTAATCATCGGGCATCAGTCGCTGGGTCTGGTAACTCGACTCGTCAGTCAGGTTCTGGCTCGCCACCACTACACCGGTCGAGTTGGTAACCTGCAATTCATAGTCGACTGCCAGCTGAGACCAGGTGAAACGGACCGTCGTATTGTGGTGCTGGTAGCCGTCGGCCGGTTCCAGCGGGTGCGGGTCGCCGCCGAAGCCAGCCGGGGCGCCAATCTCGCCCCACGGCGCCAGCGCTACCGTCGTGACGACGTAAAGAACCAGTGCCCAGAGCAACCCGTCGCGCAGCCAAGAATCAGCCATTTTAGCCTCCCGGCAGCGTGCGCCGCGTGAGCATGATACCGAAGAGGATTACGACCGAGACGGCGCCAACGTAGACCAGCACCTGAATGACTGCCAGGAATTCGGCACCGGCGAGGATGAAAATGCCGGCGGTGAGCAGGAAGACGGTCGCCAGCCAGACCACCGAATGGACTATGTCGCTGCCAGTCACAACCGCCCATGCAGCCGCGAGGATGCTCAGAGCAAGCAGCCAGAAGACAATCAGCGCCAGGTCCATTCAGGCCACCAACGCCGGCTGTAGGCCGCTCGAGGAGGAATCGGAGATGGGCTCCATATGCAGGCAATCGACCGGGCAGACTTTGACGCAGGTCGAGCAACCGATGCAGATGGTGTAGTCGAAGTAGGGAACCGGAATGTTCTGCTTCGAGCCGTCGCGCTTCTCGCGCTCCTTGGGGCCGGTATCCATGATGATGCAGTTAGTGGGGCAGTTGTCGACACACTTGCGACAGCCGATGCAGGTATCGGCGAAGAGCACCGGCGACTCCATCATGTAGTTGGTGAGAGGGAGCTGTGGCAGCAGCTCCATGTCAACCTTGAGCGATCGTGCCGGATAGATGAGCCCCTCCCGTGTCGTGTCGGCCATCTCGTAAAAATCGGTCATGGTCATTGCCCCGGTAGGGCAGTAATCCTCGCAGAAGCCGCAGAACATGCAGTGCCCGAAGTTAATCGCCGGCCGCTCCGGCTTCGACTTGCGCTTGGCGAGATGCGAGCCATACCAGGCACGCGCCTGCTCCTCGTCATCGAGCGTCTCGGGCTTCATCTTGAGGCAGCGGTTGGGGCAGACTTCGGCACAGATGCCGCAGCCGATACAGAGGTCCCAGATGACGGCGTTCATTCCGCGGTAGGTGGGCGGCAGCTCGCGCCGCTCGAGCGGATACATGGTCGTCTGCGGCCGCCCGAAAGTGGCCTTCAGCATCTGCTTGACTGTAACCTTAAAGGGGCTGATAATTGACTGAATCAGGCCGGGAGTTTTAGTCGGTCCGGGCATCAGAAGACCTCCACGTAGAGGATGGCGAGGGCGAGGTTAATCAGCGAGAGTGGCAGCAGCCGCTTCCAGCCCAGCAGCAGGATCTGGTCTGTGCGGATGCGCGGCACGGTCCAGCGCAGGATAATGAAGAAAATCAGGATGCCGTACACCTTGAGCAGGAACCAGATTTCGCCGGGCAGGAACGGCCCTGCCCAGCCGCCCAGGAAGAGGATAGTTGCAATCATCGCGCCTACGAAACCGCGGATGTATTCAGCCGCGAAAACAAGGCCCAGCCGCAGGCCGCCAATTTCGGTGGTCCACCCCTCGACCAGCTCCGCCTCGGCTTCGGGCAGGTCGAACGGCACGCGCTCGACTTCGGCCAGAATGCAGACTATGAAGACAATAAAGCCGAGGAACTGGGGAATAATATTCCACATCGGGAATCCAAGCAGCCCCACCTCCTGCTGCTGCGCCACAATATCCATCGGGTTGTACGAGCCGGCAACCAGGAAGACGCCCGCCATCGAGAGCAGCAGCGGGATTTCGTACGCCATTAGCTGCGCTGCCGAGCGCATGCCGCCGATGAGCGTGTACTTGTTGTTGCAGGCCCAGCCGGTCGTCAGCACGCCAATCGGGGCAATCGAGAAGGCGGCCATCACCACCAGCAGCCCCAGCGGAGCGGACGAAGCAGCGATGCGGGGTGAGAAGGGCACCATCACCAGCAGCAGGATGCTCGAGGAGATGAATATCACCGGCCCGATGGTGTAGAGCAGCCGGTCCGCCTTGTCGGGAACTATGATTTCCTTGCAGAAAAACTTGATGCCGTCGGCGACATTCTGCAGGATTCCGATGCCGGCGTAGGTCGTGGTCTTCCAGTTGTATTCAGGAGCATAACCGGCCAGGTCGCTGGCAATCTCCTTCAGTGAACTGAGAGAGAGCATCGGCCCCCGCCGGTCCATGATGCGCCCCGCAATCTTGCGCTCTAGGTAGACGACGATAATGACGTTGGTGAAACCAATCATCAGCGCGACGTTAACCACAATGGTCCACGCCAGGATGTTCAGACCGGGATCGGATTCCATCCAGCGCGCCATATCACCAGCAGGGTTGCTGAAAGGCGGCATGATGTGCTCCTGGAAGTAGAGCAGCGGCGTCATCAACGGCACCAGCCACGCTTCGCAGAACCAGTAGCTCCAGTCATAAAGCGACGTCATTTGTCAGTCTCCCCGATGCACATGTCGAGGCTGCCCATGATGGCGGGTACATCGGCCATCTTGTAGCCTTTCAGGAAATGCGGCGCCGCCGAAACGGTGGTGAACATGGGGCTGCGAATCTTCCAGCGATAGGGGCGGTCGCTGCCGTCCCCAACGAGGTACATCAGTGCCTCGCCCCGCGAATCCTCGGTGCGCCGGAACGCCTCGCCGCTGGCGCGCAAGGGGACGCTGTCGGCCATCACCCTGCCTTCCGGCATCTTCGCCAGTGCCTGGCGCACGAGGTCCATCGACTGGTGCATCTCATCGATGCGCTGCCGGTAGCGACTGAAGCAGTCACTGCCGCCGCCAGCGGCCGTGTTGGTGACCGGCTCGAAGTCCAACTCAGGATAGGCATCGTAGGAGTCGGCCTGCCGCAGGTCAAACGGGACCCCGGCACTGCGCAGGTTGGGGCCGGTGATGCCCCAGTTGATGGCGTCGCTGGCGCTGTAGACGCCGACGCCGTCGTTACGCATGCGGAAGATTTTCGAGTTGTCGTACAGGTTTTCGTATTCCTTCAAGCGCCGCTCGAGCGTCTGCATCACCCGCTCCGCCTTGGCTTCGAAGCCGGGCGGCAGGTCACGCTTGACGCCGCCAATCTTGACGTAGTTGTAGAGCAGCCGCCCGCCGCTTGGGATTTCGAGCAGGTTCAGGAACATCTCGCGATCGCGCATGCCGTAGAGGAAACCGGTAATCAATCCCAAATCGGGAAGGTAGGCGCCGAGCCACATCAGGTGCGAGGCGATGCGCTGCAGCTCGAGCACGGCCGTGCGGATATACTGCGCGCGGGGCGGCGCCACGACTCCCATCAGCTCCTCGGCTGTGAGGCAGTAGCAGTGGGTCCAGGTCATCGCGCTGGCGTAGCAGAGCCGGTCGGTGAGCGTCGTGTTCATGAAGTACTTGCGGCGCTCGCCAATCTTCTCGACCGAGCGGTGCAGGTAGCCCAGCTCAGGCACAGCATCGGTGATGGTTTCGCCGTTGACCTTGATGCGCAGGTTCCACAACCCGTGGGTCATCGGATGTTGCGGGCCCATGTGAATCCACATTTCCGCCATTACCACTCCTCCTCGTGAATCTCGTAGACGTAGTCCTTGCGTAATGGGTGCCCTGCAAAGCCGTCCGGCAGCAGCACCCGCTTCAGGTCGGGGTGGCCGATGAAGTAGATGCCCATCAGGTCGTATGCTTCGCGCTCGTGCCAGTCGGCGCCGCCCCACAGGTGGGTGATTGAGTCAACGGTGGGTGTGTCGCGTGGCAGGTCAATGTGGACTTCGAGCATCTGTCCCGTCGCATCGACAATCGAGAAATGGTAGACTAGCTCGAAGGCGGTCTGGTTATCAACCGCCGAAATCAGCGAGCAGTGGTCAAAGCCGAAGTCGTTTTTCAGCGTGCTGAAAAACGACTGGCTCGCCTCGCGGGTAATCGAAATGCGGCCAACGTTGGAGCGCAGCACCGAGCCGTCGCTGGCGCCTTCATGCTTCACCAGCTGCTGAACGAGTTGCCCGGTTTCCATTTCAGCGCCTCAGGAAGTATCCCGGCTCCTGCTCGCGAATCTTCTTCTGCAGCGTCAGGAAGCCGTGCATCAGCGCTTCTGGCCGGACCGGGCAGCCGGGAATGTAAACGTCCACGGGCATGAAGGTGTCCGCACCCGCGACGATCGAATAGGAATCCCAGTAAGGGCCGCCGCCGATGGCGCACTCACCCATCGCGATGACCCACTTTGGGTCGGCCATCTGCTCGTATAATGTCTTCAGCTTGGGGCGCAGTTTCTCGCAGACCGGGCCATTTACAATCAGAATATCGCACTGGCGTGGCGAGGAGCGGTAGACCACTCCCATGCGCTCGGAGTCGTGGTCGGGGCCACCGGCAGCGCCCATCTCGAGCGCGCAGCACATGATGCCGAGATGGAGCGGCCAGGGCGAATAGCGCAGCCCCCAGTTGAAAATCGGGCGCGTGACGCGATTGACCACGTCGCGGATGCCGGTCTTCTCGGCAATATTGTAGACGGCGTCATCGACCCAGTTCAGGAACTGGTCGGAGCGCAGCGTCAGCCAGTCACCTGACGGGGGGTCTTCCATCATCGTGGCCGGGTCGCTGGTACGCGAACCGAGGCCCTTGCGCATGCGGGGGTTACCGCGCACCTGTTGCCGGCTCATATCCAGATAACCTCCTCCTTCTTCAACGCGTAGTAGAGTGCGAGCAGGGTCATCCCGACGAAGAGGAACATCACCAGCTTGGCGCTGGTGTCGAGGCTGGTATAGACCAGCACCCACAGCATCAGGAAAACGACGACGAGGTCGAAGACCACGAAGAGGATGGCAAACATGTAATACTGGAAATGGAACTGGATGTGCGCCTCGCCGACCGGCGTTTCACCGCACTCATAAGTAGAGCGCTTCAAGGGGCTCCCATAGTCGGGCCGGAAGAAGCGACTCATGAAGAAATTCATCAGCGGGAACATGAGCGCAATGACCGCGAAAATACCGATTGGGATATAGTCGTGACCGAGCACGACGCCCCCGTGCAGCAACAGTATAAAAAACGTTCGGGAGCGGCAGCAGCGAACCGTAATAAATCCCCGGGGTGGGGGGGCAGGCATGGCACCCGCTAGCGACGCCCGCCGCATAACCACCAATACGCTGCAGACGATGAAGCAGGATGGCGAGAAAATCGCGATGCTGACTGCCTATGATTATTCGCTGGCGCGGCTGGTCGATGGCGCCGGGGTGGACGTCATCCTCGTTGGCGATTCCGCCTCCAACGTGATGGCGGGCAACGAGACCACCATCCCCATCACGCTCGACCAGATGATTTACCACGCCAGCGGCGTCGTCAAGGGGGCGCAGCGCGCACTGGTCGTCGTCGACCTGCCGTTCGGCACTTACCAAGGTGACTCGAAGGCGGCGCTGGAATCGTCAATTCGTATCATGAAGGAATCAGGCGCGCACGCCGTGAAACTGGAGGGCGGCGCCGAAGTGGGCGAGTCGGTCGAGCGCATCCTGACCGCCGGCATCCCGGTCATGGGTCATTTGGGTCTGACGCCGCAATCCATCTACAAGTTCGGCACCTACACTGTCCGCGCCCGCGAGAAGGCCGAAGCGCAGAAGCTGCTGGCGGACGCGAAGCACCTCGAGCAGGCGGGCTGCTTCGCCATCGTGCTTGAGAAGATTCCAGCGACCCTTGCGAAGCAGGTGAGCACCGCAATTTCGGTGCCGACCATCGGCATCGGCGCCGGCCCCGACTGCGACGGGCAGGTGCTGGTGCTGCACGACATGCTCGGCATAACGCAGGATTTCTCTCCGCGCTTCCTGCGGCGCTACCTCGACCTCGAAAAGGATATCCAGTCGGCCATCGCGCAATACGTCGGCGACGTGCGCGGCGGCAAGTTCCCGACCGAGCGGGAATCCTACTGAATGGCAACAGCGCCGACCGCCATCCGGGGTGAGCTGCTCGACCTTATCTGCGAGTGCTCCCGCGACCAGCACCCCTACGAGTTCGCGGCGGTCCTACGGCAGGATGGCGATACCATCACCGAGCTGCTGCCGCTGCCGGGCGGCATCGCTGGTGACCAGCACGCCATCCTGCCGCTGCACATGCTCCCCGTCGACTGGTCAATCTGCGGCGTGGTCCACTCGCACCCCATCCCTGACAACCGCTGGTCGGATGCGGACCTGCACCTGTTCCAGAAGTTCGGCACGACCCACATCATCTGCGCCTACCCCTACGACCGCCGGTCGTGGGCCACCTACAACTTCCGTGGCGAACCGGTTGCGCTGGAAGTACTCGGGTGACGGCGGGCGCGTCCCCTCACGGCGCCGCGCTGGCTCGGCTGGCTGGCGCTCTGGCCGATTCCCCTGGCGGTGGCGCTGAGCACGCTGTTGACGCTGGCGGCCGAGACGGGGCAGCCACGGTTCAGGATGCTAATCTTCGGCATCCTGCTGCTGAT
>Ga0209554_1000260_pt1 | contig 43733 bp, 36 predicted proteins | sample MarorgKNORR_S2LV_5_FD_188221 | JGI IMG/M metagenome (GOLD analysis project Ga0209554, IMG submission 188221) | Marine microbial communities from the Southern Atlantic Ocean, analyzing organic carbon cycling - Bottom_A/KNORR_S2/LV (SPAdes) (version 2) | ecosystem: Environmental > Aquatic > Marine... | reverse complement strand
TTGGTTTTCTCTAAAAACTTGTTCAAAATATTTTAAAGAATAATCAACAAGAATTGTATCTAATTGAGTCATAAAATCATTTTTTGTTAGGGTACCTTCAGTAATGGCACCCTTTTCTTCCGTTAAATCAAAACTATAATACCATAAAAATACTGTGCTGTCTTCCCCAGCAGCATCTACCGAAAATGACGTTGGATTCATGGTAAGAATATTTTCAATATTGGGGTTAACACCGCTAACATATTCTAAACTAATAAACGATTTTGTAATAGTTAATGAATTGTAACGATCCAAGTCTGTCTGAGTTAAAAGGTTTAACAAAACAGATGATATCGCTTTTGATTGTTTTAAAAGAATTTTATGAGCATTGCCTTTTGTTATATCATTCGTTTTTCGAGTAATCCCAGATCGTTCAATTGAAAATTCATTATTATTCCCAAAGATTGGCTTATTTAAATCATCTTGTAATTTGATATAATTAAGACCAATAAATAAAAAAAGTATTAATAATAATGAAAGTGTTACACCAAAAGCAGATTCGGTATTCTTTTTTTTCTTGGATAGTTTCTTTTTTCGTATGATCGGTTTGATTTTTTGTTTGGATTCAGCTGGCTCTTTTTTCGGTTTATCCTTAATTACTTCTGTAAAAAAGAATTCAGTTATACCGGGTTCATTAAAAAAATTAAATGAATGATCCGTACAATTACTTTTAATGAGTTGAGTTAAAATATTGGCTTCATATTGAGGTAATCCATCAATATTTTTATTGCTGGTATCAATACCATCAAAAGGTACACTGGCATTAAAATCAGACCTATCCCACTCTCCTGTAGCTTGTCTTCCAAGTTTTTGGGGACAAAAAACCGGTATATCATCGAGATCCGATTTAATTAGTCCTAATGCGGCTAAAGTAATTTCGCCTTCAATGTCCGTGGTTGAGATGATTTTTGGGGCACCTCCAATAAACGATATCATACCCATGTCAAACCGATTATTTTGAACTTTATAAAAAGCATATCGGTTTCCAAACTTTTGGATCATTGCAGCTTCAGACATGCCTGACCCATCCAAATAAAGACTACTGGCTGGTCCCATCCATTCCGGATTCCCACCTAATTCTTGTATAGATAATTTTATAGTCCGGATCAATACCTGCGATACTGAACAAACATGAACATTTGCCTCATTTGGGAAATATATTTGGCCGAATATTGATACTTTTTGATTTTCAGGTTTATCTTTTTTTTCTTCAAGCCATAATATTAAATCACGGTAATCATCTTGAGATAAATTTGGTTCGGTTTCAATTGAACTATGATTTACAAAATCGTCCGGGAGCCCAACCACAACAGCTTGTCCATCAAACGGATGAGTTTCTGTTGCTTTTCTAATTGAACCGGATATAGTTGAGTTTAATTCTACTTCATTATATAATATCTTTGTTAAAGACTGTGCAAAAGGAACTCTAACAATACTTTTTAAGCAAGGCGAACCATTTTCAGTATGCCATACTCCTGAAAGTAGAAATGAGTCTGATATGACTAAACTAACCATACAATTTCAGTTAGTTTAATCCCAGCTTTTGTTCCCGTCCTGGATGATACCGTGGCTATTCGCTTTAAATGAAAAAAGTAAATACCGTGGCTCTTTTATAGTATTTTTAATTGGACTCAATACTTTTAAGCTACTTTGTGAGGTATCGATATTCATTTCATATGGGATTCCAGTTAACGGACAATAATAAGTCGAAGAATCAGGAAGATAAGTTTTATAATATTCAATAGCTTCTACCCGCTTCATTGGCTCTTTTTTAATTACAGAAACAAAATTTTGATCTTGAAGATACCCATCAAGGTCTTTTATTCGAATGAAAGATGTATCGTTCCTCCCTAAATCTTCAGAATAAATTGCTATTTGAACGGTTGTATCTAATACTGTATCACGTCGAAAACTTTTAAATCCAAATGTTGTATCAAATTCAAACCCAAAAGCCGTACCAACATCCACGTTAAATTCTTTACCAAATAAGTATACGGATTGCTCGCCAATAAATAACGAATCAGCTACTGCTGAGTCCCGGGTAGCATTAACTACGCCCATTGCTTCAAGAAAATCAGGATTATATTCTCCCGTTAACCGAGAATAGAAAACCTCAATGTCATAAAGATTTTGCATCCTATATCGACTCTCTTTTTTGAACTGGGCCTCTTCTTCCCAAATCGCAACGGGTACATATATAACAATAATTAAAAATAGCACTGCAAGGATGATACCTACTTCCAGCAAATCTTTTATTTTTTGTTCTGATAAGTTCATAGTTTTAGTACTAAAATATTATATTTGGTAAAATCTTTTCTAATGTTTTCTTTCCAATACCCTTTATTTTTAAAAGGTCAGTCCCCGTTTTAAATGGTCCAAAATCATCACGATACTTGATGATTCGTTCTGCGGTTACCTTGCCAACATTAGGAAGTTTAATTAAAACCTTCTTTTGTGCTGTGTTGATATTAATGATTTCTTCAGTTGGTTTATAATCCTTTTCTGAGGTTGATTTATTAACTGATGATTTAGAGTTTTGACTTTGTTTAGATGGATCTATGAAAGCATTTTCAGCAATTTGTTTAAATTTTTCTTTTTCCTTTTGTGAAATGGAGTTAAAACCTTCATATATATTTGATTGATTATATAATTTTATCCCATAGCCTCCTATTAATACACCAATCAAAATGATAATAACCTGTTTTTCTTTTTTAGTAAATAAGGTCATTATAGCTCAAGTTTTGAAAATGGTTTTTTAATGGGATCAAGACTATTGTTTAGCTCTTCTATTATTTTTTTTGTTTTTCGAGAATATTTCCCCGGGGTTTGTACTTGAATTTTGACAAGTTGATCACCATTTGATTTACTTCTAAGCCTTGGAAAACCCTTTCCTTTCATCCTCAGCACTTGGCCAGATTGAATTCCGGCTGGAATTTTTAACTCAGCCTTACCATCAACAGTTGGAATTTCAATTTTTCCTCCCAATACGGCAGTTGGATAGGAAATATGTACCTCGAGCAATACATTTTCGCTGTCTCGAATAAAATATTCATGAATTTCCTCATTAAACATGACGATTAAATCACCTGGGTTTCCTATTATATCTTCATTCCCTTGACCATTTACTGTCATATAGTTACCTTCTTCAACTCCAGGAGGTACTTTAATCTTTATTGTTTCCTCTTTTCTTATCATTCCATCAGGCCCTGCTCCGGCAGGTCGATTACCAATCCTTTTTCCAACTCCTTCACAATGAGGGCAAACTGAAGTAGATCGCATATGCCCAAGAATTGTATTCTGTACTGTTGATACTTGGCCTTGCCCTTGACAAGTTGGACATGTCATAAATTCTGCACCCGGTGCAACTACAGACCGTCGGATTTTAATTTTTTTCTCAATACCATGGGCAATTTCTTCAAAAGACAATCTTAATTTAATCCGGATATCGCTTCCACGTGATCGAGATTGACGTCGGCCTGAACTTCCAAAAAAACTTTCAAATGGACTCCCACCAAAAATATCACCAAATTGAGAGAAAATATCGTCCATGCTCATATGAACACCGCCACCGCTAAACCCACCTGGTCCACCAGCATCACCCATGCCTACACCAGCATGGCCAAATTGATCATAACGAGAACGTTTTTGACCATCACTTAAAACAGCATATGCTTCTGCTGCTTCTTTAAAATTCCTTTCTGCATCAGAATTATCAGGATTTCGGTCAGGATGATATTTCAGGGCAAGTTTCCTATAAGCTTTTTTAATTTCACCTTCAGATGCATCTTTAGAAACACCTATTATATCGTAAAGGTCTTTCATTTTTTATTCACTATTACTTTAGCATGTCGAATTACTTTTTCTCGATATGTATACCCATTTTCAAAAACACTTATAATGGAATTATCATCCAGTTTATCGTCAGTTTGTGTTATCATAGCATCATGCAACTCGGCATTCATTGTATCCCCTCTTTCTCCGAAAGGCTTAACATCCAGAGAATCCAGAAAATTTTCGATTTTAGATTCAACCATTTTAATACCATCAAGGAGCGATTTTTCAGATGCATTGGAAGATTCTATCATTCGATGAAGATCATCAAGTATTGGGAGAAATCCTTTAATAACATTTTCGCCATCATATTTGAGAAGAGAGGACAATTCATTTATTTTCCTTCGTCGAAAATTATCAAATTCGGCTTTTAGCCTGAGATGTTTATCATTTATTTCACTCACTTGATTTTCTAAAGAAAGGATAACTTCATTTTCCTTTACACTCGGTTTGGAAGTGGTGCTTTTCTCTGATTTTAGTTTTCTTTTCTTTTTTGTTTCTTTTTTGAATTTTTCAGGCATTCTCTGCTAACAATAATTTAATTTATTTAAAAAATACAGTGTGAAATTTAAGAGTATATATTAGGGCGGTACAACGACAGAAAATTTGGCTTATTTCAAGAAATTTGAAACTGCACGGTAACTTCCAACAAATGTGATACTAATTACTAATACAAATAGCCAAATCAATACTGTAGGATCAAAAATGAGTTTTATACCCCAAGATGTGAAATTCATCAATAAATAATTTATACCATTAATACTTCCAATTAACGCGGGAAATACTAATGAGACGGACAATATGCCAATAAAAATTCCTTCAAAAATAAAAGGCATTTTTACAAAGGTTCGAGTCGCACCAATCAATTGAAGAGATGTGATCAATTCTCTCCTACCATATACAGATAATTTCATAGTATTATAAATTACAAGAACTGTAAAGAAAATAATAATTCCAGCCAAAAAAGGGAACTGATCTATTATTCGGGTGTAGGTACGTTCAATTTTATTAATCAAACTTCCTTGATATCGCACTTCATCTACTTGGTTAATTGCCTTGATTTCATTGATGATAGGCTCGACACTTAAACGATCCCTACTTGTCCGATTTATATTAACGACTGCACTAACTGGCAACGGATTATAGCCAAGAATATCTATTATATTTTCTCCAAATTGATCCTTAAATATTCGGATTGCATCTTCCTTCTCAATTATTGTTGCTGTTCGAACGCCTTTTATTTGTTTGATACGGTAGATATAACCAATCGCCTCATCATTTGAAACATCCTGCTTAAAAAACACTTCAATTTTATATTTAGTACGAAGGTATTGGAGAATTTTATGAGTGTTGGTACCAGCTGTTGCTAATAACCCCACAAAAAATAAAGCCAAAAAAAGAGTGAATACGGCCGTAAATGTTGTCAATTTATGGCGCCATAAATTTTTCATGCCATCTGTCAAAAGATAGAAAAATTTATCCATTAATTTCCTCGTAAAATTCCTTCTTTTAGTTCAAGGATTGGATGCCCCCGACCTTTAATTAAATTATAATTATGCGACGCCATTAAAACTGTAGTACCCGTTTCGTGAATTGTCTCTAATAGTCTTACAAGTTCAAAAGATGCTACAGGATCTAAATTTCCGGTAGGTTCATCAGCCAACAAAAGATCTGGTTCCTTAATAATGGCTCTAGCGAGACAAGCTCTTTGTTGTTCACCTCCAGATAATTCATGAGGGAAATGCTTATCCTTTCCATCAAGCCCAACAAGTTCTAGGGTTTCTTCCACTCTTTCTGGAATCTCATTAACAGGAAAGCCTAATACATGCAACGGTAAAGCAGTGTTTTCGAATAAATTCCTATCTTTTAATAATTTATAATCTTGAAAAACCATTCCAATCGATTGTCTGGCTTTTGGAATTTTTCTATTAGACATTTTTTCTGAAGAATATTCATTTACAATTACAGATCCAGTTTGTGGGATTATATCAAAATAAACCAATCTCATCAACGTAGTTTTACCCGAACCTGTTGGCCCAATTAAAAAAGTAAACTCACCATCGTCAATTTTAAAACATAGATTATTGACACCATTTCCTTTCTGGTGTTCATAGGATACATTTTGAAATTCGATCATAATAAATTCATCAATAATTTAGGATAGAAAAATATGGAAAATTCTGTTGTTTTTGGTGCTTATTCTTCTATAAAACTTAAGAATTAGATTAATAGATTGAACCATTGTATTTTCATCAATCTATGGAACGAAATTTCGTAGTTTCAGCGTCAATTTTAGTCTTCAAAGGGGACAGTAAATATTGTGACAATTCTTTTAGATTGTATTTTAGTTGTAATATCAATTATTATTTTATGGAAGGGCGCCGATTGGCTTGTTGATTCTGCAGCTGAAATTGCACATTCACTAAAAGTTTCAGATCTAATTATTGGATTAACAGTTGTGGCTTTTGGTACTTCCGCCCCAGAATTTGCAGTTACTATTAGTGCGGCAATTTCCCAACAAACAGAAATATCAATTGGGAATGTAATAGGTTCCAATATATTCAATCTAGGTTTTATTTTAGGTGGAACCGCTATTATCCGTCCGATAATTACATCACCTAAACTATTTTATCGAGACGGAATGATTCTGATAATGACAACCATATTAATATTCTTATTATTTTTTGGTATTGATGGTTGGACCCCAGATGATAGTTTTACTAAGCTTGAAGGGCTAACCCTTTTTATTCTTCTATTCGGGTATATTACTTTTTTATTTATTAAAAAAGATCCGCCTGAAGAAGTACACCCTCATACTGCCAATTTGAAATCATATGCTTATTTCTTTGTGGGGTTATTCATGATTGTTTATGGGGGCCATCTTATGGTTGTCCATGCATCAAACGTTGCTCGATTTATGGGTGTTTCAGATTGGGTTATAGCTGTGACAATAGTTGCTGCAGGAACATCAGCTCCCGAATTTGCTACATCAATATCCGCAGCATTAAAAGGTAGACACGGTATTGCTATTGGAAATTTAATAGGAAGTGACTTATTTAATTTGTTAGGTGTACTAGGATTAGCAGGAATGATAAATCCTACCATGATTCATCAAGATATATATTTAAGTGTTTTTAATCTAGTTCTTATGGTAGGTGTTGTGCTCATTATGATACGTACCAAATGGCGCATTTCCAGAATGGAAGGCGTTATCCTTGTACTCATTAATCTATTCAGATGGTATTTTGACTTCGCAGCTTAGGACTTTATAGAGTATAGGTTGTTTTTTTCGATATATTCCCATACAGGTAAGGTTACCATGTAACGAATCGTTTTATTCTCTACCCAACGATGGCGAATATTTGAAGATGATATTTCAAACCTAGGAATATTCGCAAATTGAATTTTTTGTAATATCCACGATGGAATATCACTGGGTCGAAAACCAGGTCTTATAGCAACGATAACTTGACATTCATTTAATATCCCTTTAGGATCTTTCCAATTTTGAAACTCAAGAAGACTGTCACTGCCCATTAAATAAAATAATTCCTGACTCTTAAGTCTCATTTCTTCTTTTATAAATTTTACAGTATCAATTGTATAAGAAACACCTTTGCGCTTTAATTCCACATCTGAGATTTCAAAATTAGGATTACCTTCTACAGCCAACTCTAACATTTTCAATCTTTCATCTACAGGAGTAATATCATCTTTATGGGGTGGTTGATAGGCAGGGATGAAAAGTACTTTATCAAAATTTTCAGCTTCGCATACAGTCTGGGCAACTAATAAATGACCAATATGGGGTGGATCGAATGTACCACCAAACAAACAAGTTCTCATTATTTTCTCTGAGATACCATTTTTTCAATTTTAAGAATAGTTTCCATCGCATCATCGTATAAATTATTGGCTTTCAAATCAGTTTCAAATGAATTGATAGATTTATAAGCTTCGTCAATTTCTTTATTATATGCAAATGCTTCTACCACACCAGCTTTAGCCTCGTAAACAATTGGAGTATCATAATAGAGGTCTATCACTTTATTAAAGGTCATTCTAGCAGAATAGTACTCTTCCATCTTCATGTAAAGAATCCCTGTTTCATATAATTTAAGACCCATTTTATCTCGAAGTGATTCTATTGAAAAAAGAACTTCATCAAAATATTCAGAATCAGGATAATCATCTAAAAATTCCTGATATCGCTCTAATGCTTTTTCTGTGTATTCTTGATCATGAAAATATTTAGGGGATTCAATCTTATAAGATTCACAAATTTTAAATCTTGCATCTTCTACATATGGACTAAATCCCATTCTTCGAGTTAATTTTTCATATTCCACAATAGCTGACATATACTCTTCATTTCGATAATATGCTTCGCCAATATAATATTGTGCATCATCGCCTAAGTCTGAGCCAGAACCACGAATGAGAACTTGTGTAAAGTCACTTTGTGCTTGTAAATATTTTTCTTCTTCCAAATTGTCTAATCCATTTTTAAATATTTCCTGAATAGACGATTCCTGTAAAGTTTTGGATCCGGCACATCCAGTAAGAATTAAACTCATAAATAAAACTGATAAAAATAATAATTTCATAATTTTAGCTAAAAATTTATTGTTAATGATAAGCCACCAATCCCGCCGGGGTTTATCGGATTATAGATCAAACTAAGATCTGTTTCAATTGCTTCAACATTATTGTTTTCCCGTGCAACTTTTTGACTCGTCCAGACTGCTTCTAACCCACTGATCACATGATTAAATAGTAATGTAGTTAAACTATATTTTGCGAGAGTTAACATTTTATTTGAAAGTTCTCTTTGGTCTAAATAATCTTCTTTGATCGGTGTTTTAATTACAATCTCTATACTATCTCCCACATCTTTTTCTTCCCAATACCAATCAGTTCGCGCATCAGTCCATCCGCCAAGAAATTGATCATACTTTCCAATATTTTCATAAAAATGCCGATCTTTCACGATTAATATATTTCCACTATCCAACCATTCTGGATGAGTTTCTAAGCTATCGGAAGATGGATATTGACCGAACTCATCTGCTAAGTCTCCAGTTAAGTATAAAGTTAAATGGTGTGTGCCGATTAAACTCCTTAAAGCATAAAAGTTCGTCCATATTTTTGAATCATAAGATTGTGAAGTTGGATTAAATCTATTGTACACCCAATCCGCTAAAGCCCAATTTTTGTCTGCGTATGCTTTATAATCATTTCTGTATTGACTTGCCTGATTATCAAAATGAAAATATGCGGCGATACTTCCAATTTCCACACTTAAAAATGATGCCGTTCGCAACCAGGGTGATTTATTGTAAAATTGCCCTGCTCCTGGAAGAATTAAGGACATCAATAAAGGTTTCCCCGGATAATATATGGACTCAACCGAGTCTTCAACTATCGCAGAAGTTGTATCTTGGGCAATTAATGGATTTATCCCTAATATTATTAGATTAAAAGTCAAAAAGAACTTTGACATAAGTTCGTCCCTCATTTCCGTATTTTATTATTTGCTCATTAATCACACGATTAAACGTGTCCAGCGGTTGATGATATTCTATCTCAATTGCGGTGGGGAAGTTATAAAAGGAAAACCCATTCATCCGCCATTGAATTCCAATTGATTTTTTTAATAAATATGTATCTGTCCATGCATCTCCTATTTGGAAAACAGCACCTAATGTACTATTTTGCCAAATCATCCACTTTGCTTTGAAATGCTTTTCCATAAAAAGTGGCATTCGAAATGTTGCATCAACCATAGCGCTATTCGTGCCTTGGATAGAATAAAATGGATATCCTTTTAATCCAGGTAAACCTCCTAGATAAAAATGGAAAAATGAATCAACATTTTGGTTAGAAACCCATCCAAATTGACTCGTTATTGAAACCGTCCATCGTTTTTTCCAGGGAAGCTCATAAAAATAAGATCCACCTAACTGTACACGGCCGAGATTATTATCTTTAAACTTTTCAGTTAATGTACCGGACTCTGATAAATCGAGTCCTTCAATAAAGTCATTTTTTTCCAAATCAATTTTAGACCAAATTTTAAATCCTTTTGATGGATTAATCGTTCTATCTAATCTTCTTTTTACCATATCTAATGACCAGTCACCGCTCAATGTCCACCCACGAAAATAGTCATAGGCAGCTCCAGCTTCTAAGATACCGTGCTCACTTGTCATTACTTCTTGTTTAATAAAGGCACGATACCATTGTCTTGTTCCAGAAATTTCCAAAAGACTTCCAAATATTGGAATCTTTAACCCAGATCGGAACTGCACTAATCGGAATTTGATATTATCATCAATCTTATAAACACCTTGATAAATAGAATTATCTGTGGTGTTTCGGGTTAAATAAAAAGTCTCGAAAAATAGAGTTGGATATAATCTCTTAAAATCAAAAATGAAAAATAGATCCACATCATTATATTGGTTTAAAGAAGCGCCCCCAAACAACGATAAACGATTGATCACTTCACTGGAATAAAAATAAAATCCTGGTTTAATTGTACCATAATCAAACATCAGTTTAGGCATGATAAACATGTTGGGGAACTGATCGGAATAAGGTAACGATTCTGCTGTATTTAAATCGATCAAAGGACTGCTATATCCAGAGTTATTTTCATAATAATTAGGCGAATACCCGACCAATGATTCTTCAATATACTGAAGGCTATCCAAGAGTGAAATAGTATACTGGCCATCCTTATATAAAGAAAATAGGACTCGTCCATCATTGCCAATATCCGGCATAAACGCACCCCCAGATAAATTTGTTACATAGCCTGAAGTTGTATCCACAGGATTAATCATGTAGAGGTTATAGATTCCACTTTTATCCTGAGAAAATAATTGAATACCCTTTTGAGATTCTGACATATTTCTTTCATCAAATAGATGGTTTTCAAATTCATAAGCTATTGTTTTTGATGAAAGATTTAATTGTCCGATATTTCTATAATGATGTGTTGTTATATCAAAATACAATGAATGGCTAAGTTCAGAATAGGTTAAATGGCTTAGTATTGGACGATTCTTAAAATCAGTAATTTTGGTAGAAATATTTGATTTTAAGTCAAGAAGAAATATATCTTGACCTCCATCATAGGTTGCTAAATATGCGATTGAACTATCCGCTTGTAAGAAAACAGGATTAAATGCACGTGCATCAACGGTTAATCTATCTTCTTGTTCAGTCTCCAGATCATATGAGTAAATATCATAATATTTTGATCCCACTTTATTTGGGAATTTAGGTTTTTTACTATAATAAATGATCTCACCATTAAAATGCCAAGTAGGTGCCGAATGGACACCACTCATAAGCTTTTTATCATCGTCTTTCTCAATATCATAAAAAAAGAGATCCGTTTGACTAAAATAATCATTTTCTTTATTTGAGAGATAAGCAAACCCATTTTTAACCGGATGCCACTTAGGATAAATATTGGTTGTCCCATCGATTTGAATTTGGCTCCCTTCAACCGGATTAATCTCTATGGGTGAAACCAACATATTATATTGAGTTTCTAAGGATGATTTAAAATTATTGTATAGGTTGGTCCCTGTTATTCCAATCGCATTTTCTATTGCATTGTTTATAGAAAATTGCGTCAAAGAAGAAAGTTCTACCATTATCTTCTTTAAAGATTCAGGGCCATACTCATTCGCTATATATGTGGATAAGGCAAATCCAGCATTATAAGTTGATTCGTTTCCTATTCCCTTTTTCCCGAATGTGTTCATTTCTGTAAATGATAATAATTTTCCATGGATCGCTCTGTCACGAAGGATCATATCACGATGAGTATCCCAGTGATCCCAATCCGCATTTTCATACATATATTGAGCAACACCTTCAGCCAACCAAGGTGGAACTATTGTACCTGGGATAGGATAACTAATTAACGTATTTGGAAAGCCATACAAAACATCGGGTCGATTCTCTTTTTCATAATTCATGATTTGTACATAGGCACCCGGAATTTTTGTTCCAGCCTTCATGGCTTTTTGCAGGGATACGATATGGGCAAATTCATGAGTAATCACATTTTGTAACCAACGGTGACTTCCTCGTAATTCAAAGTCCAAGGGTGATGCCCAGATTATTATTTTATTATCGTAATAATAGGCAGCTCCATTTGAATAATCGTCCGGATCAATCAAAATGAGATGTGTTTTGTCTTTAGGTTTAAAATCATAAAAATCAGTGATTTTAGGATAGATGATCTCCGCAACAGTTGCTGCTTCCCGTGCCGTCATTTCTGTTTCATCATGAAAATGAATCTGGAAATGTTCAGTCTCAAAAGTATGCCAGTTTAATTCAGGATGGTTATATTCAACCGCTGCCAGTCCAAAGGAAGCAAATATTATATAATATAAAAAGTTTTTCATCAATGAATGACTGCAATCTTGACTATACTCGTTTCTGTCCCTTTATCACCACTCACTGCCACATGAGCAAAGTAAACACCCGACTCAACACCGGTAACATCCCAAACCCATTCTGTGATTAGCTTTCCCACCGGCAGAACCGATTCTTTCCACGATGTGACAAAATAACCCGCTAAATCATAAAGATTGACTTCAACATTTTCTGCACCAACAGTTTCCACCCGAATGGTTCCGGAATTATCGCGAATCGGATTTGGATAACAATAAGATCGAATATGCTGATTTTCTGAAGATGAACCAAAAGTGTAATCTAGGTTAATTTTTCTGCTTCTGCCCCAATCGCTATGTTCAAATGACCATTCATTCCCATTGGTTTCTGTTTCTTCACCGAATTGATAAATGGAAGATCGAGTAATTATTGAATTCTTTCCATCAATCGGTTTAAGTGCAACCAACGCATCATCCTTATTGGATGTGATTTGATATTTAACATTTCCCTGGTGATCAAAAATATAAATAGAAGATGAATCAGCTGATTTTGCCACAATTTCGGGATGTTCATCATTAAACAAATCACGAGCTAAAATGGGAGCTTGCAATTCGATACCCGAAGGAAAACCGGCCATCAATATTAAGTCAGAATTAAATGCATAAAGAACTCCGGTTGAATCCAAAGCTAAAACATCCACATTTGCATCTAAATCCAAATCAATCCCGGAAATGGATTGAAAAGACACATCTTCCCATTTTGTTAGGGCTCCGGTAAAAACAATTAATGTGATTCCAGAATTCGCTAAATAAATATCATAACTGTATGAAGGTATAAATACTCGGTTAGAATGGGATTTCCATTCGAAACTTTTTAGGTAATACAATGAGTCTGACCACACCGGAATCCAATTGTCAAACAACTTTTCTTCAGTGAAAATTTTCATAATCGAATTGTTCAGATGATAATAATCATATCTTGTTTTATATCTTGTGTAATCCATTGGGCCGTAATCTGGATCTACGTTTGGCCACTCAAAAACATCAATTAGAGTATGATTTTCTTGTTCATCTATCATTATAAAAATTTTATAGATTGTATCTTTTTTAGCATGAAAGGAAATTTTATTTGAAATCGTATCAACGGGCGCAATCCAAAGTGAATCACCAGAGCCTAATATTTTCGTGTGTCCACTCGCAATAAAGGAATTCACTATAGTATTATCATTCAATGGGAATCCATCCATTATGAGCGAATTAGACACTGTAAATGACATTGTGTCACTTGCCTTACTAATATCACCAATCGTAATGAATGTGGATGAGCCATCGTTTGCTTTTGTGGACGGATAGGTGAATGGGCTAAATTCCGGCGACAATCCTTCCATACTAGGATTTGCCAATTCGTATTGTGTATTGCCCTTGAACCACATATCTCCAAAATAACCTGAAGAAGGATCATTGAAAAGGTGAATGGATGGATACCCAATATCCTGTGCACCGTCTGCTTCTTCAAGGTCAATACCCAACCATGACAAGTCACCATTTACCGAATAATCATTTAATCCTGAATTGATCACCGTTTCGTCAATATGCCAGATCAACAACCCGGATGCAGGAAGTCCAATATCATAATTGGGAACAGTGACAACAACGCCATTTTCATCTTTCACTAATCCTGCGGAATCTTGGAGAATTTCTGTATAAGGTGGATAATCGTTTTTACCATTATTTTCCCAAATTGCATAACGCATGGAATCTAGGCTGATGCCATCATGGATTGTGTTATCTCGGTTTTCGATTAGAAAATATTCTTTATCGTTTATTAGCACTTTCACCAATTGGTTTTCGCTTCGAGATGGCAAATTGACTGCAGAGCCGAATCCAGCATTCGTTGGCATTTCCCATCCTGCGAATATTCGCGTCCAGGGTGTTGGCGGAGATGGAACAATTCCTCGTCCATTATTTGAACCCTGGTCCATGAGCCCGAATACGCCTACACCACTCTCTCCTGTTTCAATATTCCACAAAGGTGGTAATCCCACAGCAAAGCCAATCATGAGCGCAAATGTCCCAGTCAGTCCATATTGGTATTCACAAGGTTCCGAGGCATCAGAAAACATGGTTTCAGCAATGTCGAATAAAAGGTGATTTTGAGATTCCGGTAGAATGATGCCATGTGAGATTTGTGCATTTCCAACCGAAATGGTTGATAATCCTAAATTCGTAAGAATCATTTCATTATCAACATATGTTGATGGAATATCTTCCGGTGTGGGATCTAAAAACGGCAGAGAAAAATCTTGTCCAATTCCTGCATGAAATACAACAACAAGATCATAGATTGAAAAATCTATTTGATCCATTTCGTATGCTTTATAAATCGCATCAGCAAATAAAATTGTGATTCGTTCTTCCTGGATCTCATCCTGATTATAAGGATTATAATAATTCATGGGATTTGAAAGGGAATAAGAATCACTACTCCCGGATGGAAACACTGATGATTGTTCTAAATCGATCCGAAATTTTCCATAGGATACATTATTAAAATACGCATCAACTGCTTTTAATTGGGATTCAAAATAGGTTCGATCATGTGGCGTTGGATCAATGGTATAATCTTCACAGTCGATTCCAGGAGTTTCTAACAAAAACTGTCCATTACCTGTGGTACTCTCGTCATTATCTTCAGCAAAAGATATTCTTAAAATACAAATATTTACATCACCAGTAAGATCACCTGATAAAAAAGAAAATAAACAGATTGAGAAAAGCAATCTGTACATGGGAAGGGGTCGCATTAATTAAGCAGTTTTTAAAATTCCATATTCAGGGAGAATCGCATGGTATTGGTCAATGGATGGCCCGTTTCACCATAGGTATATCCAAAATCAAATCCATACCCTGCAAATCTTAGACCAATACCAAAAGTAGGATTACTAATCTTCCCTGTTTTATCATAATAAAATCCGGTCCGGATGGCAAAATATTCCCCATACCAATATTCCATTCCAAGATTATGAACTAATTTATCTAGTTCATTCGAAATTGAGCGATCTTTAGAATTACCCACTTCTTTTTCACCGTACTCATTATATTTTCCCCAATTCTCATCTCCGGGGGAACCGTCTGTACTAACCATCTCATTATCTTCTAAATCAATTTTGCCATCACCATCTAAATCTACCCAGTCATAACCACCGATAATTTTATCCCCTTCGCCTGTACCATTTGATCCTTTATCTATATCACCACCAATTAACCAATCATCGACCCAAGATGTGAATATAGCTTTATAAATAGGATCTGAGTGAGCTACTTCTAAATTTCCTTCTTCATTGTAGTCATTTCCGGGACTAAGATTTCCGTCCTCATCAAAACCACCAATATAACCATCTCCATCCCAATCCATATCAGGGTAAGATGCAACCAGTAGTTTATCAACATCATAAACAATATTAATTTTATTAAACTCAGATTTCACCAATGCATAATTTAGACCGATTGTCAAATTTGTTGGTTGGGGATCTGCTTGGTCTGGATCTATGAATGATACTTTCGGACCAAGATTTGCTAGATTTAATCCAAGAGTTAAGTTTGGTATAAGCCACTCTTTGTTTAAGTAACCAACATCAAATCCAAAATCAGTAGAAGTCCCTTTTCCCTTTTCACTTCCAGCACCAATTTCTACCAAATGCTGGTAAGAGACCTTAGCATTTAATCCAAATGACTTTGTCGGGGAAATTAAAGCACTATAAGAAAGTGCAAATGCGGTCATATAACTTGTAAAGGTTCCTAATTCATCTCCAGTTTCACTTGTCCGTATTTGTTCGCCCAAGTTTAAAAATATTAGATGTCCACCAACCGTACCAAGCGTTGGATATTTTTTCCGAAATGCAAAGAATTCATAATAGAGGTCATCTGCAAGTCCAGGAAGCCAATTCACATGCATCATAGCCAGTTCCGAACCTTCAAGAAAACCGAGACCTGCAGGATTCCAATAACTGGCATAAGCATCATTTGCAACTGCAACTTGTGCTTCTCCCATCCCACCCGCTCGAGCACCTGGTGCAATTAAAAGAAAAATAGCCCCAGCTTCACTTTGCGCGAAGGCGGGTACATGAATGACTATCAATAAAGATAGTATTATCCCTAAACGTTTCATTGAACGTCTCCTGACTTGTTTTGAATATAAAATGCGCTCATTATGAGCGTAAGATAACGTTTAAGGTATAAATTTGCTCCGGTTTTTTGGACGGCGAATATATCTTGGATAATCTTTCACAGTCAAGGAATGATTCCGTCGATGTAAAGTTCCATATCATTGCAATAAACCTAAAGTTAAAATTGGGATGTACGTAATAAGCCCAACAGCAATCAGTCGTACCAAAAAGAATGGCAAAGTAGCTTGATAGATTCTGGGCATATCTTCATCAAATCGATAAGCTGCTAAAAATAGATTCATTCCAACAGGAGGAGTTAAAAATCCAAGTTCAAGATTTGCTATAAAAATGATGGCCAAATGGACCGGATCTACACCAAAATAAATTCCTAAAGGTGCAATCAAAGGGACGATTACAATAATAGCTGAAAATATATCCATAAGACACCCAACAAGAAGCAAGAATACATTAAGCATTAATAAAAATGTATATTTTGAAGCAATAGCACTTTTGGCCCAAGTCAACATTTGGATTGGAATTTGGGCATCAATCAGGTAACTGGTTAAGCCCATAGCAACTCCAAGAATAATCAAGACACCTCCAATTAGGGTCGCACAATCAATGACAATTTTAGGGAGATCTCGTAGTCGAATATCTTTGTATAGGTATACTTCAATTAAAAAAATGTATATAACCGTAAGTGCAGCAGTTTCAACTAAGGTGGTAAAACCACCAAAAACACCAAAAAGAATTAATCCAGGAATCGCTAATTCCCATTTTGTATCTATACACACTTTCAAAGCTTTTTTAAAGTTAAATGGCGTAAGAACAATTTTTTCTTTCTTCCCTTGATATACAGACCAAACAGACATCATAACCAATAAAAGAATTCCTGGTATAAGACCTGCAATAAAAATACTTTTGACTGAAACCCCTGCAGTTACACCATAAATGATAGCGGGTAAACTTGGTGGAAACAATAGTCCCAACGAACCTGAAACCGTGATTAAACCCAACGAAAACGAACGGCTATATCCTTCTTTGATTAATAAGGGCATCAACAAACCACCTAATGCCAATATTGTTACCCCCGATCCACCAGTTAAAGCTGTAAAAAATCCACATAATATTACAATTATGACTGGTGTTCCTCCCGGAATCCATCCAAATAATTCTTTAAATACTTTTACCAACCTTTCGGATGCCTTACTTTCTGCTAGCAAATAGCCTGCAAGTGTAAATAATGGAATCGTTGGTAAAGTTGGAGAAACAACTATCCTATATGTTTCAGCTGGGATTGCTGATATGGGTGTAAAATCTGCCCAAAAGAATAAAACTGCGGCTCCACCTAATCCCACAAAAATTGGAGCACCATGGATCAACGCTATCAGAAGTATGGCTAAACCTACCCAGACCACAGGAATTACATCAATGATTGCATCAGTTATTGCACTTAATGAAAACAATAATCCAACGATAATTAAAGAAATTCGATGGACATGCTTTTTATAACTTTTAAAGTAAACTTGTATCGCCATTAACCCAAATCCAATTGGCATGATTATTTGTGCGAGCCATCTTGGAATATTTGGTGCGATATCTATTGGATATTTATATTCAACTTTTAATAATTCCCAACTCCCCCATGCCAATGCTACCAATACAAGAAATGTAGTGACCTTTGCGATCCATTTTCCCCAATGTGGGTTTTCGGCATTATCAAATAATGGTTTTCGAGTAAGAGCGAGTAATTTATTTTGCCTTGTTGCTAAAACAGCACCTAAAAATCCAATCCATAATGTGAAATGCTGAACAAGAACTTGAGAAGCCGGAATACTATTTGTGTTAAATAATCTTGTACCGGTTTCTATAGCAGGTAAAAGTGTCATAGCCGCAAAAATAACAAACGCTAATGTATCTTCTCCCCATTTTAGTCTATTTACTATATGATTAATCTTTGACTGAGAATTCATTCGAAGGGTATTTATTAATCCTGAGTGAGTTCTAATACTCGATCAAATATATCTTCGGGAATAATTTTACCTCTCAAGTGTGGTTCCATTCTTTTGACTTCTTCTTGCCAAAGAATAATTTCTTCCGGCGACGGTTGATGAATGACTAATCCATATTGCTTCATTGCATCTATAGCCTGATTTTCAGCATTTATATTATTTTGCTGATGTTTTTCTCGAATGGAATTCGCAATTGAAATTATTTCTTCATGGTATTTGGCAGGAATTCGATTCCAAGTCCTTAAGTCAATTATAATTCCAGCCAAAAGGGTTCCCCATTTTAGATCAAGCATATGATTTGTTATACCGAATGCTTGTTGAGCTAATGCATAGAGTGGCATGGTAGACATCGCATCAATTAGACCAGTTTGCAAGCCTGACAATATATCTGTTGAAGCTAGAGGAACTGGATTATAGCCAGCCTTTTTATAAACTTCAGCCCATTTAAAATCGCCAGCCCAAGTAAAAATCCTTTTGTCTTTTAAATCTAATGGTGAAGTTACTTTTGTGGTAGAAAACCAATATGCCCATCCTAGGTCAGCTAGATAAAGAAGTTTAAATCCTTTATCATTTAATTTCTTTTCAAGACTTGGATACATATCATCTAATACTGCTTGAATATCATCATTATCCTGGAAAGCCAAGGGTATATAAAATGCTGAAAAATCGGGTACAATCTCAGTTAATCCTTCTGTTGTAATTCCAGCTGCATGGATCTGACCAATTCTCATTTTTCGAACCATGTCTCTTTCGTCGCCAACAACTCCACCTGGATAAATTCTTAATTGAACTTGGCCATCGGTGGCTTTTTTCCATTCTTGTCCCATTTCAACTAGCATTCCATGCCAATCTGTACCTTCAGGAGCTAGTGTTGCCATTTTTACAATGATTTTTCTAGCTTGAATTAATGAAACTGATAATAGAAATATTAGAAAAACTCTTTTCATTCGAAGAAATACTCGTCTGTTTTGCTTAGTAACCATTTTGCTCTTTCCTGCGCTATTATATTACTTAATCGAAAATCTTTATCATTTTTATCATCCATCTGAATCACGTAATGAAGTTTTTGCTCAAATTCAGTTTTATTTTGATATTTTTTATCTATTATTTCAGCATAAGAAACATAGACACTTGCATTTAAACTGTCTGATGCAATTAAAGCTTTTTCGTAAAAATATGAAATTGAGTCCACCATTGAATCGCCAAATAAATCTGGACGTGATGATGTATAATTCATCATAGCGGAATAAAGAGCACCTCTTCCCCAGTTTGAGTTTAAGTTTATTGCTGTTTCTAATAATTTTTTTACCACAGGTAAATTTACCACTTCAAAAGGGTTCCCTCGGCTTGATCTTATTGCCCCACCAAATGCAGCAGCAAGCCAATATAAATCAAACACATCATTTGATTTAAATATGATTTCGGTCCCATTTTTAAGCCAAGAATCAAATCTAGGATAAGTGTTACTTAAAATTGAATTACCAATTTTTTTTGCTTCATTAAATTCAATATAAGCATTCCGGGATATTTGTACACCTAAATTATAATTGTCATCAATGACTCTATCGCTCTCTTCCATTAAAATTCCAAATCCGTATTCTACTTTTGTTTTAAGAAGAGCCCTTTGTTGGTCAAAAGTTAGGTCCTTCTTTTTTTCTAAAGATTCGATTTTTTTAGTGAAATAATATGATACAAGTTTGGGATGCTCAGTAATTAAGACTCTTGGAACACAGCTTAAGGAAAATAAAATTATAACTAAAAGGCTGATCAATCGACCCATGGGTCTTTCCAATTTAGATTAATGAGAATATATAGGGAAATTTAAACAAAGATTGTTTACATTTGATTTAATGCGTTTTAACACATCTTCATTATCAAGATTAGAAATTGCTTCATCTATCCAATGCACTATTTTTTGAATTTCTACATGGCCCATTCCTCTTGTTGTAATCGCAGGTGTTCCAACACGAATCCCACTTGTTACAAATGGACTTCTTTTATCGAATGGTACCATGTTTTTATTCACGGTTATACCAGCCTTCCCAAGGGTATTTTCTGCCAATTTCCCAGTTATATTTTTATTGGAAAGGTCAATCAGTATAACGTGAGTATCTGTTCCACCAGAGACTAACTTATAATCTAATTTTAAGAAACCATCTGCCATCGCTTGTGCATTATTTATAATTTCTTGAGTATAAGATTTAAATTCAGGCATAAGTGCCTCCCCAAAAGCAACAGCTTTTGCTGCAATAATATGCATGAGCGGACCACCTTGAATCCCTGGCATAACCATAGAGTCTAACAATTCTGAAACATTTTTTACTCGCCCTGATTTCGGAGCTATTTTACCCCAAGGATTCTCAAAATCCTTCCCCATCATAATTATTCCACCTCGAGGACCTCGGAGCGTTTTATGGGTTGTACTAGTTATAACATCGCAATATTTCATTGGTGACGGGTGAAGACCTGTAGCTACTAGCCCACTTGGATGTGCAATATCTGCCATAAGAAATGCACCGACTGAATCAGCCACTTCACGAAATTGTTCAAATTCAATAAATCGTGGATAAGCACTCCCACCACAAATTATTAATTTGGGTTTGACTTCTTTTGCAATTTTGTAAACACTGTCAAAATCTACCCTTCCAGTATTTTGTGAAACTTGATAGGAAACAAAATTATAAAGTTGGCCTGAAAAATTAACGGGGCTACCGTGAGTTAAATGCCCACCATGGGCCAAATCCAACCCCATTACAGTATCTCCAGGATTGACAAATGTCATTAATGCTGCCATGTTTGCTTGAGAACCAGAGTGCGGTTGTACATTTACATATTCAGCACCAAATAATTCTTTTAATCTGTCTCTAGCCAGATCTTCTGCTTCATCAACAAAGTCGCACCCACCATAGTATCGCTTACCAGGATAACCTTCTGCATATTTATTTGTCATGACTCCACCGGCCATTTCCATAACAGCTTGGCTTGTAAAATTCTCAGATGCAATTAATTCAAGTGTTGATTCTTCTCTATGGATTTCTCTTCCAAGAATTGCATACAGATCAGGATCACCTTGAGACAGGTAAGACATTAATTTATTTCCAACTAGATTCGGGCTTTAATGACTCGGTTACCCAATTATAATCTGATGTAACGGTGGAAATATTTCTAGTCCTTTTAACTTTATCTTCAGCCATAAACCATTGAGCTTTCCCATACATCACATCTTTTGCATTTTCTTTTAACCAATCACTTTTAGATAAACCACGAAAGCCTTTCGATTCAGCTTTTATAAAATATTCGTATGCTAATTTTGCAATAATCCGATCATCATTTGTAAACGGGTTTTGTCGGGAATTATCCCAACCGTAATAATAGACTTTTCCTTTTTGCCCGTAACCTTCACCAGAGCTACCATTTAAGCTAATGGCTTTATCGGCCCATCTTAAAGCTTTACCATATTGATCATTCTCTAGATATACATCGGATAAATTGATTGCAACTTGGATATCTCGAGGATCAATTTTAAAAAGCGCTTCATATGCATCTGCTGCATCGGCAAGGTTATCTATAGTCTTGTTTGCTTCAGCCAGTTTTCTATAACCAATCTTACTGCTAGGGTCCATTTTTACAACTGAAATCAGTATAGGTACAGCATCCTCGGGTCTATCAGCATTTGTTAATCGATCGGCATAATCTAGTCCATAGCTTAAATTGTTAGGATTACTCTCGAATCGTTTTCTATATAATTCTAAAGGGTCACGTCCACTACTTTCAAAAGCCATTGCTAATTCACTTTGTGCTATTTCATTGTTTTCATCGATTTCTAGAATTTTTTCTAGAATAAATATTTGATCATCAAAGCGATTTTCTTCATAGTATACCTTGGATAACTCATTCATAACTGATACATCGTTTGGTACCATATCTACCATCCGTTCATATTCAATGATTTCCTTATCCTTTTTGCCTTGCTTTTTATAAGCGTAGGCCAATCGTTTTCGAAGTTGAATATTTTCTGGTAGTTTTTGTAATCCATCCAGGAGTATAATTTCTGAACTGTCAAATTTTCCCATCTGTTCATATGCGATAGCATAATATTGATAAATTTCTTGTGGAGGGGCGAATACAGGATTCCATTCATCACAATCTAAAGTTGTTATTTCATCATAAATCCGGACTGTTTGCTTCCAATCTCTATTACGATAATATTCTGCTGCACTACTCATTAATCGAGGACAACGTAATTGTCGTAGCGAATCTAATTTTGCTTTATCTTTCGCAAGATTTGATGAACCATCGCCTTCCGGTGGAACGCACATCGTTAAGAATAGTGTCATCATCGAAATAGTTATAATCTTTGTGTTTTTCATTTTGTCTTTTGTCTCCGTTTGACAAACCACAAATCAGCTAAACTTATGCCAACTTGTATTTGTTGTACTAATTCTGATTGAAATGTTTCAGAATAATTTCTTTTCCCAAAATAATAATTAAAATCTAATTGATTACCCACAGTCTTAAACTTAAATCCGAACCCAATTGAACTACCAAACTCTCTTATTTCAATCCCAGACTTATCAAATTTATGTGATTTAAAACCAATTCCAGTTCTAAAAACGAAATGATCAATCCAATTTACTGACAAATCATTTGGGAATTTCGTATAGGATAAACTAGTGTGATTAGACGTATAGATTTTATCATTAAATCCTGATAAAATTTGTGAAGGAATTTTACCTTCATCTTTACTTGTTTTATACTCAAAAGAAATAGATCCATTTTTATTAATTTTTGATTGCAAACCAATAGAGAACCCATTTGGTTTATGCACTTGCTTCGATCGATTTTCATCATGTGCCGAAACGCTGTCAGGAATAGGGAAATCATATGGGAATGAATAATCATGATTTCCATTACCATTTGCATCATCAAATAAATATTTATTCGTAACCATTACATCCATGGGTTTAATTGAATGTTTTAGGCTACCATAAATATTAATATTTTCACGAACTTTATAGCTCAAAAACAAATTTCCAATTAAGCCAGAATATCTGTTTCTTGATGATTGTATTATGGAACTCCCACCAAAAAATATTCCCTCGTTTGTTCTGGATGACCCAAACAACATGTCAAAAGAAACACCAATATTTAGTTGATCATTTACTGCAAACGATGATCCAACCTTTAAAGCCATAATACCGCCACTCTGCTCTATAAACCTTGAAATACTTAATGTATCATCAAATGCATAATAGGTCGTTGTATCAGGATCGCTTAGTGTAATCCTTTGATCAGAATATGGGACAAGAGATAATCCAAATGAGCCTTTAGACTTGACAGGTACAATCCAGGTTGCAGCAGAGATACCTGAATACCCGTTTTTTAATTTAGAATCGTTGATTGAATTTTCATCTCCACTGTACGAGACAGACAAATGAGTGAATTTTAAATTATGCCAAGTCGCAGGATTTAATAAAGATACATTTTCTTGAAATGATGGTGTCAATTGGTTAATGCCATTCCCTGCGCTCGATATTCCTTGATTATGATAATAATGACCAAATCCAAAACCATTTAGATATCCTTGTCCAAAAGAAAAACTAATTGCAAAGATTGCAATAATGATAATTTTAATTCGAAACATAAATAATCTCAATAACAGGTGGGTTTTCCGTGTCAGACATATTAAAATGAATTTTTTCGAATGGGTCGTTTTGATCACTTGGCATTATTTTAAATCCAATATTCGAAACATTACCAATTATTATATTTTGTAAATATGATTTAAGGGATAGTTCAAATAATCCATTTTCTGTGTCCTTGGTGATACGATAAGGATATCCAATCGATATATATGGATCTGTTTCAAAATAAGTTGCCAAGGTATCTATTTCCGATTCTAAAGGATCTATGATAATTAAATAATCATTTATTATCGTCGCTGAATCTAATGGGATTGATAAATGTGCCGACCTAATTAATGCACCACTTGGAAGAGATAAGGAATCAAATGAAATTGATAATAATGACCTTAATCCAAATCCACTACTTACACCAAGTGTAAGCGAATCTTGATATGAATCTCCAGGATTAATGATTGAAACATCCGCAGAAGCACCCAAGGGTGAAGCTATAGTGTCTGTCACGGTTGAATCAGCTTCCAATTGAGTTGTTCTTCTGAAATAAGTCATTATTCTTGGATTTTTCGTTTGATGACCTTCCCTACTATATATTTCAAAAAATGTTGAATCATCATTTATAGGTTTCAAAGCAAATGTCCTTACTAAATTAGAGTCAGATGTATCAGTTAATGTTTCAAATAAACTGATTATATCCCAAATCAATTCAGCGTGCACGAAATTACCTGATGTATCTTCTTCAATTTTTATGTCTGGAAGACCAAAACTAATCCATTCTGAAGTGCTAAAATCAGAATAATCTAGATATGAACTCTTAACTTCTGAAAACTGTGAATCTGGACTAAAATATAATGTTGGCATGGATTCAGACATTAGCAAACTATCATTGGAGTACACAACAAAATGAAGACTATCAAAAAATATATTTGTAGAATCTAAAAACCCCTCCCAATTATAATAACTTGGAAACCCAATAAATGAGATAAAGGCATCTAGGCCATTCTTTTTCCCAAAATATAAGTTCTTTGTTTTCCCAAGATTTGGAGCAATCCAATAAGGAGTTCCTGACAAATCACCAATTGTTATGGTATCAATGGAGAGAGAATAATGCGACAGATTAGTTTCTATGGGATCTTCCGCACAATTCCATGATGTTAAAGTAAATGCAATAACCCCAAGGACATTTAAAGTAAAATAATATTTTTTCATCTAAGGAGATTTATATGAAAAATCAGTCGGAAAGTTTCTCTAAAACTTTATCCATTTTATCGGCGATAATATTGTAATCGGGAGATTCATCATCTGACCATTTTATCACAGAAACTTTTTTCTTGTTTGCCTTAATCCCAGGCATACTAAGTAATTCTTTAGAAATCTTATTAGATGGTTTATCAAAAATGATAATTGCACTAGCTTCATATGCAGCGACTTCATATACATTTAACATTTTACCTTTCAACGATTCATGAATTGGAACATCTGCTTTTTGTAAATCATCCCGTGATATAGCTGCATATTCATTTTGATCATGAATGACCATAACTGTTTTAATATCTTGATAAAATTCGTTTATTCCCTCAAAATGTTTCTTATACATTCCTGGCACCATCGCACATTGCCACCCATTACAAATGAATATATCAGGTGCCCAAAAAAGATGAGGGAGCGTACTTAAAACAGCTTTAGCGAAATAGCCATACCTTTCGCCATTATCGGATAGAATACGGCCATTTTTTGATTTATAAACCAGGTTTGTTAAAGGTTTAAACCAATATTCATCCTCAAGAAAATAAACTTGTACTCGCGTTTTTGGAATAAATGCACTTTTTGCACTAGCTACTTTTTCTTCTCCATCAAATTCAAAAGGAATTTCTCTTAATCGAATCACTTCTCTCAAAATATATTTTCGCTCACTTACATATCCATATTTGGGTATAATTGTTCGAATATCATGTCCTTTTTCTTGGAGAGCTAAAGGGACTTTTGTTGAGAATTCTGCTAAAGGAGTAACATTTGCGAACGGAATTATTTCCGTTGTCAAATAATAAAGTTTTTTTGACATATTTTAATAAGTGGAATGTTAATTAATAGATAATTGTTTCAACGATTCTTTTGCTTTTGGATAGTATTCACTTCCAGGGAAATAATCTATCATACGTTGAAACTCTGCACGGGCTTTTGCTATATTGCCCATACTTTGAAATGATAATCCAATTTTTAATTGAGCATCATCATCTTTATCGGTACCAGCATAGGTAAATACCTTTTCAAATTCAGCAATGGCACGTTTAAACTTTTTTTGAGAATAAAAGCATTCTGCCAGCCAATATTGACTGTTATCTGCAAGGCTATTCGTCGCATCAGCTGAAACCAATTCATCAAAACCAATTATTGCCTCATCGAACTCTTGATTTTGAAAATGCCCCAAACTTTTCATGTAAGTTTGTTTGTATTGAGCTGAGTTAAATTTGGGTTCATCTGAGATTGGCTCACCTGATTTAAGCATGGCCATTTCATTGTAACTATTCGTTAAGGTTACGATCTTATTTTCAACAAGTAGTAATTTATTAAAAATTTCTAGTGCCGTACTATCCATATAGTTAGATTGATTTTCCAGAACAGAAATTTTATTACTCAAAGTATTGATTCTCTTTAAAATCACGAGCGTGATTGAATCTTGTTGAGTTTTACTTTTTACCGCCTGTTTAAATGCTGACATCAGTTCGGGCAATAAAATTTGATTATCCAGTTCAAGGGAGTCAACCTGAACACGAATTCGGTCAATTTTTGCATTTAATCTCCGTAATTCTCTGTTAGAATCTTTCTGTCCAAAAAGAAATGAAGATAATATGATGCAAGAAAATAAAAAAGCCAAGCAACGCGTAGAATGATTTGTCATTATTGGTTCCATTTTGTTAGGCAAATCGGGCCGAAATTTAACTTTTGTAAAACCTGCATCAAATAAGTTTATCACTCAGAATAGTTGACGCTAAGTTTTAAAATAAGCCCAATCATAATATAGCAAGTTAATAGAAAAGAACCGCCTGCAGAAATAAATGGGAATGGTAATCCTTTAACTGGAATTAAACCTACAGTCATGGCTGTGTTTACAAAAACATGTGCCATAAATACTGAAGCAAAACCCATAAGGGCAATACTTGAAAAACGATCCTTAGATAAAAAAGATCGTTTTAATATTTGTATGATAAATAATCCAAATACAAGAAGAACAATCAAAATTGAAATAAATCCGAATTCCTCCCCCATTACTGATAATATAAAATCAGATTCTTGAACCGGTAAGAATTTTAGGTGCGTTTGTGTACCTTCACCCCACCCTTTACCAAATAATCCTCCAGAACCAATAGCAGTTTTACTTTGAATAATTTGATAGGCTGCCCCTAATGGATCTTTTTCTGGATTGATAAAAGTGAGCACCCTACTTTGCTGGTATTTTGATAAAGAATTCCAAAGAATCGGGGAAAGTAACCCAATAAAAATATTTCCAAAAAATAGCGCTATTGCCATAAAACGTTTGGGTCTTGCAACAAATATTGATATACCCAATACTATAGCCCATACTGTAAATGCTAAACTATGAAATGCAGTAAGCATACTAAATAATGGGGCTAAAATTAAAAAAAGATAAAATGGTCTCGCGCCCGCCCAATATAACATTGGCAAAACGGGTGCCATCATTATTATAGCAGTACCAAGGTCCGGTTGTTTTAAAACAATAATAGTTGGGAGCATCACTAGCAAAATAGGTAAAATAATTGTAGAGAATTTTTTCATCTGTAGGTTATAATCCGATAGATATCTGGCAAGAGCAATTAAGGTGAATACTTTTGCAAACTCACTCGGCTGAATTGTGAATGGCAAACCAATATTCAGCCATCGATAAGTACCGGCGTGTGGATTTCCAAAGAATGGCATTAAAACTATTAAAACACCGATCGCATAAAGTGCATATGCGTATTTATGAATTGTATACCGTGGTGTAATTAAAATTAAAATAGAGAGTAATACCGCAGGAATTAAAAAAAATAATTGTTTGGTGAAAGGATTTTGAAACACACCGCCCACATGATGCTGAGAAATACTCTTTAATACGACCAATCCCATAATAGTTAAAAAAGCGACTGCCCATATTATTTTAAACGGAACATCTTTTAATTCTGACAAATGAATGTTATTCATAAAATGATAATTGGGTGTTTTTAGAAATTTGGGCAAATACTTTTCGAGCAACAGGGGCCGCAACTGTACCTCCCGAACCGGAATTTTCTAATAGAACAACAATGGAATATTTAGAGTCATCCAATTCTGCCCATCCGATAAACCAGGCATGATTTTCGCCATGAGGATTTTCTGCAGTACCTGTTTTCCCAAATACAATCATTCCATCTACATTCGGGTTTGCACTTCTCCCTGTCCCATTTTCATGATTTATTACATCCTTCATATCAGACTTTATTCTATTCCAAAATTTTGAATCTAATTTTGGTGCTATATTTTTTGGAATTTTATCAACCATCACAAAATGAGGTGTACCTGCATTTCCATTGGTAGCTAATAAATTAATATAATTAAAAACCTGAATTGGTGTCACGAGCAGTTCACCTTGTCCAATGCATATATTCAGAATAGCTCCTTTGCTCCAGCCATAGCGCCCATATCGTTTCGTCATGTATTCACTTGTCGGAACAATTCCAACCGATTCACCGGGGATGTCTAATAAAGTGGCTTGGCCAAATCCATATGATCTAAAAGTTGAAGACAATTCATTTAAATTAATCAAATGGACATTTTTATAAAAATATACATCACAAGAATTTAAGATTGCAGTATTTAAGGTCATATCACCATGACCTTGGCTTTGCCAACATCCAAATAATCTATCACCAAATTGGTAATGTCCATCACACCGTTGATATTTATTTGGATCAAATTCTGGATTAAGGAGCAGGTTAGTTGCCGTAACCATTTTTACAATGGAGCCAGGTGGATATAAACCTTGTATCATCCTATTAATCAATGGTTTATCAGGGTCACGTAATACCTTTTCCCAATCTTTTTCCAACATTAATCCCGTGAAAAGGTCAGGCTCAAAATCCGGCGCACTCACAGCGCCAATAATTTCACCCGTTGATGGATTTCCTACAATAATTACACCCTTTTTACCCATCATTATTTCTTCGAGTATATATTGAATATCGATATCTATCGTTGTAACAATATTATTACCAGGTTCAGGGTTTTGTGAATCTAACCCCTTAGCTAGACCTACCTCACGTCCGAATGCATCTACTTCGTAAAATGATGTACCACGGATGCCTTTTAAATAATACTCATACTGTTTTTCGAGACCAATCCATCCAATCATATCGCCTAATTCATAGCGTTGTTTATTACCTAAATTTTTTCGAATTGGTCTATCGACTTCTTTTACATATCCTAAAATGTGCGATGCTTTTACTTTTGATGGAAAATATCGATCTGGAATTTGTTCATAATAAACTCCACCTAAATTGATTTTATTTTCTTCCAACTTGGATACTTGACTAAACGTTAAATCTTTTGCTAAACGGGTAGGTAAAAATTTTCCACGATAATACTTTTTATAATTTTTAGAAACTTCCAATGAATCCAACCCAATAATTGATGAAATTATATCAAATTTTTGCCCTTTATTCTTAAGTTCACCCGGGATTGCAGTTAAAACATATGATGGTGAATTATCAACTAAAATTTGACCATTTCGATCTAATATCAATCCTCTAGGTGCAGTGGACGTAATCTTTCGGATCCGGTTTGTATTTGCCTTTTTGCTATACCGATCATAGCTTAAAATTTGAATTTGAAAAAATCGTCCCAAAAGTATTATAACAAGAATCCATATTATTGAAATGGAGACAATGTATTGTTTATATGAAACGATATTTTCTGCTTTTAACATGGCTCTAATCTATGGAAGGGATAAATAACTTGTAAAATGCCAGCAAAACAAAAAGTATAAAGGGTTGTTCCAAGCCATTTCATCCAAAATAATCGAGGATCTATGTACAAAATATCTTGATATTGAACAATGCAAAAAATAAAAAATTGAAGTCCAAGAATACCTACCCATGCCAATGAGAAGTAGAATGGATTTAATTTTGAATAGGCTCCTTTTAAATTTCCACTTAAATATCCAGTTATGGAATAAAGTAAAGGTGATAATCCAAAAAAAGAAGCTGTCCCTGATAGGTCAATCAGAATTCCGATTAAAAAGCCTGAAACAGTCCCATGTAGTCTTCCATATTTTATTGCCCAGTAAAGGATTAAAATTGCCAAGAAATCAGGTCTTACCGTTTTAATCGCCAACAAATCAGCTAGGAGAAGTTGAATTAACCAAACGGCGACACCTGAGATAATGTATCTATTCGATTTCATTTGAGTTCTCAATAACAACAAAAACATATTGAAACGCGCTCATATCATTTGGTAAGGTTGCATGAAGAATTTTTTGAAAACTTCCTCTTTCATCATATACACCGGCAACTTGTCCTACAGGTAGTCCAGCGGGATAAATGTCACTAAATCCTGACGTAATAATTTTATCTCCAATACTGATATCTACATTTTTTTGAACTTCCCTGATTTGAGCTTGATTATCTCCAAGCCATCTTAATATACCCGTTGCACCACTGGGTAAAATTCGTACGCTTAGCCTATAATTAACATCTGAAATCAATTGAACGATTGAAGCATTTTTACCTGTTTCTATCGTTTTCCCGATGATGCCTTTAGATGTAAGTACGGGTTGATTTGGGTGAACATTATCGTCAGTCCCAACATCTATAATGATTGAAAGAAGGTTTGGCTGAATTCCTTTATTTACAACATGAGCAGGCTGTAATAGTAGTGTTGTTTGGTGTTTGAAGTCCAACATCGTCTGGAGTTGATCATTCTCCTTTTGAAGGTTGAGCATAGATTCAACTTGAAGAGATAATACAACGTTTTTTTCTCTTAAAAGATGGTTCTCTTCCTCAAGGAATAAAAGAGATTTGACCCAAGTCATTGGAGAAGAAATAAAAGCAACAATTTCGGCCGATTTTCCTCGAATAACACCCATTCGAGGATTATCATTATTTAAAAGTATATAGCTTGAAAATAAAAGAGCAAAAATAAAAATTACATGATCTCTATTTTTAACAATAGCAAGATATAGGTTGCGCATTCAACCTTACAGTAAAACCGCCTCATATTTTTTTAAATTCTCTAATACCATTCCAGTCCCCTTCACCACCGACAATAAAGGCTCTTCCGATACATTAACAGGGACATTCGTTCTTTCCCGAATAATTTGATCAATGCCTTTAAGTAAACTACCACCCCCTGCAAGAATAATACCTCGTTCTAGGATATCAGCAGCAAGCTCAGGAGGCGTTCGCTCTAAGCACCGTTTTACAGCTTCTACAATTTGATTAACAGGATCTTTTAATGCTTGTCGTATTTCATCTGATGAGACTTCAATTATTTTTGGGATTCCAGACACAAGATCTCTTCCTTTTACAGCAATATCTGTTGATTGCATTTTCATGGCTGAACCCACTGATTTTTTAATATTTTCACTCATCCCTAAGCCAATTTCTAATTTATGTTCATTCCGAAACCATTGGAGGACCGCTTCATCCATTTCGTCACCAGCAATTCTTATGGTTTCTTTGGTTACAACTCCATTCAAAGAAATAACCGCTATTTCTGTTGTGCCACCTCCAATATCTACAATAATGTTCCCAACAGGTTGACTTATATCTAATCCAATTCCAATTGCAGCTGCAACAGGCTCTTCAATTAGGTATACTTCTCGAGCATTTGCACGCTCTCCCGATTCCTTCACCGCCCTTCTTTCAACTTCCGTAACTCCAGATGGAACACAAATAACCATCCTCGGCCGGGCGAGTCTATTAAGATTGATTTTTCGGATGAATCCCTGAAGCATTCCATCTGTCATTTTGAAATCAGCGATTACCCCATCTTGTAAAGGACGAATTGTTTCCAATTCCCTATGGGTTCGCCCAAGCATCGCTTTTGCTTCATTGCCTACGGCTACAATAGTGTCTGTATGCACATTCCTCGTTACGATCGATGGTTCATTAACAACGATACCTTTACCTTTTAACCAGATTAAAGTATTGGCTGTGCCTAAGTCGATAGCAACATCGCCTGAAATCCAATTTATATAGCTTGGGATATTAGCTGGGGTCATTTATTACTTTTGTTAAGAATAGTGGAAAATTTAGGACAGGAATCTACGGTGAAAATCCGATTTAGTTAAAGGATGAACAAACTTACTTTTTAGAATTTTTTGCTTCTTGCATCCCTATTTTACTTAATTCATCTGCACGGACATTTAATTCACGCCTAACATGAGAAACTGACCATAATTCCAACTGGTTTAAATAAGTAAAAACCATTTGGTTTAATGCGAACATTCTGGGGTTTTTCAATTTGTACTCACCGTTTATTTGTTTAACTATTAACTCGCTATCAGAAAATATATTTAGCTTTCTTATATTTAGATCAAGTGAAGCTTTAATACCCTGAATCATTGATAAATATTCAGCTTCATTATTTGTTTTGTCTAGTAGTGGGTGTGCAAATGAAAAAATCTCTGACCCTTCCGAATAAATCACACCGCCAATTCCAGCAGTTTTTGAATGAAGGTCTGCTGCACCATCAACGAATAATTCTACATCTTTAATAACATCATCATCAGTACCTAACATTTGAGATAATATAACTCTATGTTCACTACTTAGCTCATTTAAAGCAATTGCCTCTCTAATAGCATCTTTTTCTTTTTGGGATAGCTTATTCATTTTTTAAGACGACATTATATATGGATTTGTACCAGATTGGGATGGACATTCTTCCCAATAATAACACCAATTACACAATATAGATGTTTTTGGAGAAAATTCACCACCATTTTCCACCTTACTTCTAATGGCATCTATGGATTTTTTTGTTTCTTGAATTACCTTTTTTATTTCGTCTGCATTTCTTTTTGACTCAATTTTTATTCCATGTTGAATGAAATGCCAAACTAATTTAACAGATTTTATTTTTGAATTTTCAGACATGAGTCCTATTTGGTATAATGCTAATTGATGATCCTTGTCCGCAGCGTTTTGAGTCAGTGCTCTTTTACCTGTTTTATAATCATGGATTTCCCAATTCCCATTACCATCATGATCTATTCTGTCAACAATCCCTTTTATTTTATATTTCTCATCGTTATCGAGTAAAAATACCATAACATGCTCATTTGCAACTACTTTTTCGGGAAATGGATGATTTAACCTATAAAAACGGGCAATGCACTCCTCTCCCAAATAAAAATAATCTCTTGCAGTTTTATTTTGATAAACGATTGCAACTCGATTATGCCATTTTTCTTTCCAAAGAGATCTATGAACCTTTAATATCTCATCCGCTAAAGGAATGACGCCTGATTTAACCTGATTATATAAATACTCAATTGATTCATGAACTCGTTTTCCTAGGAATGCTTCAATCCCTTCATCCTTCTTATAAATCTTATCTAAATATCTATATTTGAATTGGGCCGGACATTTTTTATAAGATTGAATTCCACTATGAGAAAATCGTTCCAAGATCATAGCCCTGCTCCCAAAAATGGAGTTTCTAACCTATAATCACCAAACCCATTTTGATCTTTGAACACGAATTGTTTATTAATCTGATAATAACTCCATAATTGAAATAATGAAGATGTAGACGTTGATGGGTTTGTCCTTTGAATTTCATCGGGCGGTCCGAATAAAATATATATCATACCAAGATCAGTTTCCCATCCTGGTTGCCAAGAATCAAAATGTTCATTGGCATACCAAATCCTACCATAATATTCTTCCATTAATTCATTGTATTCTGTTTCTGGAGTTTGATCTCGTTTTTTCCATACCGAATAATATAAAGCTTCTTTTTCTTTTCTAGACTTCCCTTTTAATTGCAATCTTTCTTCATTGGTAAGAATATATTTCATCTGCCTCATAGCGAGATCAATATTATATACAAAACTAGAGAGACCAGCTTTATAGGTAGAAAAAGTAAGGCGCTCGACGTCTGATGAACCACCTTGATTTAATTCAATGGTAAAGTCATTTTTAAGAGATTTTAATTGGCTAGATGGAATTGAAATTCGCTGATTAAAAAAGCCTTCAGACCCATTTCCGTTCATAATCTGTATCAAAGAATCTGTGGTATTTGAGTTCGATAAATGAATTGATAACTGGTAATCTCCGTTATGAACAAAACCAGATATATCCAAGAATATACCATCACCTAATTCTCTCACGCGAATCCCTCTTGATGGGATTTTCCCAACTCCAAACCCCCAATCTCCAGGGAAATTCAGCAAAATAGTTGGGGGCATAAGCGAGGGTGTTTTTGTATAATGTTTTAGATTCAATTTCTTCTTTTGAATTCCTTTTTTACGAGTATCAGCATCCTGCAATTCACCTAATACGTCAACGATTTCCCCAACCGGAACAGTAAAGGTATAGAAATGTTTTCTATTTTTTATTCTGGATTGTGTATCACCATATGAATCTACTCTAATTGTATCAGACCAGACCTTATGCCCCAGTTCTCGTCCTTTTTTTCTTTTGAGTGAAATTGAAGCCTGATACCCTGCAATAAACTGACCATTTTCTTTCACAAATTGTAATGCGAAATAAGGTATTTCAATAAAGGAAACGACCTTCACAGAATCTGGGCTTGCAGCTTGGGCAAAAGAAACAAGAACAAATTTTTCTACATTTGTTCTATTTTTTTTAGACCGATGTCTACTCTGGCTAAAAATTAAAGCGTTCCCAATAATTAGAGCCAATATCAATGATTTAATATTAATTATAGATCCCTTTTCCATTTGAATTTAACCAGACCATTTGACGTTCCAAGCCATACTAATTTTCCATCAACTACAATGTCATTAACTTGGCCAATAAACCCGAATAAATATTCCCGCATAAAACCCGTATTTAGATTAATGCGAATTAATCCCTCACTCGACCCCAAAAATAAATGATTTTTCTCTACGACCATTGAGTAAATAGTTTTTGCATGATAGACTGTTGATGGGAAAATAAGTTCCCAAGATCGAATATCGAAGTCGAATTTAGCAATTCCCATCTCCCCAACCACATAGATTACATGATCAAATTCATCTAATGCAGTGACACGGGTAATTAATTCAGGAAAATCCTTTCTACCAAGATCAATTGCTTGGCGGATTTGTGGATTTTCTATATCAAAAACAAAAACCCCCGATCTACTTCCAATCCATATTTCATTTCTAGCAGATTCTAAATCATAAACAGGTATTCGATCAAATAAATGTTCTATACCAATAGGAGACTCTCTTTGCGTCACTCTTTCAATTCTTCGAATTCCGGAAGAGGAAGAAAGCCAGATATAAGTAGAATCACTGTAAATATCCCAAAGTTTCCCATTTGGGACACCTCTGGTTTGATCAAGAGTTCTCCAATAATTTTCCTTAAAATCATGATAAAGTATTACCCCATCTCCACCTGCCCATAATTCTCCTTCGGAAACATTGATTGAGAAAATGGGTGATGGCATCATATTTATTATGCCATCAAACTCATAAAGATAAGATTCATTGGTGCGTGGATTTAATCGAGTTATTCCCTTGGATGAAACATAATCATGACTCCCTAGCCATAAGTACTCTCCATCAGAATGAAGGGCTGAAACATCCGTATTTGCCACACCAGTTTCCAACGGATAAAAGGCTTCCATGGTAGTTGTTGCGTGAAAAAAAGTCCCATCTTCCGCACCAACCCATACATTCCCATGTCTCCCAACCAGACCTGTCTTTATTTCTACATTTCTTCCAAGATCATCTATAAATTGGTCACCATTCAAGAGCCATCCGTCCATTACAGAATAATTCATAAATATTTCTTTTAATTCAGTTTGTCCTCGGTAAGGTTCACTACTCCAAATAATGTTGAGTTCATCAGGCATTGGGAATATCCCAACCAAAATTCCAGACGTATGTTCTATTTTTATAAACGACGATCTTGCTTTTAACCAGATATAGTTCGCTGAAGACCCAATTTGGCTTATTCGATCATATTTTGACAATCCCAGAAATTTTAATTCTATAGGATACCAATCTCCTTCTCTTGAAAAGGAATATTGAATATGATTTGGTGTAGCCACCCAAATATTTCCAGTCTGCCTATCGAAATGTACAGCAGTGACATTATTTTCTTTAAGACCTTGAGCAGTTGTAATGGGGTCGTCAAATACTTGGCCAAACACATTAAATCGTTTTAAACCACCTGATTCGGTTCCAATGTAAGCGTAAGTATACCCTTCCGAAATTGAATTTATGGCGCCTGCCCCTCTGTAGAGTGTCCAATCAAAAGCACGGAAACGGGAATCAGGCTGAGCAAAAAGAGAAAAAGAAAAGGTTATAATAATTACAAAATAAAGAAGATGTTTTTTCATTCGATTGAATCTCAATCGAAATGATGATTTATTATATCTGTTAATGAATCAATTGTAATAGGGACAACTCCTACTTCTTCACAAACTCGACCCGCAGCCAAATTAGAAAGCCCAGCTGACTCTATTGGATCAGCATTGCAAATATCATTTAGAGTAAATGTAGCAATTACGGTATCACCTGCACCTGATACATCATGTACCGCTCGTGCTTTCGTGGGAATATGTACATGGTTGTTATCTAGAAACAAACTCATACCATCTTTACCACGAGTCACCATTAATATTTCAAAATTATTCGATGAACGAAATAAAGTTCCAGCAGAAATTAGATCAGGATCATTTCCATTTCTTGTAACAAATTCTGATAGGTTTGGTTTAAATAATCGTGCACTTGAAAATAAAGAGAAATTTTTCTTTTTCGGATCCACATAAACAGGAATTGATTTAGATCGAGATTGTTCCATAATCCAAGGAATCAAATCTTGAGTTAATACACCTTTATCATAATCTTGAAGAATTATTGCATCAACATCTTCAATAGATTCAGAAATTTTATTTTTCAATAATTTTAATGTTGAATTATTCAAATTTGAATGAGATTCCCAATCCAATCGAGCAACATGTTGACCTTGAGCAATTATTCTAGTTTTTACCGTGGTTTGTCGTGAATCTTCACTTAATAATTTGAATTCAATTCCCTCGTCTTCTTCCAATATAGATTTTAATAGTTCTCCGTGTTGGTCATCACCCACCAATCCAATGAGAGTTACTTGCCCTCCCAATCCATGGATATTCCTCGCTACGTTTGCAGCGCCACCTGAATGATAATTAGTTTGGTCAACATGAACAACTGGGACGGGCGCTTCAGGTGAAATACGATCAACACTCCCCCAGATATATTTATCCAGCATCACATCCCCTATAACGAGAACGTGTTTTTCTGAATATTGATTTAGGCGGTCTTTGAGATTAATATTCATTTACGAAAGGTTAGGTAAAATCATTCAACTAAAAAATATATATTTTCTACCTGTTTCTCCGGCGTTTTCCTTGATGATGCCGATTATCACTTTGGTCTCTTTTTTGGGGTTTTCGGGAAATTCCGGGGCGAATTTTTGAAATATGACCGTTATCCATAAAAATAAGCACAGATGCGAATTTTTTTAAATGTGCATCAGTTGGTGCAGATAACACAAGTGTTGTTCCAAGAGTACGATTCATTTTTGTTAATTGATTTCGAAAATCCATCTCTGTATTTGAATTAAAATACATACCATAATCATCAATCAATAGTACCCGTGGGTCTGTTTCACAAGCTAAAACCATTCCGAGCCAATGACGTTCTCCTTGGGATATTTGATTGAGATTCCTGTCCCAGAGATTTTTAAAACTACCTGTGTTAAAATAGCGATTTTGAATTACATTCTTTTTTTTCCCAAATTTAGAGGCCACATAACTTGATACAGTTTTTGCAGATCCAGTCAATTCAGGATGATTAGAATAAAATACTTCATCATGTGGAATGACCTTACCACGCCAATTAGTTGCATAGGGTTCGTCATCAAAGAGGACTGTACCTTCTGATTGTTTCTCAAAACCAGCAAGAATATTTAAAAGGGACGATTTTCCACTCCCAACGGTTCCGATAATACCATAAATGGTGCCAGGGTGAATCTCTAGTTTTCCAATTTTTAAGGCTAAATAAGAGCCGTAGGTCTTTTCAAGTCCATTGACCTGAAAAATCAATCTTTTTGTTTTTGACATATTCTTTTCCTTTCGGGGTTTACCCGTATGGAAAAGGGAAAATAATTTCAGCGATTATGAATTTTGTTTTTCGAGCCAACGCTCCGCATCAATTGCAGCCATACACCCAGTACCCGCTGCCGTAACAGCTTGGCGATATACATGGTCCTGCACATCTCCACAGGCAAAAACTCCTTTAATATTGGTATACGTAGAATCTGGCTCAGTTTTGATATAACCAGCCCCATCCAAATTTAATGTACCATTAAAGAGTTGAGTATTTGGCACGTGGCCAATTGCCATAAAAATACCATCACAAGGCATTTCTCGTTTTTCACCTGTAACTGTATCCGTTAACCGAATGGCTGTCACGCCCGTATCTCTTGATCCAATAATCTCATCAACTGCTGAATTCCATTCAACTGATATTTTCGGATTCCCTAAGACACGATCGACCATAATCTTTGAAGCACGAAATTCATCTCTGCGATGAATAATAATGACTTCCGATGCAAACTTTGTTAAAAAAGTTGCTTCTTCCATTGCAGAATCACCGCCACCTACAATCAGCACTTTTTTGTCTCTAAAAAAGAATCCATCGCATGTAGCACATGCAGAGACACCATACCCCATCAATTCTGACTCTGATTCGAGCCCAAGAAGTTTGGCTGTTGCACCGGTTGAAATAATAATGGCTTCTGCAGAATATTCATTACCGTCTGCCCAAACTGTATATGGACGTTCAGATAATTCAACTTTTTCAACGGTCTTGAACAAACACTCAGCTCCAAATCTCTGAGCTTGTTTTCTGAACTCATCCATCATATCCGGACCCATAATCCCGTTGGGGAATCCTGGATAGTTTTCTACATCTGTTGTGATGGTAAGTTGTCCACCGGGCTGTGCACCTTCAAAAACCAATGGTTCTAGATTGGCACGTGCTGCATAAATGGCAGCTGTTAGTCCGGCTGGGCCTGAACCAATAATAATGATTTTCCGCTTCATTTCCCTTTTCTATTTAGTTAATAATTGTTTTAAATAAGTTGGTCTAACATATCCGTGATGTTGCTTTTCGGTACAGCACCAACAATTTGATTTACCACCTTCCCATCTTTTATGATTAGAAGTGTGGGAATACTCCTTACACCATATTTCATGGCAGTATCTTGATTTTTATCTACGTCAACTTTACCTACTTTGACTTTTCCATCGTATTCACCTGCAATCTCTTCGATGACAGGAGCAATTGCTTTACAGGGTCCACACCAGGTGGCCCAAAAGTCTACAAGTACGGGCATATCTGAATCGACAGCATCGCTATCAAAATTTTGATCCGTAAATTCAAGTACGTGTTCAGACATTATTCCTCCATTTTTTAAACATAAAAAGCCCGTGAAATTAGGACAACTCTATTAATCGGCGGAATGAAAATATTCGGTTATTTTACGCTTTTTGGTTCAAGGGATTTTAACCGCCTACAAAAAACACTGCATTTCCAAAAAGCACTTTTGAATTATACCAAAATGATCGGAAGAGTGGATCGTCAGCCATATAAATAATCCTTCCCTTCTTAGCTTCATGGACCCCAAATATCAAATTATTATTTATTTTCTTCTTAATTCGATGTCCCATGAATCCTGCAATATGAGAGTCTGAGTTCTTTAATATTCCTACATTCCACCCTTTGGGTAATAAAGGATAAAGATTTTTCTCCAATTTTAAAGCAAAATAATGCACATCATAGCCAAAAGCCAATGGGTGCGTATTATCTAATTCAATTTTTACAATGGAACCGTATGTATTGTCAATCAGTTTGGATCGCTTTCTTTCACCATACTTTTTATCCCGGTCAGCCAGTTTTTGCTTTTCATCATTTTTCTTTGCTTCTTTTTTTGCTGCTTCTGATTCGTATTTCACCAGGCCATACCCTTTTTGGTCAACAAATTTTTCCATGGCAGATCCGATCACGATAAGCCTGCCACCCTCCTTGACCCATTTTAAGAGTTCCGGAGGTGGAGACTTTTTAATAAGCAGGGATGCTGAAGTTTCTTTTTTGATCTGAGCACTGGGCAATGTTTCAGTTTTCAGGAATCCATAATTGCCATCGGGGAGAATCAAGACATCAATATTTTTAAAAGGTATAGACTTGAAATTTGAAGAATTAAATACAGAGATGGGGTATTCTACATCTTGTTCGAAATAGTGCCAAATTTCACCAAAATTCCTGCTAGAAACACCATCACCACCTATAACCGCTATCCTTGGCGCTTTTATCACGCGAAAGTTGGAAGACCCAAGATCGATTCCTTTGGATGATTTCCCCGTACTGATCGTTACTATGGGTGGATTATATTTATTGGCAGCATTATAAACGATTTTAGGTAATTTTTTTCCGAGGTGCTCATTCCCTTTAGGCGAAATAAAAAGTGCACCCGGTTCATAATTAATTCCATTGTGCGTGAATGATTTTTCTGCAACGCGAACTACAACTTTATTTTTTAATAACCCAGCAAGAAATTTTAATGCATTTACCGAGCCCCAATGTACGAGAGCACCGTAATAACTACTGTTTAACAAACCTAAAGGAGACCGAACAATTGGGGAAATATACTCTTGGATAGCTAACTCTTTTTCAGTCGCAAATGCCTTCAGACCATAAACATAGGGAAGTGACCAGGCAGTAATATCATAAGTTAATGTATCAGAAATTATGGTCTGGGGGTCGAATAATACCTGAGTCAGGACGGACATGTCTTGTTGGGTTGAGATCAAAATATCTCCATCAAAAACTTTAATATTTTTCCTTTTCCCTGATTGATAATCAAATACTTTATTCATCATTTGAGTTGGCTTAACAGGACGTCCATATTTTATTCCGTTAAGATCTAGGAGATTCAGGAAATCCTTTATTTTATTGTCATTATTGTCTTTGGAAATAATATATGTTTTAAACTTTTTAAATGGCCCTGCATTTGCATTTTTAAAATAGGTTTGAAACTCTTGAATCACTCTTTCGGAATTATTATAAGTGGCTTCCACCGTTGCTAAAGCTGTTAAATAGTGATGTTCTAATCTTTCTTTCAAAGTAAGGGTATCCGTAGCAGAAGTTTTTACTGCTATACCACCGGAACCACCCCCAGCTTTTTCGTAGGTCATACCAATGGCACCATTATAAATCGGATACGTATCTCCATAGGCTGGGTAAAGAAGATCAAAATCTTCATTTCGAAAATAAAGCAGTTGCCGTTTATCAAAATAATCTGCATTATTATTTCCAATAATATTTTGAAATTCTCTTTGCCATGGTGTAATCAATTCATGGTACGGCTCAACGGCTGGCGCAAAATAATAGGGCTCATTGTAAGATTGCTCATGATAATCCACATGCACATGTGGCATCCACTCTTTATATAGTTTTAGTCTGTATTGTGTTTCTTTTTGAGTTTGCCAACTCCAGTCACGATTCAGGTCATGATAATAATGGTTCGTCCTCCCGCCGGGCCAGGGCTCCCGATGCTCCCTGGTTTTTGGATCAATATCCGGAATTAAGTTTCCCGTCATGCGATAAAAATTTGCATAACGGTCTCGCCCGTCCGGATTGATGCAGGGATCGATGATCAATACAACTTTCTCTAACCATTTCATTTGCTCATCATTTGTGGTATCAGCAAAAGTGTAAAGTGTTTTAAGTGCTGCTTCCATGGAACTGGATTCATTTCCGTGGACAGAATAACTTAGCCAAACAATCGATAAGGGATTCTCCCGTTTTGCTCCGTCAATTAATCCTGACGTGATTAAATGGTTTTTTCGAATTGTTTTAACTAATTGTTTGTTATTTGGATGAGTGATAACTGAAACAATGAGTGGGCGACCTTCATAAGTTTCACCATAGTTAATTAATTCAACATGATTAGTACCATTTGAAACATGCTCAAAATAATCCACAGCATCATGGTGAAAAGTGAATTTATCACCTAAATCATAGCCCAGGAATTGGGAGGGAGATTGTAAGTCTGATCCACGTAAAATGGTTAACAGGATTAAGACAGGAAAATAGTTTAATTTGTTAATTATCATGATTTTTTGAAAATATTTTGGTTAGAATATTCAAACTTAATAAGAATTGGTTCATCGTAATTAAGGGGAGAAACTTAAAACAAAAAACCCCAATAATTGGGGGTAATATTTATTTAGAATTTGTTGGACATTTTCTAGGACGAAGGAGATTGAATCCGATTAAATGTAAACTCTACTTTAGCCTTAACGGTCTCATTTCCTATTTCAAACACAGGATAAGCCAGAAAATTGATAGGGCCCGAAATAGGTCCGGGTTCAACGACAAGATCACGGCCTTGACTAAATTCTATACGGTTGGCTGGGTTATGTCCAAAATAATAAGTTGATAAAGCTGAACACTTGTCCCCTTCACTAATGTCGATTGGCCACCATTTACCATCTGTATAGAATTCTGCCCAACAATGATAGCCATCAATTCCACCTTTGTCTCGCATGGATGGAATGGATGCGCCAATTGCAAAACGTGCTGGAATATCGACAGACCGAGCCAAAGCAATAAAGTAAGAATGAAAATCTGTACAATTTCCAGATTTTATATCACATGCATATACGGCATCGCCCTTCCCCCAGCCATCGCCATACTTGATATATTTCATACGATCAATTGTATGATCATACAAAGCGCGAGCTTTTGCCAAGTTGCCCAATTTCCCGTTAACAACATCTATTGCAATTTGGCTAAAATCTTCATTATCAGGTACCATTCGATTTGGGCGCAAGTAATTCATTGGATCATCATATTTATCTTCGTAAACACCTTTTTCTTGACGATTCACTTTATAACATACTTCAATAATTTCACCACTATTTTCAGGCGTAAATTCCATGAAATAGACTTTATTCCCATGTTCACTTTCTTCCAGTATTTTGTGTGATACAGGAGACGTAAAATATTTTAACTCAATGGATTGAAATTCATCTGAAACAGGCAAAGGAATCCACATTCTACTTGGTTCGTTAATTTCAGGAAGTGTTATTCGGTAGAAAAATTCAAAATTATCTTCATCTTTAATTACACCTAATAATTCTGGAGATGCATTATCGGATGGAACCCGATGCCAGGTATTATCATCTTTCTGCTCCCACAGATATAGGGGCTGACCATTTGTTTTATGAACAGTGGTTTCTGTAACAATCATTTCTCCGGGGTTGCCCGAAAGAAAAAAATCAACATCATAAACAAATCCGTCAATGCTAGCTAAATCAACACATGCGAAATGCTCTTGGGGACCCAAATTAGCAAGGTATTCTGTATGA
>Ga0209554_1000259_pt1 | contig 43806 bp, 35 predicted proteins | sample MarorgKNORR_S2LV_5_FD_188221 | JGI IMG/M metagenome (GOLD analysis project Ga0209554, IMG submission 188221) | Marine microbial communities from the Southern Atlantic Ocean, analyzing organic carbon cycling - Bottom_A/KNORR_S2/LV (SPAdes) (version 2) | ecosystem: Environmental > Aquatic > Marine... | reverse complement strand
AGCCTCACGATGCGCGTCATCTTCTCGTACTCGATACGGTCAGGAGTATCGTTCGGCGTGTGGTAATCCGGGTGCAGCCCGTTGTGGAACCACACCGCCGGCACGTCGTTCTGCAAGAACGGCCAGTGGTCCGACCGGCGCAGCAGATTCGACTCGTTGTTGTCGTAGCGCATGTGCAGCGTGAGGTCGAAGCGGTTGGCCGCCACCACGCTCGCCGCCAAGTCCGGCGTGCGGCTGTACCCGAGGATGTTGGTCGCGTTGGAGTTGGACTCGGCACTCTGCACTGCGAGACCACGAAAGCGCCCACGACCGTCCGAAGGCACTTCTTCGTGTCGCCCGATCATGTCCATGTTCAGGTTGGCAATCGTACTTCGTAGCGGGAAGAGCGGGCGTAGCGTGTAGTACCACGCGCCGAGCAGGCCGCGCTCCTCAGCGTCCCAGATCGCGAAGATCACGCTGCGGCGCGGCCTGTCGCCCCGGTCCGCCGCGCGGGCGTACGCCTCGGCGATCGCCATCACTGCGACCGTGCCGGAACCGTCGTCGTCCGCGCCATTGAAGACCTCGATCTCGGTCGCGCCGTTGTGGTCGTGGTGCGCCCCGATGATCACGACCTCGTCGCGCAACTCGGGATCCGACCCTTCGATCATCGCCATGACGTTGGTGCCGGGAAGCAGGTGGCGATCCACCGCCAGGTTCATGACGACGCGTGTGCCGGGTAGCGCGACCAGGCCCATTCCCCCCTCGGCCTGCTCGGCTTCCAAGGCGAGTTCCTCGAGCGATCTGCCGGAGCGACCGGCGAGCGCCTCGGCGAGCTCCGTGGAGATGCGCGCCGCGGGAATCGTGATCTGTTCGGCCCACGCTCCGAGCGTGAAGCGCTCGATGCGACGCTGCTCGTCAGGCCAACTCGCCGCATGGGTGCGGTTCCAATCATCCACCGACTGACGGTTGTGGATGTCACGAGTCAGTAGGACCCCGAGCGCTCCCCGTTCCTGAGCCGCAAGCACCTTCCGCCATTCACGAGACGCTTCGGTGGTCACGACGCCATCGAACGGACTCGTTGGGTCCGCGACGCCAGGCTCTCGCTCCAGAATCAACACGATGCGACCCCTCACGTCCTCGCCGCGGTAGTCGTCATAATCGAGTCTGGGCTCGACGATGCCGAAGCCCGCGAATACCACAGGCGCTTGTGAAACCGCGGTTCCGCTCGCGCTCGAGACGGTCCAGCCGTCACCCGGCGAGCGTGCGGGACCGGCACCCGACACCGTCAAGCGGTTGCCCGGCCCCAGGCTGAACCACATCAGGTCGAAGGACTGGAAATAACCGCCGCCGTCTCCGGCTCCCTCGAGCCCCAGCTCTTCGAAGCGGCCTGCGATCCAGTCCGACGCGGCACCCAGCTCCTGCGAACCCACCAAGCGGCCACCCATCGAATCGTGGGCCAGCACGTGGAGGTCGGCGGACAGCTTTTCTTGTGTAATCGAACCGTTCTGCGGGGCCCTGGCGTCGCCACACGCGGCGAGCACGGCGAACATCGTCGAGACCGCCAGACCCTGACTAAGGCGACGCCTGCCGAATACGATCATGTCGAGCCTCCGCTGTGTGCGCATGCCGGGATTCTACTATCGAGTCCCGTCGAGGCGGAAGTCCCTGGTGCGGCTCGAGCCTCATGGACAGTCCGCCCACCCGCGGCCTTCTTGCAGCCCTCGGAAGCCACCGACACCTTCTGCGTCGAGGCGAACTACCGGGCAGAAAGGGGATCGAGAGATGAAGCATTTGGGGACGACGCTGTTCATTGCCGCGACCGTAGTCTTGACGACCACGAGCGCGCCGGCGCAGGAAGTCGACGGGATCGGCACCTTCCGCGAGGCGCTTTCCCTCGAATCGGTCGGGGGAGTCGCGATTTCCCCAGACGGTACGACCGTCGCTTTCCAGAAGCGGCGCACGGTGTGGGAAGACAACGGGTACGACACCGAGATCTGGATCGCTCCCGCGTCGGGCGCCCCGTACCAGCTCACGCGCACGATCGAGGGGAACTCGAGCTCACCGGCGTGGTCTCCTGACGGTCGCTGGCTCTCCTTCACCGCCAACCGGGGCGACCGGAATCAGGTCTACCTGATCTCGCCGTCCGGAGGGGAGGCATTCGTGCTCACGAGTGTCGAGGGAGGTGTGTCGAGCTACGCCTGGTCTCCCTCGGGTGGCCAGATGGCGCTGCGCGTGACCGAGCCAGAATCGGAAGAGGACAAGACACGGCAGGAGTTGTACGGCGACTTCGCGTTCGATAGCGAGACCGGCCGTAGCGCGCACCTCTGGGTCATCGACGTGGATATGGTTGGCGAGGCGTCGGAACCCCGCCGCCTGACGGAGGGGGACTTCCATGTTGGCAGCTTCAGCTGGTCGCCCGACGGCTCGAGGGTGGCTTACGCTCGCCAACCGGATCCCGCCCGTCTCTCGAGCGTCGAGACCGACATCTATGTGCTCGAGGTCGAGTCCGAGGAAAGCACACCGCTTGTGGTCGGCGTAGGGCCGGATGACTCACCCACGTGGTCGCCCGACGGCCGGTGGATCCTCTTCTCCGAGTTCGATCGCGATCTGGGCTCCCTCTTCTACCTGAACGGCGAGCTGGCGCGGGTACCGTCTCGGGGCGGCGAAATCGAGGTGCTCACGCGCGAGTTCGACGAGGACCTGAGTGGCGCGCGCTGGACACCCAACGGCATCTACGTCATCGCCGGGGCGCGAACCGCGCGTAAGATGTACAACTTGGACCCCGACTCGCGCCAGTTCTCCGAGGTGCCACTCGGGGTCCACGTCGTGGGCTCGGCCAGCCTGACCGCGGACGGGACGGCGCTCGCCTTCACGGGCCAGGGGACGGACGACTTGGGCGAGGTCTATCGAGTGGCGGACCTCGGACGCCCCACACCCACGCGTCTGACGGACATGACGAGTCAGGTGAGAGACTGGGACCTTGGGACCCGCGAGGTCATTACCTGGACCAGCGAAGACGGCGCCGAGATCGAAGGGGTGCTGCACAAGCCCTCCGACTACGATCCGTCCCGCCGGTACCCGCTCCTGGTCCAGATCCACGGAGGGCCTACGGGAACATCTCGGCCGACCGTCGGACTCGGGGGCACCTACCCGGTCAACCACTGGCTCGCGAGGGGGGCGGTGGTTCTCCAGCCCAACTACCGGGGCTCCGCCGGATACGGCGAGGCCTTCCGGAGCCTCAACGTGCGCAACCTGGGCGTCGGGGACATGTGGGACGTCATGTCCGGGGTGCAGCATCTGATCGACGAGGGCATCGCCGACCCGGATCGGATGGGATCCATGGGGTGGAGCCAGGGCGGCTACATCTCGGCATTCCTCACGACCAATACGGACGCCTTCGCCGCCATCTCAGTAGGAGCCGGGATTTCCAACTGGATGACGTACTACGTGAACACGGACATCCACCCCTTCACCCGCCAATACCTGAAGGGGACGCCTTGGAGTGATCCGGAGATCTACGCGCTGACCTCTCCCATGACCAACATCCTTCAGGCCGTTACGCCCACACTGATCCAACACGGCGAACTCGACCGACGGGTTCCAACACCGAACGCGTACGAGCTGTATCAAGGACTTCAGGACGTGGGGGTAGAGACGAAGCTCGTGATCTATGCGGGCTTCGGGCACGGGATCTCGAAGCCCAAGGAGCGGCTCGCCACGATCTGGCACAACTGGCAGTGGTTCGGCAAGCACATATGGGGAGAAGACATCGAGATCCCTCTCGAGGAAACCGTCGAGGCCAAGGAGTCAGTGATCAGCGATCCAGGAGCGCGATAGGCGATCCACCCGAAGCGGGGATCACGCTCGCCTGGAAAGTCAGCCGGTCCCCTTGGACCTCCTGCCCGCCAGGAGAGCGATGCACATCGATCCGATGACAGCTCTGAGGACGGAGTGAGGCGGCCTTAGCGGAGAAAGGGCACAGACTCTAGCCAGGGAGCAATACCACCTTCGTGCAGCCCTCGTGGCGTTCAGCGAACATGCGATACGCCGCGACTCCCTGAGAGAGCGGCAGCCGATGTGAGATCAGTGTCTCGATGAGCTCGGCGTCTCGCTGCGCCAAGAGTAGCGACGCCGGCAAGTAGTGACGCACCGGGCATCTTCCTCCCGAATACGTGAGGTTGCGGTCGTAGATCTCGCCGGGCGATAGCGCGAGGTGAGCCTCGCTGTGCACGCCGAGCGCGGCGAGCGAACCCCCGAGTCGAAGCAGGTCTGCGGCCAAGCGCGTGGCCTCCGGCGAGCCCACCGCCTCGATCGCGGCATCGGCTCCCCGCCCTTGTGAGCGCTCATGGACAGTCTCCAGAGGGTCTCCCGTCTCGAAGTTCGCGGGCGTGGCTCCGAATAGCTCCGCGGTCGCCAATCGCGTCGGGACACGGTCCACCGCGACGACCTCCCGAGCCCCGCGCTCGAAGGCCGCGCGGATGGCGAGCAGCCCGACGGGGCCACACCCCACGACGACAACCAGGTCGCCCGGTCCCACACCCGCGAGCTCGGCGCCATAAGTCGACGTGGAGAGGATGTCTCCGGCGAGCAGCGCGACCGCGTTGTCGAGGCTCTCGGGGACCCTGACGAGCGTCCCGTCCGCGAGGGGCACGCGCGCGTACTCGGCCTGCACACCCTGCAGGCCCCGTCCGTCTTCGACCCACCCAAATAGCTGGCCGTGCTCGCAACGGGCGGTCAGCCCCGAAGAGCAGTGGAAGCACGAGCCGCAACTCGTGGTGAACGGAGCTACGACACGGGCACCCACTCTGAAGTCGCGGACCTCGGATCCCACCTCGACGATCTCGCCGACCAGCTCGTGCCCCATGACCGTACCTACATCCAGACCCACTTCTCGCCCGAAGTAGGGATGGAGGTCGGAGCCACAGATTCCCGCGTGGGTGACCCGGACGATCACGTCTGTCGCGAGGACGATCTTCGGGTCGGCCGCGTCTTCGTACGCGAGGTGCTCGACGTCTTGGAAGGTGATGGCCTTCAAGGGAATCCTCAGTTGATCGTGGTGAGTCCCCAAGCTACCGTGTCGCGGGGCGCGGTGACCGCCACCAGGACAGACCACTTGATTGCTATCGTTCTAGGAACCTTCTTTGCCACCGCCGTGGCGACACTACTCGTCGTCGCTGCGTGCGCCACAGCTCGCGACCCGGGCTACGAGATCGCCGACGCCGAAGCGGCAGAGCTCGACTGCCGTCTGATCAAGGCGGGCCACTTCTTTTTCACGGTGCTCCGTTACGGCGACACGCGTGCGGTCTACGGGCGGATCGAAGCATTGGGCTTCGACAGAACCGAAAACCGTTTCACGGTCTGGGGCTCCGAACGCAACTCTGCGGGCGTGCTCGTGAGGTATATCGAATCCGTCGAAGGTGATGGCCTACGATATGCGGACGCTCGGTGCCGATTCCGGCGTGGGAATCCACGATGAAGGCGCGCGACCTCGAGTGGTACGATCTCTTTCACATGCGCGGCACACGCCGCGACTTCCTTCGGCTCACGGGAAGCGTGACCGGACTCGTCACGCTCGGTGCCCTTCCAGCCTGTGGGACCGAGCGCTCCGTTTCCTTATCGTCGAATCCCTTCTTACTGGGGGTGGCCTCTGGAGACCCGTCCCCGGACGGGGTGGTTCTGTGGACTCGGCTGGCGCGCTCGGCGCTCGTGCCCGTCGGGGCCGTTGCTGAGAACTTGGGGGTCGGATGGGAGATCGCCGAAGATGACGGCTTCAGGCGGATCATTCAGTCGGGCTCCGCCACGGCGACCCCCCAGCTGGGCCACTCCGTACATGTCGAGGTTACCGGCCTCGAGGCCGGTCGAGAGTACTTCTATCGCATGACGACGGGTGGACAGCAGAGCCCCGTGGGGCGCACCAAGACCGCCCCTGCCCTGGGCGCATCAGTGGATCGCTTCCGCTTCGGGATCGCATCGTGCCAGCAGTACGAGTATGGCTTCTACACCGCGCTTCGGCACATGGCTGACGAGAACTTCGACCTGATCGTGCATCTCGGTGATTACATCTACGAGAGGTCCTACGGCAGCAATCCGGTCCGTAGCCACGAGGGTCCCGTGGTCATGACGCTCGACGAGTATCGGGCACGATATACGACGTATCGCTCGGATGCGGACCTCATGGCGGCCCACGCCTCGGCACCGTGGGTGGTGACCTGGGACGATCACGAGGTCGACAACGACTACGCCGACGACATCGCTCAGGACGACCAGCCGGTCGATGAGTTCCTCCTGCGCCGAGCGGCGGCGTACCAGGCCTTCTACGAGTTCATGCCGCTCCGGCGGTCCTCGATGCCGGTCGGGCCGGACATGCAGCTGTACCGCCGGCTCCGCTTCGGCAGCCTGCTCGAGATGAACGTGCTCGACACCCGTCAGTACCGTAGCGACCAACCCTGCGCCGGCGCACCCACCTGTGCCCAGCACATCGCGCCCGACCAGTCGATCCTCGGGGCGGAACAGCGGAACTGGCTCTTCGCTGGTCTTGCCGACACCGGCGCCCGCTGGAACGTGCTCGCGCAGCAGGTCATGATGGCCCGCCTGCGTGGCATCAACGACGATGGCGACGAGACATGGTCGATGGACAAGTGGGATGGCTATCCGTCCGAGCGGCAGGCGACGCTCGAGCTGCTCGCCGAAGTCGGCACGCCCAACCCCATCGTGCTCACCGGGGACATCCACTCGAACTGGGTCGCCGACCTGCACACCGACTTCGACGACCTCTCTTCGCCGATCGCGGCGACGGAGCTCGTCGGTACCTCCATCACCTCCGGTGGCGACGGCCAGGACATGAGCGCCGGCGGCGAGCGCCGACTCTCGAACAACCCGCACATCAAGTTCTACAATGCTCAACGCGGCTACGTAACCGCGGAGGTGACGCCCGATCTATGGACCAGCGAGTTCAAGATCGTACCGGTGGTCACCGAGCCGGGCGCAGATATCGAGACGCGGGCGACGTTCGTGGTGGAGAACGGGAGGGCTGGCGCGCAGGAGGGCTAACAGCCCGCTAGCCGACCAGCTCCAACACCGCCAACGCCATCACCTGGCTCGACGCCACCAGATCGTCGATCGAGCACGACTCATCCGGCTGGTGAGCCTCTTCGAGAGGTCCGGGCCCGTAGGCGACACAGTGCTCGACGCCCGCCATACGTACGAAATGTTTGTGATCGTACGTACCCGGGCTTCCCACCAGGGACGCGTCCGATCCCGTGACCCGCGCGATTGCGTTGCTCAGGGCAGTCACCACCGGTGAGCCGTTCGGTGCCTGCACCGGGTCCACGACCATGCGGTCCTCGATCGTGTAGTGGCGCCCCGGCTGTTCTGCCTCGACTGCCCGCACGATCCCCACCACCTCCGCGCGCACCTCCTCGTAGGACTCCTCCGCGATGAAGCGGCGGTCGAAGGTCGCAACGCAGCGATCGGCCACGCATGGGCTCTGCTGCTCCTGGCCCACCTGCCCACCCGCCACCGCATTGACGTTGATCGAGGCTCGACGCGACGCTTCCGGGACGACGGGCATCGCGGTGACACGCTCGGCCAACTCCGGTCCCAGCCGTGCCGCCACAGCGTCGATCAAGGCCGCCATGTCGTCGATGGCGCTGCGACCCAAATGAGGCATGCTGCCGTGCGCGATCTGCCCATGCGCGACGACGTCGAACCAGTAGACACCCCTGTGGCCCACGCAAATGCGCTCGGGCCCGAACGGCTCGGGGATGATCGCGTAGTCGGTGCGCTGCGCTGAGATGTGCCCAGTCTCACAGAGGTAGGCGACTCCCGCGAAGCCACCGCTCTCTTCGTCCACGGTCCCGCTGACCTCTACCGTACCGCGCAGCTCGACGCCGGCGCGACGGATCGCTTCGGTGGCGAAAGCCGCGGCCGCCAGCCCCGACTTCATGTCCGACGCGCCGCGTCCATAAATCCGACCGTCGCGCACGAGCCCAGCGAAGGGATCGACCGTCCACCCGTCCCCGGCCGGCACCACGTCGAAATGGCCGTTCAAGTGCAGGCACGGCCGGGCCCCGACCCCCTCCAACCGTCCGATCACGTTGACGCGCGGATGTGCGCTGGTATGCTCGGCGCGGCCCTCGGCTTCCACGTACTGAACGGACATGCCCCACGCGCCCAAACGCTCACCAATGCTCTCGGCGCACACGCGGTAGTTCTCGCCGGGTGGATTCACGGTGGGGATGCGAATCAACTCCGTCGTGAAGTCCACGAGCTCGTCGCGCGCGCGCTCGACTTCGGAGAGCACGCGATCGATGGAATCGGAGCGAGACATCAAGCCTGCGCGAGAGGGGAGAAGGCAGCGGCTGGAAGGGCGTCAAGCTATGCGCCGACCCGGACCGCGAAAGATCCGAGCTCGCCTATTGCCGGTTCCGCCCATCCTCCGGACATTGCCCGGACGTATCATGAGGAGGCAAGCTGGACGCACGCTTGAAGCGAGAGCCGGCAAGCCGCTCCACCCAAGCAGGAGAATACCGTGAAGAAGACGATCACCGCCCTCGCCATCCTTGCGCTCGTTGCGGCCGCCCCAGCCGCCGCACAGAGCGGCAACATGAGCTTCTTCATCACCAGCGCGGGCGGCGGTGACGGAGCCGCCCTCGGAGGGCTCGCGGGTGCGGATCAGCACTGCGAAGACCTCGCGTACCCCGCGGGCGTCGGCGACCTGACCTGGCACGCGTACCTCAGCGCGCTGACCAGCGACGGCCAGCCCGCGGTCAACGCTCGCGACCGCATCGGTTCGGGCCCCTGGTACAATTACGCAGGCGACATGATCGCCGCAGACGTGACCGCGCTGCATTCGGACGCCGCAAACCTCACCAAGCAGTCGATTCTGACCGAGACGGGTGCGATGTCGAACGGCCGTGGCGACGATCCGAACATGCACGACATCCTTACGGGTTCGAACCTCGACGGCACCGTGTTCACGGGCGAGGACTACACCAACTGCGGCAACTGGACCTCCAACGGCGAAGGCAGTACGCGTGTGGGTCACCATGACCGCACAGGCGGCGGTCAGAACCCCAATTCGTGGAATTCCGCGCACAACACGCGCGGCTGCAGCCAGGAGGCCTTGATCGGCACGGGTGGCAACGGGTTCTTCTACTGCTTCGCCATCGACGGAAGTGGGCAACAGCAGCCCGCGTCGGCAGCGGAGCCCCGTTGATGCTCGAGGACTGACGTGAAAACGCAGTCACGGATGCTCATAGTCGGGGCCCTCCTCGTGGGGGCCCCGATCTCGCATGGACCACTCGAGGCCCAGGGCGGACCCGGCATGGACGCGTGGGGCATCACGGCGGTGCCGGGCCTCGAGCTCGGCCATCACACGTTGAGCGAACGACCGACGGGCTGCACGGTCGTCTTGGCGCGTGCCGGAGCAGTCGGCGGCGTGGACGTGCGCGGCAGCGCACCGGGCAGCCGTGAGATCGCGCTGCTCGACCCGGTGAACATGGTGGATCAGGTACACGCGGTCGTGCTGTCCGGAGGCAGCGCGTTCGGCCTCGACGTCGCGTCGGGGGTCATGCGATACCTGGACGAGCGCAACATCGGATGGCCGGTTGCACGGGGAAAGGTCGTGCCGATCGTCGTCGCGGCGATCCTCTTCGACCTCGGACTGGAAGGTGACGAGAAGGTCCGGCCGGGTCCCGAGTGCGGGTACTCGGCTGCCGAGGCCGCGTCCTCCGGGGCTCCCGCGGAAGGGTCCGTGGGAGCAGGTACAGGGGCCACGGTCGGCAAGCTGGGCGGCGCCGGCCGCTCGATGAAAGGGGGCTTCGGCACGGCATCTATCACGCTTCAGAATGGACTGGTGGTCGCCGCCGCGGTCGCGGTGAACGCCGTGGGAGACATCATCGACCCGTCGACCGGCGAGGTCGTGGCGGGGGTGCGCACAGAGGACGGGAACGGCCTCGCGGACGCGCGCCGACTGCTGCGATCTTCCGGCGGACCGGGCCAAGAGCCGCAGATCGACGTTGGCGCCAACACCACCATCGGCGTGGTCGCCACCAACGCCACGCTCACGAAGGCGCAGGCGACCAAGATCGCGCAGATGGCGCAGGACGGGCTCGCACGCACGATATATCCGGCGCATACCATGGGGGACGGCGACACCGTGTTCTCGTTGGCGACCGGCGAGCTCGAGGGAACGGCCAACGTGACGCTGATCGGCGCGCTGGCCGCCGATGTCATGGCCGAAGCAATCTTGCGAGCGGTGCGTATGGCGGAGGGGCTGCCCGGCATCCCCAGCGTGAGCGACCTTGGCAACTAGTCCGCACGCGTCCTCGTGAACCCGAACCCCGACGCACCCGTCGGCCTCTACCTGGGCGCGCTCATCGTCTACGCGCTGGGACTCATTGGCTTCGGATTGTGGATCTCCCGCCGGATGAAGGGCGCCGACGGATTCTTCGTGGCAGGCCGGAGGCTGGGCCCCGGGCTGATCTTCTCTACGTTTCTCGCCGCCAACATCGGTTCCGGCTCCCTCATCGGGGCTGCTGGGCTTGGATATCGGGACGGAATCTCGGCCTGGTGGTGGGTCGGGTCCGCGGGCATCGGGACTTTGATCCTCGCCATGTGGGTCGGACCCAAGCTCTGGCGAGTCGCGACGCAAAACGGACTCTACACCGCGGGCGACTACCTCGAGCTTCGCTACGGCAGTGCGGTCCGCGCGACGATCGCGGTGCTGCTCTGGATGGCCACGCTCTACATTCTGTCGGGGCAGCTCATCGCGATGTCGCAGATCTTCGAGTACGTGCTCGGCGCGGATCGCTGGGTAGGCGCGCTGCTCGGAGGTGTCGTCGTGACCGTCTACTTCACTGCCGGCGGGCTCTGGTCGTCCGCCTGGGTGAACATGGTGCAGCTCGGCGTGCTGCTCGTCGGCATGCTCATCGCCGTGCCGCTCGCGCTTTCGGCGGCCGGCGGATGGGAGGCGGTGCAAGCGGCGGCGCCAAACCAGGCAGACTGGTCGAGCGTCTGGACGGGCCCCGAGTCGGGCTGGATCATGATGGCGTTTCTCGTCCCGGCCTTCGTGGTCTCGCCGGGGCTGCTCCAGAAGTCGTGGGGAGCGCGAGACGAGAGAGCGTTGCGCCTGGGCATCGGCATCCAGGGCCTCGTGCTCATGGCTTTCGCGTTCGTGCCAGCGCTGCTCGGGATGATCGCACACGTGTACGCGCCCGACCTCGGCGCCAACTCCGAGTTCGCGGTCCCGGTCGTCTTGACGCAGGGCCTACCACCCCTGATCGGCGCGCTTGGCCTCGCAGCTGTGTTCTCGGCCGAGGTCAGCACTGCAGACGCAGTACTGTTCATGTTGTCGACCTCGCTGTCCAAGGACCTGTACAAGCGCTACGTCTCGCCACAGGCGACGGACGAGCAAGTCCTTCGCGTCGCTCGCAGGGCAGCCGTCGTGGGCGGAGTATTGGGCTTGGTGCTCGCGATCATCAATCCCACGGTCCTGGGAGCGCTCACGATGTTTTACGCTCTACTCGCAGTGATCCTCTCCGTACCGATCATCGCCGGCCTCTACAGCAAGCGGGGCGGCGTACCCGAAGCGCTGGCGAGCATCGGCGCGGGTGTCGCCGTGCTCTTTACGATGCAGCTGGATGCTCTGTCGGGCGCGAATCGCCTGCTCGATCCCACACTGCTCGGCGTCTTGGCGTCGGGCGTGGCGTTCGTGCTCGTGGCCCTGGTGCGGCGCCGGGCACCCTCCTCTCCATCCGGAGGAAAGACCGCCTGATGCCCTCCATGTTCAGCCTCGAAGGGAAAAACGCCGCCATCGTGGGAGGCGGCTCGGGTATCGGGGAAGCCGTCGCGATCGCGTGCGGAGAGCAGGGCGCCTACGTGCGTTGCCTCGATGTGAAGCTGGACGCGGCGACGGAAACGGCGGCGACAATCCGTGAGGCCGGCGGAGAAGCCGACGCCGGGCGGGTCGATATCGTCGACGGCCCGTCCGTCACCGCTGCGTTCGAGGGGGTCGCTTCTGAGCGAGGCTCGCTCGACGTCGTGGTGTGCACGCCGGCGATCAACGTGCGCAAGCCCCTGCTCGACTACAGCGACGAGGAGATCGACCTCGTGCTCGGCGTGAACTTGAAGGGCAACGCACACGTGCTGCAGGCAGCCGGCCGTATCATGCGCGAGCAGGGATCGGGCTCCATCATCCTGTTCAGCTCCATCCGCTCGCTCGTCGTGGAGCCCGGCCAGAGCATGTATGCGGCCACCAAGGCGGGCATCGTGCAGATGGTGCGAGCCGCAGCCGCGGAGCTCGGCCCAGACGGCGTGCGCGTGAACGCGGTCGCACCGGGCGTGATCGACACTCCGCTCACCGCGCCCATCAAGGACATCCCGGACTGGTATGACGCCTACGGAGACCGGAACATCTTCAAGCGCTGGGGAAGCGCCCGTGAGATGGCGGGCCCCACGGTGTTCTTGGCTTCCGACGCGGCCAGCTACGTGACCGGGACCGTGCTGTTTGCCGATGGCGGGTGGACGGCCATCGATGGGAGGTTCACGCCGCCTGGCATGTGAGAGCTCAGGCGGCGGCGCCGCCCGGTGCAGCCTCGAACTCGCCCTCCATCTCGGGCTCGTATCGCCCGTAACGCGCGGCGCCGTTGAGCCTCGCTCGGTGGCAAAGCGCGCGCTGTGCCGCCTCGGTGTTCGCGGGGTCCCCTCGCCAGGCGTTGAGGGGCGCTTCTTGCAGCGCCCGACCGTATGAGAAGCTCAGCTGCCACGGCACCTCGGGGGCGCGAGCGTTCATCGCGCTCAACCGTTCCGTCGCCTGCTCGGAGGTCTGCCCACCAGAGAGAAAAACGATACCCGGGATCGCGGCCGGGACCGAGTGCAGCAGGCAGCGCACCGTCATGTCCGCGACGACCTCGACCGTGGCCTGATCCGGACAACTCTTTCCGGACAGCACCATGTTCGGCTTGAGCAGCATCGCGTCCAGATCAACGCGGTGCTGGTGCAGCACATCGAAGACGTAGTGGAGAGTGGCCTCGGTCACGTCGTAGCACCGCTCGATGGTGTGATCTCCGTCGATGAGCACCTCCGGCTCCACGATCGGGACCAGCCCCTCTTCTTGCGAGAGCGCTGCGTACCGAGCCAGAGCATCCGCGTTTGCGCGAATGCAATAGGGCGTAGGAAGTCCGTCACCGATGGCGATGACCGCACGCCACTTCGTGAAACGAAGACCTCTCTCGTGGTAGTCATGGAGGCGCTCGCGCAGTCCATCCAGGCCTTCGGTCACCGTCTCGCGTGGGGATCCCGCCAGCGGCTTGGCGCCACGATCGACCTTCACACCAGGGATGATCCCGCGAGCCGTCAGTACGTCGACCAGCGGTGTGCCCGACGCATCGACCTGGTGCGTCGTTCCGTCGAACAGAATCACTCCGCTGATATACTGCTCGACGTCTGGGGCCGTAAAGAGTAACTCGCGGTACGAGCGCCGGGCCTCCTCCGTAGACTCGACGTCTATCGTGCGAAAGCGCTTCTCGATCGTCGGCAGGCTCTCGTCCGCGGCAAGGATGCCCCTGCCGTCCGCGACGAGCGCTCGGGCGATCCCAGCGAGCGACGATTCCACCGGGGGCTGAGTAACGGTCAACACCTCATTCCTTTCCAAATGTTGCAGTTCTGACACGGATTTATTTTAGTCGCTTCTCCCACCAGAGCTACCCCTCCAACTCGTAGTCGGTCGTGATGTCGATCGAGCCACAGATCGAGCGGTAGACCGGGCACTTGTCGGCATGGAAGTCGTGCACGCGCTCGATCGTTTCCCCGTGCTCCTCCCCCGCCTTCAGGAGGTACATCACATGGATGCGGCGGATCACGATCACGCCGTCGTCCTCTTTCTCGACCTCGCCGGTCACATCAGCCGTGAGGGCTCCATCACTCGCATTGATTCCGCGCGCCTCCAGCGCGCCTCCGAAGGTACCCGTTAGTCAGCCACCGGTCGCGGCCATCACGTAGTCGAGGGTGGTGGTGATCTCGCGGTCGGGCTCGACGCCGTAGTGGGCTGCGATCCCGCTGTGCACGCCGAACTCGACGGGTCCGTCGTGCGCGGGCAACCACGCGTGGCGGTGCGGGCCCTGCAGACGCTCGATCTTGATCTCTGCGGTATAGACGACGTCGGACATGGGTGGTCTGCTCGGTCAGGGGTGAGTGGCGATCGTAGGGGACAGTTCGGGGCCCGGCAAGCCGCTGACGACGACGGGCAACCACGCGTCTACCACAACGTTGCCACCCCGTAGGCGTCGAAGATTGGATCGACCGTGACGCACACCAGTCCCTCTGCCTGAACTTGTGCGATGAGCATGCGATCGAACGGGTCCGTGTGGTGAGAAGGCAGTTGGGCGGCGATGGACGCGTGGGCCGCGCGCACCGGAAGCTCACCGAAATCGTTGACCTTTAGCTCCGCAACGAAATCCGCATCGCCAGCGTCGAGCCGACCCAACGCTCGCGTGATCTCGATCTCCCAGATCGATGCCGCACTCACGAGCACCGCATTCACCGGGTCGGAGATCGCCGCACGGGCGTGGTGGAGAGGCGGCGGTTGAGCTCCTATCCCAGAAACAGTTCGACCTCGTGTTCATGGATTGCCAGATGCCCGTGCTGGATTGACTGGACGCCACTCGCGCGGAACGCAGCTACGGCGTCCGACAGGTTAGCCGCTCTTTCGATCGCGGCCGTACGGTTCAGACCTTCCTGAAGCTCCGAAACATAGAAGGTGACGGCGACGAACACGGCGATGAACCCGGCCGCCAGCGCGACTGTGGTACGGCTCAACCAATACGCAGGGAGTCGCGGCAAATAGGGACGGCTTCGCGCGGTCCTCGCCCATATGCTGATCGGTCTTCGCCACTGCCTGCTCGCTTTGACTTCCAGAACTAAAGTCTTCCAGCACGAGCGATCGTCGAAAGAGTCTTGATCGGCTCCCATTTCGTGTTGTATCGGCACGAGCGCACGGAAACTGGAGAGTGCTAAAGAACCGCTCCCGCAGGCGCGATACTGAGACCATGACCCTCCGCGACGGCCCTTCCCGCACGATCATCGTGGCGAATCCGGCGGCGCTGGCCGACAAGCTGAGAACCGTCAACAAGCTGCGGGAGCCAGGCGAAGCCGACGTCGCGAGAAGCGAGCAGTCGCTACACGAGTTTGCGCATGCGGCCGCACACGACCTGCGGGCCCCGATTCACCACATTAGCGCTCGCGTCGAAAAGATTCTGGCAGAGCACGGCGACGAGCTGAGCGACGAAGTGACCACCGACCTCGAACAGATCGAGAAGTCGGTCACGCGCATGCGTGCCTTGCTCGACAGACTGATAGCGTACGCCGACCTCGGTGCGGAGCTGCCGCCCTTCGAAGCAGTCGGCCTAGGTCCGATCTTCGAAGATCTGCAGGAGGAGTTCAAAGACGCGATCGCCGGGACCAAAGCGACCGTACACGTCGATGACCTGCCGGCGGTCTACGGCAGCCCGACCCTGCTGCGCCAACTGTTCCAGAAGTTGCTCGGTAATGCTCTGAAATACCGCAGATCGGGCGTAGCGCCGAATATCGAGATCCTCAGTGAAGTCGATGAAGAAGCGGGCCAGTGTCACATTTCCGTTGTCGACAACGGCATCGGCTTCGATCCCGCCCACGCCGATCGACTTCTCGAGCCGTTCCACCGCCTGGTGACCCGTGGTGCATTCGAAGGCTCCGGCGTGGGCATGGCGATCGCCAAGAGAATCGTCGAGCTGCACGGGGGCGCCATCAGTGTCTGGGGCAAGCAAGGCCACGGCGCCGTATTCACAGTGAGGCTGCCCGCAGCGCGTAGGTAGCAACAGCTCGAGGCGAAAGTTGGTGCATCAGCTGCTCGCAAGTTGCTGAAACGCCCAGAGCGAGAGTGAGCCCCGCAGCTCCTGATCGGCTCGTCTCGCCATTCGAAGCTCTCCCGGCCGACGCGGTGCGCGGCATGCTTGCATTGCAGGGACCCGACCTTCGGTTTATCTTCGGGCTCCATGGATATGCCCTACGTCGAACTGCACTGCCATTCAGGTTTTTCGTTCCTGGACGGCGCGTCGCATCCCCAAGAACTGGCCGTGCGCGCGGTGGAGCTCGGCTACCCGGCGCTCGCGCTCACGGATCACAACGGGCTCTACGGCTCCATGGAGTTCGCCCACGCGGCAAAACGGGCCAATCTCCAGCCGATCACGGGCGCCGAAGTCACCCTCCGGGAGTGCTTTCCGGGCTTCGAGGAGCCCGAGCACGGGCATCATGTCACGCTTTTGGCCGAAACACCTCAGGGTTACGCAAACCTGTGCCGCTTGCTCACCGAGACTCACATGGGCTCCGAGCGAGGCGATGCGCGGCTGCCCCTGCCCTCTCTGCTCGAGCTCTCGGAGGGGCTGATTCTGTTGACCGGGTGCGGGAAGAGCCCCGTGGCGGCCGCGCTCGCTTCATCGGTCGCCGAAGCCGAACAGATGACCCGGCGGCTGGCAGATGCATTCGGGCCTGGCAGCGTATTCGTGGAGCTGCAAGACAATGCCGTGAAAGGAGATACGGCCCGTAACAAGGCGCTCGCGCGGCTCGCCGGGCGTATGGGACTCGGCGTCGTGGCGACCGGGAACGTGCACTATCATCGCCCTGAACGGCATCGGCTCCAGGACGTGCTCGTCTCGATCAAGAACCGCGCGACGCTCGATGGCGCGCACGGCGCGCGGCGGGCCAACCGGCTCTTCCACCTCGCTGAGCCGTGGGAGATGCGTAACCGCTTCCAGAGCCGACCCGAAGCGATCACGAACACGCTGCTCATCGCCGAGCGGTGCGCCGCTTTCGATCTGACGGAAGATCTCGGCTACGAGTTCCCGAATTTCGAGGGATCGGCGCATGGTGAAGCACTCGAGACACTCGCAGCGATCTGCCTCGCCAAGATATCCACGCTCTACGAACCCGGCAGCTCGCGAGAAAGGGACGCCGAGGAGCGTCTGCACACGGAGCTGAGGCTCGTGGATCTGCACGGGCTCGCGGGGTTTTTTCTCGTCTACCGCGACATCATGGACTTGGCCGTCCTCGTCGCGCGGGAAGTTCGCGGAGAAGCTCCGCGGGCCCGTTCGGGCCTCCCCCCCGGCCGTGGACGCGGTTCCTCGGTATCGTCGATCATCTGCTACTTGATAGGGCTTTCGCACATCGATCCGGTGAAGAACAACCTCTTCCTGGGCCGATTCCTCAACGAAGCCCTGCGCAGCGTGCCGGACATCGACCTCGACTTCCCGAGGGACATCCGGGAACAGCTCATCCTGCGCGTCTACGAGAAGTACGGCTACGAGCACACCGGGCTCGTCTGCACTTTCCCCACGTATCGATTGAAGTCGGCGGTTCGGGAGATCGGAAAAGTGCTCGACCTGCCGATGGGAGAGCTGGAAAAGCTCTCGAAGCTCTCCGAACACCGCTCCGCTGCGGGCCTCGCGGACGAAATCGCGGGGCTGCCGGAATTCAAAGACCGCGCGGACGCCCAGTTATGGCGCCTATTGGGGTCTCTGGCCGAAGACGTGGCCGGCCTACCGCGTCATATCTCCCAACACCCGGGCGGCATGATCGTCTCGAGCCGTCCGCTCGTGGAGATCGTCCCGCTCGAGCCCGCCGCCTGGGAGGGCCGAGTGCTGTGCCAATGGGACAAGGATTCCTGCGATGACGCGGGTTTCATCAAGATCGACTTCCTCGCGCTCGGCATGCTCTCTCTGGTCGAAGAGAGCATCGACCTGATCGCGGAACGGCACGGAGAAGCCCCCGACCTGTCCCGCATCGATTTCGAGGACGAGGCCCTCTACGACCGCATCTGCTCGGGAGACACCGTCGGGCTCTTCCAGATCGAGAGCCGAGCCCAGATCCAGATGCTCCGGCGCACGAAGCCGCGGAACCTCGAGGATCTGGCCGTTCAAGTAGCCATCGTGCGCCCTGGTCCCATCGTCGGTGGCGCGGTGAACCCTTATGTGCGACGCCGTGAAATGCTGCGTGAGAACCCAGATTACGAGATCCCCTATCCCCATCCGCTGCTGAAAGAAGCGCTCGGGGAGACGCTGGGTGTGATCATCTTCCAGGATCAGGTGCTCACAGTCTGTCAGGCGCTCGCATCCTTCTCGGATGGTCAAGCGGAGGAGCTACGCCGCACGATGAGTCGGAAACGCTCGAAAGAGGCGCTTGTGGCGCACTGGGACGACTTCCTGGAGGGCGCAATGGCCAACGGTGTGGATGAGACCACCGCACGGGAGATCTTTGCGCAGGTCACCGCATTCAGCGAATTCGGGTTCCCCAAGTCCCACGCAGCCGCATTCGGCTTGCTGGCGTACCAATCCGCGTGGCTACGCCACTATTACCCGATCGAATTCTACGTCGGGCTCTTCAACAACCAGCCCATGGGCTTCTACTCGCTCGATGCCCTGGGGCGGGACGCACGCAGGAACGGTATCCAGACCCTCCTGCCCGATGTGAACAAAAGCCAGGTCGAGTGCACCGCCGAAGGGGACGACCTGCGCATCGGGCTCGGTTTCGTACGCAGTTGGGGTACTGAAATCGCGGAGTGCATCGTCGCTGAACGGGAGAAAAGCGGCCCCTACGCCTCGCTCGCGGACTTTTTGCGCCGTACGCCGGCCTCATTGAAGCGGCCAGCCATTGAAAACCTCATCTGGGTGGGTGGATTCAGTGACTTCGGCCTCACCCGGCGGGAATTGCTGTGGCAGGCGGGCCTCTGGCTCGGCCCCGAGACCGACAACGAGCGCACGGGCGGCCGGGAGGACCACGCACAGACCGAGTTGGAGCTCGCGGATCCGTATGCGAACCTCTCCTTCCCGGACCTGGGGCCCACCGACCGCATGGTCGCCGAATACCGCATGTTACGCTTCTCTGCGGAGCTGCATCCGCTCACGCTCCTGAAGGGTGTCCTGCCCGACGGAACCGTATCTTCGGACCACCTTCCGTACCTACGCCAGCACAGCACCGTGCGCGTCGCGGGCCTGGTAACCACTCGACAAAGGCCGGGAACCGCGAAGGGCTATGTCTTTGTCCTGATGGAAGATGAGCACGGTCCCATAAACGTAATTGTGAAGCCCGACATCTACAAACGGGACCGCAATGCCGTGCGCATGGAGCCCTTCCTCTCGGTGCGTGGCCGGCTGCAGAAGGACGGCGATACGCTCAACGTGATCGCCTACGAAGTGAACGCGTTGAGGGTGCCCGGAACACCCGTGCGCCGAAGGGGCATGTCGGAGACATATGCTACCGCGAACGGGAACAGTCGGCTCGCCGTTCAGGAAGGTCCCGAGGAGGATCTCGACGACCTGCCCACTTCCCTGCCCGGCGCACTCGAGTCCTGGGCCGAGCCGGATCAGAAGGCTCCGAGCCCGTTTCGCTACCTCACGGCGCTACGCCAGAACCCTCCAAGCATCAAGAGCTGGGGTTAGCCGGCGACTCGAGCGAAATGCGGCACTCATGCCACCCTGAGCGCCACCGTTGGATCGACGCGTGTGGCCCCGCGTGCCGGAATCAGAGTGGCCGCGGTCGCGACCAGCAATACCAGCACGCTCACACCCGCCAGCACCACCGGATCGTTCGGTTCAACGCCGAACAGCAGGTCCTCCATGACTCGCCCGCCGTAGCGGGCAACCACGACTCCGAGAATCACTCCGGCAATCGTCGCCGAAGCCCCTGCTGCAGCACCTTCTTGGTCACTCTGCCTCGCCTCGCACCCAGCGCCATGCGGATTCCGATCTCGCGCGTGCGCTGCGAGACCAGAAAGGCCACGACTCCATAACGGTGGCGATTACGGCGCGAGCCCCCAAACCGGTCTTCTGGCCGCTCGGGAAAGTCCTCGAGAGGACCTCGACGACCTGCACTCCTCCCTGCCCGGCACGCTCGAGTACTGGGCAGACCCGGATCGGCAGGGTCCGAGCCCGTTTCGCTACCTCACTGCGCTGCGCCAGAACCCCCCAGGCATCAAGAGCTGGGGGTAGCGACAACTAGTGTTGTGTAGCCGAAGTTTGGTAGCCACCGAGGGTGTGGCCGCGCCCACAGATCAAGGCGCGGCGACGAGTAATAGCAGGGCTATGGGGCACCCACGCCGAAGGCGTGGGTCGAGTCGCAACGAAGATATGTGGTATGCGGCCGCGGCCGAATGGCAGCAGACTTCGGCTATACTACACTAGATACATGTTCTGGAGCGCTACGAAGTGCCGGTCCGTGGTCATCCCACCCACCCTCCGATGCCGCCTAAACGTCTCGCGATTCATTTTGCGCGACCAAGTTGCCGACCCTGGGCGTAGCGCGCGAGCCGTTGGTTGATGGCCTGATCACGGCCGTCCCATCCAGCTATCGCTAGACAGAGCGGCCGGCCCAATGCAGTCCGCCGTGAAGCTCCTTCAGCTACAACAGGCCACTACCGAAACCATCCCGCAGTGAATAAGAGGATGGCACCCGCCTCGTAGACGATAGACTCATTTGGCAGGAGAATCACGACGGACTCGACGATGTCGAGAGGGAGTGTGTTCACGACCTCCGGATTGACATGGAAGCCGTCTAAGAACACCTCGATACAGTGCCTCTGCCGGTACTGAAAACAGGGCCCTTCCGTGGTCAGCTTTACGGTGATGCTCGGTGTGTCCGTCCAGCGAACGACGTGCTCGAAGTCACGCGCCTTGTCGATATGATTCTCAATGTCCGCCCTGGTTAGCAGGGGGATGCGCAAGCTGCTCGGGTTCCTTCCGACGTGGAGGCGAATTCGCTGATCCCCTGCTGCCCTCTGTTCGGCCGTAACGGTGAGTCCGGGCAGCCCCAGCGGCGCAGCTGAAACCTGCAGATCGATCGGGTAGGTTCCGTCCGCTATCGAGAACGCCAGTAAGGGTGACCGGAAGGGCACGTACCCGATTCGTTCTACCGAAAGGAAGTACTCACCGGGTTCGTCTATCACGAGACGGTACAGCCCCACGCTGTCCGCAAGGACGAACGAGCGATACTCACCCTCCTCGTCCAACAGCCGGACTAGGGCGGTGGCAACAACACGCCCGTCTCCTTCGTCTACCACGCGTCCCACCACGACCTGCGCCGCGGCGTCCGCGGGAAGGATCAGCGTGGACAGTACCGTCACCATCGCGACCGCGAGTCGCCGTGCCGTACCGCTGTGACGCCAGCAGGGCGTTTCGCCGCGCGTGATCATGCCGATACCCTCGTGAATGACGACACCCAGGTCGATGCTATGGTCCGAGTCACGGGTGCATCGTAATACCGGGCAATTGACCGCACAAACCTCCCTTTTGAATATCGAGGAGCGAGTGCAGACCGGCATGCGCGACGTTCGCGCTCGGCACCCCCGGAGGACGAACAGGCCTATTCCACCACAGCAGCCCGGAGCAGCGCTACCCACCTTCGGCGGGTGCCCCCGCCAGCACGCCGTGATACCGCTGGCGATGGACGCGGGGGGGCCGGACGAAACGAAGGAGCCGCTCGTGGACCCTGAAGTCATCATGCCGCGCCGCCAGACCTTCTATGGCATGGACGAGCTCTTCGTGCGCGCCCCCCTGCGGCACCTTGGTCGGCTTCGCCGCCCGCGTGGCGGACGGCGAAGAGGACTAGTGTGCCACTAACCGCGCGGCCAGAAGTTGTTGCTGCGGTCCACATCGGGCACGTAGCCGGACGGATCCACCTCGACTCGAGTGACCGACCCCACTCCTGCCGGGACCTCGATCTCGAAGCTCTTGTGGCCGTCGAGCCAGTGATCGACCGGTATGGTTTCCTCAATCCGCTCGCCCGTGGACGTCCGGATCCGGACCGTCGCGGGGAACGGAGCAAAACCGCGGTCCTCGATGGTCACGGTGGCACCACCAGACGTGTGCGGGCGAACCGTGCCCACAGCGTGGTCGAGCGTCCAGGTCTCGAAGTAGAAGGACGTCCAGAACCAGTCGAGATCCTGTTCCGCGAAGCGCTCGAAGGTGGCGAAAAAGTCCCAGGGGGTGGGGTGCTTGTACGCCCACTCCGAGATGAAGGCCCGATACGCCCGCTGCCACGTCTCCTCGCCCAGTAGCTCACGAAGCAGGACCATCAGAGTCGCGGGCTTCGAATAGGACGCGGTGCCGTAGCCCGGGCCCGGCGCGTACCAGTCGCCGTGCCGCATCATGCTCTGCTCCAGCCCAGCGGCGCCTACCTCGACGTACGCAGTGCCCTCGACCCGGTGGTGGTCTACACCCGGCCAGAGCTCCATCCGGCTCTCATCCTCGAGGAAGGTGGTCGACCCCTCGTCCATCCAAGCGTGCCGCTTCTCGTTGGAGCCAACAATCATCGGCACCCACATGTGTCCCAACTCGTGCGAGGTGACGTTGAAGAGCGCTTGGGCGTCCCTGTCCTCGTACGGTCCAATCAGCGTCAGCATCGGGAACTCCATGCCACCGTCGATGATGTCCGCACCTTCGACCGACGTCATGTGCGACCAGGGATAGGGAAAGCCCGTGTAGACCGAGTGATGCTCGATCGACTGCTTCGCGTACTTCCACTGTTGGGCCCAGAGCGGGGCGCGCTCCGGACGCCAGAATGAATGGATCAGCACGCGGTCGTCTTCGCCGTCCTCGTCCCGGTCCGGCACGACCGCCGAGCTCGCGTCCCAGCGCTGCAGGTTGGAGGTGGTCCACACGAAGTCACGCACGTTCTCTGCTTCGAAGCGATAGGTCAGCCAGCCGTCCTCGCCCGATGCGGTGACGGTCCCTGCATCGCGCTCCGCCTGCCCCGCAATCATCACGAGCTCGTCCGAGGTGGATGCCTGCTCGATACGCTCGAGCGTGAGCGCTGTGAACACGTCCTCTGGATTCTGGAGATCCCCCGTCGCCATCACGGTCCAGCCCTCGGGCACGGAGATCGAGGCTGTGTAGTCCCCGAAGCCGTCGTAGAACTCTGCGGCCCCCAGGTACGGCTGCGCGTCCCAGAGACGGAGGTCGTCGAAGACCGCCATTTTGGGGAACCAGTACGCAATGAAGTACATCTCCTTGTCGGAGTGCCCCATACGACCGGAGCCGTTCTGCGGAATGGTCTCGCTCCAGCTGATCTCGAGCTCGAGCGTGTCGCCCTGCTCCACTGGGAAGCCCGGAGAGAGCCGCATCAGCGTGCCATCTACCTCGTAGCCCGCTCCGTCGTCAAGCTCCTCCATGGCCTCGAGCTCCTCACCGTCCGCCGAGACGCTGGTCAGGCGAATGCCGCCCGTGATCTCCTCGGTGGCGCTCCTAGGCGAGCCTTCTTGATGCAGATTCTGGTGTAGATGCAGCCAAACGGTGGGCAAACGCACGGGAGCATTGTTCACGTACAGTATGCGAACAGTGCCTTCCAGCTCCGCGGTCTCCGGGTCGAGCCGGGCCTCGAGCTCATAGGACGACGACTGCTGCCAGTACGAATGGCCAGGGCTGCCGTCTTCACTGCGCCACCCGCGCTCCAGCGCACGCTCATAGAACGGCGGCAACACCACCGGCGCCGGCACCGGCCTGCGTACTTCGTCACTCGCCTGCGCAGTCAGCGCTCCCGGAGCGAATCCGCCCACGGCCACCATGAACGCGCCGAGGCCAACCATGCCACGCCACGGAATAACTTCCCGTCCCATTATGACTCCAGCTACCTGTGCGGCCCGTGTCCCGCCCGCTAGGGATTCCTTTTCAAATAAAATGCGACCCCAGCCCAATCGACGGCCGCGGAAAACATCTCGAAGTACGCACCGACACGATCTTCGCCCATGAAAGGCGCGAATTCCTCCCGGATCTCGTCGTTGTAGCGCCGAGCGTCTTCCTCATCCCCTGCGTGCAACGCCGTCCTTACCCGTGCCTCCAACGCGTCCAGCCGCGACTGGAGTTGTTCACGTCGCGTATCGACATCGCCGTGGATGCCGAAGTGCGTCGCCCCGAAGCGTTCGGGTCCAATCTCGCCGATCTCGTCCAGCGTGCGCCTCCAAGCTCTCAGATCCACCGCAGGCGGTGGCGTCGGAGGGTGCGAAGGTCCATCGGACAGAACGATCCCCATGGCATCGCCCGCGAACAGCATGCCATCACGCTCGTCCAGATACGCCACGTGATGCGCAATATGTCCGGGGGTCGCAACCGGACGCAGCTCAGGGCACGGCCCGGGCTCGCCCGAACGCCACGCTTGGATGCGGTCTGCGGGAACTGGCTTCATCTCACCCCAAAGGCGGTCGTGGGCATCACCGAACGTCCGGCGCGTGCTGGCAACGAGCCGCTCCGGATCCACTAGGTGAGACGCACCATCCTCCTGCACATGCACGGTCGCATTCGGGAAGACCTCGCAGAGATCGCCGGTGGCACCTGCGTGATCGAGGTGGATGTGGGTCAACGCGATGTGCTGCAAATCCCTCGGTCCGACGCCGAGAGCCTGCAACTCGTCCACCAACCGTTCCATGGAAGTGGTCGGACCCGGATCGATGATCGTCGGCTCCTCCGCATCGACGAGGTAGCACGCGATCGCCCCTTCGAGCCCCAGGTGCTCCAGGTCGATACAGGTCGGGCGGCTCAGAATCCCTCCAGATGCTGCCTAGAACGGACTCCTCTACCCACGCTCGCCGATCGGTACGAAATCCCGAGTATCCTCGCCGACGTAAACCTGACGTGGGCGTGCAATCCTCTGCGCGGGATCGTTCAACATCTCCTGCCACTGGGCGAGCCACCCCACGGTCCGCGGAATCGCGAACATGACGGGGAACAGCTCCACCGGGAAGCCCATCGCCTGGTAGATGATGCCCGAGTAGAAATCGACGTTCGGATAGAGGTTCCGCTCAACGAAGTACTCTTCGCTAAGGGCGATGTTCTCCAGTTCCAATGCTATGTCCAACAACGGGTTATGCCCCGTCACTTCAAATACTTCATCAGCTGTGCGCTTGATGATGCTGGCGCGTGGATCGTACGCCTTGTAGACGCGGTGCCCGAAGCCCATGAGGCGCTCTTCTTTCTTCTTCACGCCCTCCATGAACGCCGGGATGTTGTCCACATGCTCGATGCGATTGAGCATGCGCAACACGGCCTCGTTGGCGCCTCCGTGCAGCGGCCCGTACAGCGCGGCCATGGCACCAGCGAGCGCGGAGTAGGGATCGGCCTGCGACGAGCCGATGACCCGCATCGCCGTGGCGGAGCAATTCTGCTCGTGATCGGCGTGCAAGATGAAGAGCACGTCGAGCGCGCGCTCGAGCACCGGGCTCGGCTTGTACTCACGCGTCCCGATGCGGAACAACATGCTGAGGAAGTTCGCGGTATAGGAGAGCTCGTTCTCCGGATACACGTACGGGAGCCCTCTGTGGTGCCGGTAAGCGTAAGCCGCCAGCGTCGGCATCTTCGCCACCAGACGCACGATCTGCTGCCAGCGACAGTCCGCGTCTTCGATGTTCTTGGCTTCCGGATAGAAGGTCGAGAGCGCGCTGACGCCGCTGATGACCATGCCCATTGCGTGCGCGTCGTACCGAAATGCTTCGAAGAGTTCGGTGATGTTCTCGTGCACATAAGTGTGCAGTGTCACGTCCTGCACGAAGTCGTCGAGCTGGGACTGGGTCGGCAGCTCGCCATGCAACAGCAGATACGAGACCTCGAGATGCGAACTGCGCTCGGCCAACTGGTCGATCGGATAACCACGGTAGCGGAGAATCCCCTTCCCGCCATCGATATAGGTCACGGTGCTGCGCGTCGACGCAGTATTCGTGAACGCCGGATCGTACGCCATCATCCCGAAGTCCGTGTCGTTGACCTTGATTTGGCGCAAATCCATGGCCTGGATCACGTTGCCGTCGAGAATCTCGACCTCGTAGTTCTTGCCCGTCCGGTTGTCTCGGATCGAGAGAGTGTTTTTCACCTCGTTCCCGTTCTCCCCCATGATCCCTCCTTCGGGCCCCGAGCGACGGTGCCAACAGTCGTCGCGGCATTCATGATGCTGCGCAGCCTAGTATTATATCCGCGCGACGAAGCCCTCCCAAGGGCACGGCGTGCGGCTACCGAACCGTATGAAGCCGCTTGAAACGCTTACGCTTCGCGCGTACTGTGGATGGTGGACTGAGATCCGACTCTGGATCTCCCCCTGAGGTCTGACATGGAGGCAGGGTGGAACCATCGCAAGCGCGCGGAGCACTGGAGGAAACACTCTCACGAGCGCTGATGGGGGACCGCCTCCTGCAGGCCGGTGTGATCGTCTGGATTGTCACACTGCTCCCGTCCTTCGTTCCGATCTTCTCCACCGAAACGACGATCTCGTGGGTCGATGGTTACTCGGTGACGCCTGTTGCGGGTCGCATCCGACCTAGCGACAACGTGCGCGGAGTCGGTGTTCTGGAATCTGGTCGGCGTGAGTACTGACGGGTGATCTGTCCAGTCTACCCTGAGGCAGGCACATCGCGTAATGCCGCGCTCCCGCTCGGGCCCTTAGAGAGCGCTTTCGCGCCGAACGCGTGTGGCTTATCCCTGAGCTTATTGTGGCCAGAGGATGGTGCCCGCGTCCAGCAAGGCGTCGATCTCGGATCTGATGAGCGACGAATACGCTGTTCCCGACGCGGGGCGTGAATTGAAGAGCACGACGTAGTTGACGCCGTCTCCCCGCTGGCGGGCCAAGGTGTTCGTGCCCGGCAGACTCCCGCCGTGGTTCCACCTCCAACCCGACCCTTCCGAGCCACTGCGACGCGTGCCGATTTCATCTCCGGCGACCTGGTAGACGTCGAGGAACTCTAGAATCGCCCTCGTCGACGCGACCAGGCCACCCTGTGCGATGCGAGCCTCGTGATCCCACCCACCGCTGGGGAGTCGCACCGGCGAGCCATCCGGGTCGAAGACGTTGGGCCCCGTGCCCGAGTAGTCGTACCAGGGCTCGCGCGCGTTCCGGGCGCTCGGGAAGGTTCGCCCCTGCACCAGGTCTGCCCGGGAGACGTCCAAGGGATCGAGGACGTTCTCGAAGACGTAGCTCAGGTAGTCACGACCGGACACCTCTTCGATGACGAGGCCAAGCACTAGGTAGCCGATGTTTGCATACGCATACACCGAACCGGGCGCGGACTGCAACGGCTGTCCGAGGATGTAGCGCACCGTATTAATGCGCCCCGGGGGGCTCGATATCGCCATGGCCTCGGCGATATCGATCTCACGGTACGTGAGGTCCCCTGCGATCCCCCGATCCCAGCCTCCGCGATGTCGCAGCAAGTCGAGCACGGTGACGTCCGCGAGCCGGGAGTCACCCAGGACGGGAAACGGCTCGAGCTCGAGCACGCCTCCCCCCTCCTGCCCCATGTCGAATACGGGATCATCGAGCTCGAGCGCTCCCTCATCGACCAACTCGCGAATGGCGGCCGCAGTGATGGGCTTCGAGACGCTCGCCAGCCTCATCATCACATTCGGCGGGAGCGCTACCTGATGCAAAGAGTCCTGCCATCCGAAGCCTCTCTCGAAGACGATGTCTCCGTTCCTCATGACACCGAGCGCGCCGGACTCGATGCCGTGCCGCGACATGAACGCGACCATCGTGGAGTCGAAAACCTCGAGGGAGTGGAAAGCGTCGACTGGGGGTATCTCGAGCGACTCGGAGCACCTCGTGAGCGACACCACCAGGAAGACCATGACGGGCGCGGAGCCTCGTCGGCGAAGCCATCGAGCGTGCGCGCATCGCCTGAGCCCATGTTCCCTAGACGACACCGTCGTCGTGCAGTAGAGCCACCGCGGCTTCGTCGTAACCGATCTCAGCGAGTACCTCGCCAGTGTGCTCACCCAATACCGGAGCACGGTGCCAAATTCCGCCCGGGGTCTCCGAGAGCCGCACTGCCGCGTAAGAATAGGTATTTCAACCGCCCTCTCGGCTGGGGAGGCGCAGTAGGTGGTGTTGTGGGATGGGACATGGAGGAGGAACCTCACTGAATACGGAAGATCCACATGATCATCTCTTCAGGAAGGTCGTCCCCGGCCGATGTCGTGATTCGGAAACTGGTCGGTGCATGTGAACTCGGCGGCGACCACTCAAGGTAGGCAGTCGATCCTGCCCTGACGGAGTGGCTTCCGGTCGGCTCCGTAGCCGAGCTGGTATAAGGCTGAAGCTGACCGGAGCTGAGGTTGCTCCATCTCTGCAGGATCGGGTATAGGTCCCAGGAAGTGAAGCTTTAGCTGTGCCAGATGCGGCCATCAGCCCAGAGGTTCAGCCCGAAGAGCGTCAGCAGAAGGCCGATGCTGTCACCCGTAACCGTCGTCAGATTGCTATAGCCGGTCTGATCTGATCCAGTCAGTTCACGCATCAGCGCAGTCTCTCCGCCACTGTAACCCGGACCGTAGAGATCGAGAATGAACCGTAGCAGATTAGCTGGTACACCATAGACGGCTCCTTCCCCATTCTCCATCGCCGCCGCCGCAGGGTCCCGGAGGAAGCTTGCCCAGCCAAGTACACTCCTCAGGAGCATTTGCTACCTTACCTGAGCCTGAATAGCCGGAGTAATAAAGAAGATCGACTGCCCAGTTCGTATACCATCCATCTCCGAAGTAGCCCTGCTCGAATTCTGTCAGTCCTAGGTTCTGGCCAGATCCGTGACCGTGACGTGCCCCCAAGTGTGGTACCACTCCCGATGTTAGACCTTGCGCTCTCGGCGGCCTCCAACACCGCTAAGGCGTTGACCAGCTTGGGCTTGCAAGATCCTGCACGTCAATACCGGGGGCGGGAATCGAACCCGCACGTCCTTGCGGACAGCGGCTTTTGAGGCCGCCGCGTCTACCGTTCCGCCACCCCGGCAAAGGGCTAAACTAAAGGCTTTTTACTCCCTCCGTCTCGCGATTCAGTCGTCGGGTAACGTTTCGGTAACGGAAAAAGCCGTCGTGTCTTCATCTACGCGCTTTCCGCGTGGTGCTCGGTCGGCAGACGAACCACCTCAGCGACCCGATATTCTACAACCGAGCTACGGTGCCGTACATCCAGGGCGACTTCACCCCCTTCAGCGGTCATCCGCCCTAAGGCCACGAAAGCGTCCTTCCTCACCGCCAAAGATCTGGACGTCCATGGAACGAAGGTCTCAGAACCGCGCCGGTTAGCCTGCCAAATCCCTCACGGCGTCTGCCAGCATCCGCACCTTTGCCGAGTCGTTCGAGGAACCCGCCCAGCGAGCCACCTCGCTCGCGAGGTCGTTGAGTCCGCTTCGCGATCCACCGTCGGCGTCATCCAGTGCCCCACGCACCATCGCGATGCGATTCTCCGACAAGGCACCGGACCGCTCCAGCTGATCCACGTAGGCGCCAGCCAGCGCGAACGACGATGGCCAGACAAAGAGCGGCTGGCCTTGAGCATTCAGATAGTCGAGGTGCACCGACTTCGCAGCATCGATTTCATTCTGCGACATGTGCGCGCTCGGCGTGAGTTCGAAGATGTCGAGTCCACGCGAAATTTCGGAGTTCACGATCACTCCGTTGTACCAATACACCGACCAGCTTCCACCAGGACGCTGGGTTTCAGCGTTCACGGGTCCACGGTCGTGGAAGGCAATCTCGTGAGGGTTCTTCGGGTCGGTCCAGTCGAAGAGGCTGATGCCACCTTGATACCAACCCTGGATCATGATGTCCCGGCCCGGGATCGGGATCAGGGAGCCGTTGTGGGCAACACAGTTTTCCACCGACGTCTGAGGAGCAGACAGCTTGTAGTACTCGTGGAAGACCATGCTGCTGTTTTCAATTGTAAAGATTGCGTCGGCACCCCATTCGCGTGGGTCGTCGATGCGGCACTTGGGTCCGCCGCCGCCGCCCCACTCGTCCGTGAAGAGCACCTTGGATCCGTCGTTGTTGAACGTTGCCGAGTGCCAGTAGGAGAAGTTCGCGTCGGCGACTGCGTCGATGCGAACGGGGTTCTCGGGGTCTCGGATATCGAGCAGGAGGCCGTAGCCACCGCACGCGCCGGCCGCGAGACCGATCTCAGGAAAGACGGTGATGTCGTGACACTGCGTCGGACCGGGCCGCGGAGCGTCCGGATCGACGTCATCGTCCGGCGTGCCTCTCAGCTGCTCGACTAAGGTCGGGAGCTCCTCGTGGAGTTGGGCGCTGTCGGCCGCCGTCGGCGAACCGGTGCCGCCGCGCTCGCGCATGATACGTAGCAGTTGTGGCTGCGTGAACCGCCGGGACATGACCCTCGCTTCTTCTCCGACGCCCGACACGAAGTCTCCTCGCGCCCGGGCCTCTTCGACCATCCGGATGTCTCCCGGCGCCTGGCCGTGTGACTCCGGCTCTACCAAGCCCTGGAAAATGCGGGGCGAACTCACGATCGCCGCATCCTCTGGCGAGTCCAGCGGCACACGGATGACCTCAATCCGGAAGAGTGCCGAACTCGGGTCGTCTCCGGCCGCGATGCACCCTTCGAGTTCTTCGGCAGGACGGACGGACGAAGAACCGGACACGTAGATGTAGACGTTGTCGTCGTCGGATGGATGCTTGAGCACGGTGTGGGTGTGCGAGCCGCGACAGGTTTGCACGTTCGCGATGTACTCAGGGTTCTGCACGTCGGTAATATCGAAGATCCGGATCCCACGCAGCCTGTCATGGCTCACCGCCTCTGCAACGCCTTCACTCCCGCAGTCAAGACGACCGCTCGTGCCTTCACCCGATACGAATAGAAGGTTTCCATACACCGAGACGTCACTCTGTGAAGCCGGGCAAACGAACTCCACCGCGATCGTCGGGCGGGCCGGATCCGAGATGTCCCAGAACATTACGCCGTTGTAGTTGCCCTGGATCGCATAGTCGCCCAAGAACGCGAGATCGGAGTTCGTCGAGCCGACGAACGACTCCGGCGGTGGGCTCTGTGACACCCACGCGAGGTTCCAGATCGCTTCCTCCGCGTCGAAGAGTCCGGCCCCGAGTCCGATGCGGGGGTCCGGGCTGGGCGGGGCCCCAAAACTGCCCGAAGACGACGAGCAGGCCGACACAACCAGTACTCCCGCGGCCAGTGCGAGTGGGCCGAGACGGCGAATGAGCTTCAACATGGTGGGCGAAAGGCTGCGGTCGCTCATGGTAGGTACCTCTATGGGGACGGATGTCGGTCCTGTGGTGAAGGCCCTTCGGGCCTTCCTGCGATCTCTTCTAACATTCTCTTCATTCGGCGAATCTCGGTGCGCTGATCCACCTGGATGTCCGATGCCATCTTGAACGCGATGTCGTCGTTCGCCGCGCCATCGGTGGCGAAGAGATCGCTCACCATCGTCACGGCACCCTCGTGGTGCTGGATCATGTACGTGAGAAACACACGGTCCCACTCCACGCCGCGCGCTGCAGCGAGTTCCTGCATTTGTGCATCGCTGAGCATCCCGTGCATGCGCGGTGCTGGACCGCCGTCGATCGTGAGCGTCAGCCCGTCGACCTCGACTTCCGGGACGTGTCGCTGGCGGTCGCGCAGCCATGCCTGCATGAATGCGATTTCATCCGTCTGAGCGTTGATGATCCGGGAAGTGAGAATCCTCATCTGTGGACTCGCGCCATGCGTGGGGGCGAGTCCCGACATCACGAGTGCTTGCGCGTGGTGGGAAATCATCCCGGTCATGAACTCGACGTCGGCCTCGGAGACGTTGCTCGTTACGCTATCGGCGCGCGCCTGGAAGAGCGCCTCGAGCCTCTCGAGCTCCCTGCCTTCAGGCCCTGGGGACGTGCCGGTGCTCCTCTGGGCGGAGGCGCAGGCGGTCAAAGCGAGCGCGAACGTGCACGGGAGAATCCAGCGTGTTTGTCGCTTCTTCATGCGGCTGCGCTTCTCGATCCGATTGGCTTGTTGTCTAGGCTCGTCAGGGGCCAGCAACATAAATGATCGGGCAGTTTCGCGCGAAGGAGACGTCCGATCCCAAAAGACTCACCCAACGCTCCGGTTAGAGGTACCGCCGATCAAGTTCTGACAGTGTAGACATGGGCGAGCTCCTGGCGCTGCATTGCCGTTCATCCGACGTGCGGTGACTTTGGCCTGCGGAACCTTCCGAGCGCCACCATCCTGCGCAAGGACATCTGAGTTTGAAGATCGAGTTCGAGGGCGAGGCCCTCGAGGCGTGCCCCGGCGAGAGTCTCGCAGCAACGCTCACAGCGCACGGTATCCGTTCGTTTCGCACAACCGAACGCGGTGCTGAACGCGGAGTTTTTTGCGGCATGGGAGTGTGCCAGGACTGTTTGGTTGAAGTCGACGGAAAGCCGAACCAACGCGCCTGCACGGTGAAAGTCGACCGACCCATGAAGGTCCGACGCGAAGGGAGCGGGCGAGCTCCTGCAGCATCAGGTCCGGCGGCCGGGCGACCTCCGATCACCATTGAGGAGATTCCCGTCGAGCGCCCGCAGGTGCTGGTGGTCGGCGCGGGACCGGGCGGGCTCGCCGCCGCCTATGCCGCACGTCTCGCCGGTGCGGAAGTGCTTGTGCTCGACGAGGGATCGGCCCCGGGTGGCCAGTACTTCAAGCAATGCTCTGCCGCGGGCGTCGCTCCGCCCGACGCGCAACACCAAGAGGGCAGGCGCCTCATCGACGACGTTCTCGGTTCTGGGGTGACCGTGCGGTCGAATGCGTCGGTCTGGGGAGCCTTCAGGCCGCTGGAGTTCGCGGCGACGAAGCCTGGGGGCAGTTTTCTCGTTCAGCCCGAGCAGGCGATCATCGCTACCGGAGCGTTCGACCGGGGCTGGCCAGTACCCGGGTGGACCCTTCCAGGAGTCATGACGACCGGGGCAGCCCAGACCCTGTGGCGTACGGCTCGCCGCCTACCCGGCAAACGCGTGTTGATTGCCGGCAACGGGCCGCTCAACCTGCAGCTCGCGGTGGAACTCGTGGCAGGCGGGGCCGACGTCGTGGCCGTTGTCGAGGCGGCACCCGCCATGGGGGTGCGCCGAGTGAGGGAGATCGCAGCTATGCTGGCCAATGCGCCCCGCCTCGTGGCGGACGGAGTGCGCTACCTCTCTACGTGCCGCCGGGCCGGCGTGCGCCTGATCAACGGATCCGTGCTGACGTCGGTGGTGCCGCACTCGGGCGGTCTACGGGCGACGATCGCGGGGCGCGAAACCGCCAGTTTCGATGTTGATGTCGTGTGTCTGGGCTACGGGTTCCATCCCTCGAACGAGCTGTTGCGGGCGCTCGGATGTGAGCATGCGTTCGATCCCGAGCAGCGCCGGCTCGTTACGGTACGCGACACCCGGGGGAAGACCAGCGTGGACGGCGTCTGGGCCCTCGGCGACTGCACCACCCTGGGAGGTGCGCGCGTTGGGCAGGCGGAGGGGACCCTCGCGGGGTTCGCTGCCGCGCGAGCCCTGGGCTGCGCGCTTTCGGCCGAGGCCGTCCGCCTTGAGGCGCAGGCTGCGGCTGATGCCGCCCGTCACCGTCGCTTTCAGAGGGCGCTGTGGCGGATGTATCGAATGGACGAGTCTCTGCGGGTGCGGCCCACCGGCGATACCGTGATGTGCCGGTGCGAGGAGGTCACCTACGGCCAGGTCGAGGCGGCGCTGGCCGAGGGAGCGACCTCACCGAGTGAGATCAAGCAGGAGACCCGACTCGGGATGGGGCGTTGCCAGGCGCGGTACTGCGGGCCGGCGCTCGAGACCTTCCTAGCTGAGCAGACCGGCCGCTCGCAGGACGAAACGTCGGGGTTCGCCCCCAGAGTGCCGGTCAAGCCGGTTTCGGTCGGTGATCTCTCGAACCCGGCTGGGGCATAGTGCACTCGCCCACCACGAGCGGCCCACTCCCGCGCGACATCCAGACGGTCGTGGTGGGCGGCGGGATCCTCGGACTGTGCGTGGCCGGATTTCTCGCCGAAGAGGGTCGCGAGGTCGCGATCATCGACGCAGGCCGTCCCGAAGGCACGACGACCAACGCCGGCAGCCTTCACGTGCAGATGCAGAGCCGCTTCATGCGAATGCACCCCGACCAGGTACCGGCTCTGGAATCGGGCCTCCACCTCTACCCGAAGGCGGTCGAGTTCTGGTTCGAATTGCAGCGACATCTCGACGCCGACTTCGGGCTCAAAGCGTCCGGTGGGCTGATGGTGGCCGAGAGCCGGGAACAGCTCGACTTCCTGGCCAAGAAGGCCGAGCGCGAGCGAAGTCTGGGGCTCGACTCCAAGATCCTCGACCGGGACGAGCTCGATCAGATCGCTCCCTACCTCGGTCCCGCAGTAGTCGGCGCGGAACTGTGCGCCGACGAGGGCCGGCTCGATGCGCTCAAGGCCAACACGGCTCTGCGGCGGTGGGTCCGCAGGGTCGGGGTCATGGTCACTGGCGAGACATCGGTCGATCGAGTGAGTCGTGACGGTGGACGGTTCAAGCTCGACACATCTCGGGGTACCGTCAGGGCGGCCACCCTCGTCATCGCCGCAGGGCCAGGGTCACTTACCCTGGCGGAGCCGTTCGGCCTCACGCTCCCGGTGGAGTCCGAGCCTTTGCACATGAACATCACGGAACCGACCGATCTGTTCATCGGTCATCTTGTGCAGCACGCGGATCGAATGATCACGGTCAAACAGCTCTCGAGCGGTCATGTGGTGATCGGGGGCGGTTGGCCAGCGGATCTGTCCCCCTCGGAGGACTACGCTGCGGTCCGACTGTCCAGCATTATCGGAAACACTTCGCTCGCGCAGCACATCGTGCCGGCGATCGGCAGGTTACGGATCATCCGAACCTGGGCGGGCATCAACACCCCGACCGGCGGTCCCGGCATCCTCGGCCCGATTCACGGCGCACCTAACGCGTTCTTGGCGATTCCGGGGGAGGCTGGCTACACTCTTGGCCCGCTCTCTGCCCGGCTCGTTGCGGATACGGTGCTCGGCCGGAGACCTACGGAGGACTTGGCGCCGTTCTCGCCGAGTCGATTTCGGTAGCGCAGGGATACATCCCATTACGGATTGCCCATGACGGATTGGCTAAGCATCGAAGGTCGAAGCATTACGAGGCGTGATGCGCTCAAGCATCTCGCAGCGGCCGGGCTCGCGACCGCGGTGGGAGGGTGCGGTGGGACGGACGAGGACGGGACCATCACACTACGATGGTGGTCGACCCAAGGGGCACCCGCTCAGCGGGCGGCCTATCGGACGCAGATCGACCTGTTCGAAGCGGCGCACCCCGGTGTGAGAGTCGTCTTCGAGGCCATGTCGGACGAGGGGTACGCAACCCAGCTCGCCGCCGCCTTCGCATCAGGCGAGGTACCGCACCTGATCACACACATGCCTTCGTTCGCGGTCCAGGGTTACTACGCCCACGGGCTGATCGAGCCGTTCGACGATGTCATCGAAGCGATCGGCGCGGACGAGTTTTACCCGGGGGCAAACGACGTCTATCGCGCCGCCGACGGCCGATACGTCGGCACCTCCATCGGAAATACCGCAGCCGACATGCTGTGGATTCGCCGTGACCTGATGGAACGAGCGGAGATCGAGGCGATTCCCGAAACCTGGGACGAGCTACGTGCGGCGTGTCGCGCGATGCAGGGCGGGGGCATCTACGGTGCCCCTCTTCCCTATGGCTTGAACTCGGCCAACTCGCTGACTTTCATCGGCTTCATCCATCGTGCGGGCGGCTCGGTTTTCACTCCCGATCTGGAGATCGCCCTGGACCAGCAGGCGACCTACGATGCCCTCGAGTTCTACCGATCCATGTTGGAGCTCTGCCCTCCGGGCGCCACCGGGTATTCCTGGGGCGAGATGCTCACTTCCTTCGTGAGCGGCGCCACGGCCACGGGGCTTTATGCTGGCCGGGTACTGGCCAATGTCGCGGCGCAGAACCCCCAGATCGCGGATTCGATCACCTGCGCGCTCTATCCACGGATGTCGCGGGACATACCGGCTTGGACGTACAACGACTTCCCCTGCGTGTGCATCCCCTCGGCCGCCTCGAACAAGGCGGAGGCCAAGCTGTTCGCAGCGTCTCTTTTCGATCCTGCGGGATACATCCCCCAGCTACATGCCGCCCCCGGACACGTGCTGCCCGTGCTCGAGACCGTCGCAGAGAACCCGGCCTACCGGGACAACGAGATCATCGACAGGTATCCGCAGGAAATCGACCTCATGGCCTCTGCCGCGGCGCAGGGGTACAACCTCGGATTCGAGACGACGGCCCACCAACCCAATACGAAGGCGGGCGAAATCATCGCCTCGAACGCGATCGCCGAGATGGTGCAGCGGGTCGTCTTGAATGATGAAAATCCCCAGGCCGCCGTCGGCAATACCGTTACGCGCCTCGAAGAAATCATGCGCTCCTGAGCTTGATGCACTCCGACCCACCACCGTCGCTCGAGAAGCGTTACGCCCGGATTGGCGTGGTGCTCATCGCCCCGACGGTGTTGGTGTTCTGCGCCGTCATTCTGTATCCGCTCATTTCGGCGATCTATCTTTCCCTCTTCTCGATCTACACCCCGACGTTGGCCGGAGAGTGGGTAGGGGTGGACAACTACACCGCACTTCTCGCCAGTGGAGACTTCTGGAACGCCGCACTCAACACCCTGATCTGGACAGTCGGGACGCTGATGCTGCAGCTCGTCTTCGGTGTGGCGATGGCGCTCCTGCTCAACCAATCCATCGTCTTCCAGTCGTTGGCCCGGAGCCTGGTCCTCTTCCCCTACTTCCTGTCGACGGTCGTGGCCGTGCTCGTGTGGCGGTGGCTCTTCAACGACCTCTACGGGATCCTGAACCACGTTCTGCTGATCGCGGGGTTGATCGACGCGCCCGTCAACTGGCTGGGTCAGATGCCCAACGCCATGATCTCGATCATTCTCGTCGGAGCTTGGAAGTACTTCCCGTTCGTCGTGATCGTTGTGTTGGCGCGCCTCCAGTCCATCCCGGAGCAACTGTACGAAGCGGCCACCATCGATGGCGCCGGTCCCTTCCAGCGGTTTACCGATATCACGCTCCCGCAATTGCGCGACGTGCTCGTGGTGGTCGTTCTCCTACGTGCGATCTGGGACTTCAAGGAGTTCGACTTGATCTACCTGATGACCGGGGGCGGACCCGTGAGGGCGACCCAGACGCTGTCGCTCCTCGTCTATGAGGAGGCGTTCAGGCTGAACCGCATGGGGATGGCGTCTACCTACGCCGTAGCCATGATGCTGGTGCTGCTCGGGTTTACGCTGGTCTACCTCCGGCAGACCAACCGGCTCGAGGAGGGTTGATGAACGCGTCACGCGCTAGGATGATCTGGAGCGTCGTCACCTGGACGATCGTGCTCGCGGTCGTCTTTCCGTTGATCTGGATGATCGTCACCTCGGTCAAGCCGCAGTCCGAGCTGTTCAGTATTCCGCCGACTCTGATGCCCGAAACTATCACGTTCGAGCACTACCGGCGGCTGCTGACCGATACGCCCTTCCTCCAGTATTTCCGTAATTCGATGATCCTGGCGGTGACGACGACCGTTGTAGTCGTCGTGCTCGGTACGCTGGGCGCCTACAGCCTCGTACGCTTCAAGTACCGCGGCCGCGAGACCCTCGCGACGCTCGTCCTGTTCACCTACCTGATGCCCTCCGTGGTGCTGGTCATCCCGCTGTATCTGATGATGGCGAAGCTAGGACTGGCCAACACGCTCGCGAGCCTGGTGATCGCCTACACCACATTCGCGCTGCCGTATGCCCTCTGGTTGCTGCGCTCCTTCATGTCGAGCATCCCCGTGGATCTGGAATCCGCGGCGCTCGTGGACGGCGCCGGCCGAATGGGGGCCTTCGTCGATGTCGTCCTCCCGCAGGCTCTGCCGGGCATCGTCTCGACGGCGCTATTCACGTTCATTCTCTGTTGGAACGAGTATCTCTTCGCGCTGGTGCTCGTGAATTCCGACAGTGTACGTCCGCTGACGGCCGGCACCATGAACATGCTGATCACGTCGTTCAACATCGACTGGTCACTACTCATGGCCGCCTCCGTCATGATGAGCCTGCCGCTCATCGTGATCTTCACCTTTCTGCAGGGCACGCTCACCAAGGGTTTCGGCGCCGGCGCGGTGAAGGGGTGATACATGGCTGAGGTCGTTTTCGAGAAGGTCCGCAAGACGTTCGGTTCCACGGTCGCGGTCAATGACCTCGATCTCACGATCGATGAGGGCGAGTTCGTCAGCCTGCTCGGGCCTTCGGGCTGCGGCAAGACCACGACGCTCAGAATGCTGGCGGGTCTGGAAGAGCCCAGCGGGGGGACCATCCGCATCGGCGATCGCGTGGTGAACAGCGTCCCGCCAGCGAAGCGCGATATCGCGATGGTTTTTCAGTCCTATGCGCTGTATCCGCACATGACGGTCGGGAAGAACATCGCCTATCCGTTGAAGAAACGAGGCATTCGTGAGCCGGAGCGCTCCGAGCGGGTCATGGCCACCGCACGTCTTCTGGAGTTGGAGACACTGCTGGACCGCAAACCGGCGCAGTTGTCGGGAGGACAGCAACAACGTGTGGCACTCGGCCGTGCGATGGTGCGGGAGCCCCAGGTGTTTCTGTTGGACGAGCCGCTGTCCAACCTCGATGCGCGGCTTCGGGCCCACATGCGTGCGGAGCTCATCGAACTGCACCGACGCATCGGGCGCACGATGATCTACGTCACGCACGACCAGCTCGAAGCGATGACGATGTCCACGCGGATTGCCGTCATGAACGCTGGCGTGCTTCAGCAATTCGCCACGCCCGCCGACATCTTCCACCGCCCAGCCAACGTATTCGTCGCCGGGTTCATCGGTTCCCCGGCCATGTCTCTGGTCGAGGGTGAGCTGGTGGGGTCGGGCGGGGGCGATGGGGAACGGCGGTTCCGGGTTCACTGCGGCGCTCTGGACGTGGCGCTTCCGGCCGGTCTGCTCAATCGGTCGGCTGCACCGGGCCCGATTTCGCTCGGTATCCGCCCAGAGGATATTCTCCTGGGGAGTGGGCACCACACGGCGGCAGTGGGGGTCGTGGAGCGGACGGGCCATGAGAGCATCGTCCGGCTGGATGCCCAGGGCACGCCGTTGATCGTGCGGACACCTGGAGACACGCCCATCGAATCAGGTGAGACGGTCCGTTTTTCGCTCAGGGTCGAACGGCTCCACATATTCGATTCTACCACGGGCCTCCGCCTGAACGCGGATACCAAGGACTCATGAGGCTCCAAGGAAAAGTAGCGATCGTGACGGGGGGAGGCGCGGGCCTTGGCAAGGCAATCGCGCACCGTCTTGCGGAAGAAGGAGCCGACGTCGTCATCGGGGATACCGACGAGACCGCCGCACAGGCCGTCGCTGCCCAAATCCAGGCGCTCGGCAGCAGGGCTGCGGCAGTCCGAACGGACGTCACTCGAAAGTCGGAAATCGAGGCTCTGGTCGAACAGGCGATGCAGCTTGGTCCTATCGACATCCTGATCAACAACGCAGGAGTCGAGGAGATCACGCCGCTACTCGAAATTCCCGAAGAGGAGTGGGACCGGACGCTCGACACGAATCTCAAGGGGGTGTTCCTGTGCAGTCAGATCGTGGCGCGTGCGATGATCGCTGAAGGGCGAGGCGGGAAGATGGTGAACATCGGCTCCATAGCGGGCATCATGCCACCGAGAAAAGAGCCACACTACGCGGCATCCAAGGGAGCCGTTCATGTACTGACAAAACAAATGGCTCTGGAGCTTGCGCCGCACGACATCACGGTGAATGCAGTAGCCCCCGGCGTCATAAAGAACGGACTCAGCACGCATCATTCTCTCGCCGATCCGGAGCAAGCCGAACGGATTGCAAAGGGAATTCCGCTGGGCAGGGTCGGATCCCCTCTCGATATTTCGCACGCGGTGCTCTTTCTGGTATCTGGAGAGGCCGACTACATCACGGGCGTCGTGCTGCCCGTGGACGGAGGGTTTTTGCTGGGCGGTCTGCAGACGGGGTGAGGGGCTACGTACGCCCCGGGTCGCTCGGCACCCGACCGGAGGATATCCTGGGACACACCATTTCTACGTACTCAGCCTGCTAGAGGATCATGGATCGAACGAGTGTCGATTGGACCGGCCCGATGCCGGCTGTCACGACCCCGTTTCAAGCCGACGGCGACATCGATGAGAAGTCGTTTCAATCGAACGTCGAGCGCCTGCTGGGGAGCGGCGCGACCGGAGTCATGGTCGGCGGCTGCACAGGTGAGTTCTGGGCGCTGAGCCATGAGGAGCGCAAACATCTGTCCCACCTGGCAAAGGAGGCGGTCGGGAGTGCCGGGACCCTGATCGTGGGTACCGGAGCGATAACGCTAGACGAAACCGTGGCGCTTACCCGGGAAGCGGAAGAAGCGGGCTGCGATGGCGCCCTGATCCTGCCGCCCTATTTCGTGCAATTGACCGACGACGAGATCTTCGCGCACTATGCGGCCGTGTCGGACGCGGTCGGGATTCCGATCCTTCTGTACAACATCCCGGGAAATGCCGTCAACGCGCTGTCTCCATCCCTGGCGGGTCGGCTGGCGGAGCTGGACCGCGTGGTGGCGATCAAGGAGAGCTCGGGCGACTGGAACAACTACTACTCGACCTACCTGGAAGTCCACGAGAGACTCCGGGTTTTCTGCGGTCCGTCCTCGATCTACGGCGTACCTGCCGTGGAGATGGGAGCCGACGGCGTCATCGACTGCTTCCCGAACATGTGGGTAGACGCGCTCGACCTCTTCCATGCACCAGCCCGAGGCGATCAGAAGAGGGCCGGCGAGGTCCAGGCGCTCGGTCGCAGGCTCACCGACCTCTGCACGACCGGAGGGCGGAGCCTCTACCCCGCGACAAAGGCCGCGATGGACATGCAGGGACTGCCCGGGGGTGGGCGTCCACGGGCGCCGTTGCAGCCGTTGGCTGGCGAGCCGCTCAAGGGCCTGGAGCGAGGCCTGGCCGCCCACGGCCTTCTATGAAATCACACGACCAAGTCACACTACCAAAGCACGTAGGAGTTCAACGATGAGTGCACGCACTCTTCCAAAGGCAGGGCGCGCGCCGCAGCTGGATCCGCGCGAATATGAGACCAGTTTCGGCGAGTTCATCGGCATCGGCCCGAACGGCAACCTGTGGGTCGACGGGTGTGACGTCGCGGAGCTGGTGGAGCGATTCGGCAGCCCGCTGTTCATCATGTCGGAGAATCAGCTTCGGTACACCTATCGATCGTTCCGCGACGCCTTCCGCGAGCACTATCCCAATTCTGAGATCCTGTTCGCGAACAAGTCCAACAACGGGTTGGCTATCCGCCACATCATGAATCAGGAAGGGGCGGGGGGGGACTGCTTTGGGAACACCGAGATGTATCTCGCTCTCCTGGCCGGAACGGACCCGAAGACGCTCGTCCTGAACGGCTCGAACAAAGAAGACGAAGAGTTGGAGATGGCGACTGCCAACGGGCTGTGCATCAACATCGATGCGATGGACGAGCTCGACCGGATCGACGCGGTCGCTAAACGGCTCGGTAAGGACGTGGACATCGGGATCCGCCTCGCGCTCGATCTCGACCCCCTCGCCGAACGCCAGGGCGTCGCCATGCATGGACCGGGAACGATGAAGGAGCAGAGCGACTCCACCAAATGGGGCATGACCCGCGAACAGACGGTCGAGATTGTGAAGCGCGCGCAGGTCATGTCGAACATGAACCTGGTGGAGATCCACTTCCACCTGAGTCGCATGTCGAACATTGCGAATGACTTCGCGGTGATGGCCGGCGAGATGATCACCTGGGCCGCGCACATACGTGATGAAACGGGCTGGGTGGCACCCACCATCGACATTGGCGGCGGCTGGACCTTCGGCAAGTGGTACGGAACGGGCCCCAACTCACAGATGGACGACGACAGCGCTCCTACTGCGGACGACTATGCCCGGGAGTGCGCCAAGGCGATCAAGGACGAGGCCGCGCGTCTGGATTTCCCGCTCCCCAAGCTCCGCCTGGAACCGGGACGTGCCCTGTCCGGACCCGCTGGTGTAGCCGTCGGAACCGTGGGCGCCGTAAAGACCGGTGACACCAAGAAGTGGGTCAATCTCGATCTATCGACCAACCACATTTCGTGGGCGGCGATACTCGACTGGTACTACCACGCCCTCCCGGTTCGGAACGCCGGTGCCGAGGGAACCGAGACGGTCGACCTGGTCGGTCCGCTCTGCAACTCAGATGAACTGGGCCGGCACCGGAAGATGCCGCCGCTTCAACGGGGTGACTTCGTGGCCTTCCTCGACACCGGGGGCTACTGCGAGTCTAGCGCGGCGCGCTACAACGCGCAGCGACTGCCGGCGACGGTGCTCGTAACCGGTGATACCGCCGATGTGATCAGCGACCGCGAGGAGTTCCGGGACGCAGCAGGCCGCTTCCGTGTGCCCCCGCATCTGCTGGCCGGCTCCTTCGCACCCCAGGCGGGCGAATAACGGTATGGATCTCGGAATCCAGGGGCGCCGCGCCATCGTGACCGCGGCCAGCCAGGGACTCGGACGCGCGTGCGCGACGTCCCTGGCTCAAGAGGGCGCGGAGGTGTGGATCACCGCCCGCACCAAAGAGACGCTCGAAGAGACGGCGCGAGAGATCGCGGAGAGCACGGGCGGGACGGTTCACGCCGTTCCCGGCGACATTACTTCAGATTCAGGACGGGCGGCGGTTCTGGAGGCCTGCCCCGAACCGGATATCCTGGTCGCCAATCCGGGTGTAAAGCAGACACCGGACGACTTCCGGACCATGAGCCGGGCAGATTGGGACTTCTGGATGGAAGCCCACTTCTATTCGACTCTAGACCTCATCCGGGCGGTGGCTCCGGGAATGTGCGAGCGGCGCTTCGGGCGGATCGTCAGCATGTCCGTCAGCTTCATCAAGTTCCCGCAGATCAACTTTGCCGCAAGCCACGCGGCACGCCTCGGGTTGAGCGGCGCGATCGCCTCTATGGTGCGCGAATTGATCCCACACAACGTCACCATCAACACAGTCGCCCCAGGGCTCTTCAGCACCGAGGCGCTGCACACCAACCTGCACGCGCACGCCAAGCGCGGGAACACGACCTACGAAGCGATCGTCGAAGACCGCAAGAAAGGATGCCCCGCGGGGCGGTTCGCCGAACCCTCGGAGTGTGGTGATCTCGTGGCGTACATCTGCGCCGCGCAGTCCGGATTCATGAGCGGCCAGAACATCATCAACGACGGTGGCGTCTATCAGGGGTTGTTCTAGATGATCGATCCGCACGGCCGGGTCGTGATGCTCTCCGGAGCTACCGGAGGAATCGGAGCGGCCATCACCCGGCGCCTCTCCGAAGACGGCTTCCGTTTGTCGCTAGGCGTACGGAATATCGACGAGGCTCGCGAGGCGTTTCCGGGTTTCGAGGCCGATGGTGGACTCATCTGCCGGTTCGAGGCCGGGGAGGCGGACACAGCGAAGGCGTGGGTCGACGCGACGGCCGCGCGCTTCGGGCAGATCGACGTGCTGATCAACAACGCGGGCATCTTGCGGCAGGTCTTCTTCGACGAGGGTGACGAGGATCTCCTGGACGAGCTTTGGACCGTCAACGTGAAGGCGCCGTTCCGGCTCATCCGACATGCATTGCCGCATCTGTCCGAGACCGGCGGCGGCCGGATCATCAACGTCGGCTCGACCGACGCGAAGCGCTACCGGGCCGGTGTGTCGGTGGGCTACGCCATGTCCAAGCACGCCCTCATGGCGATGAGCCACGCCGCGAAGGCCGCCGGATGGGAGCACGGTGTCCGCGTCACGGCGCTCTGCCCCGGTGCGGTCGACACCCCGATGATCCAGTCGATTCCGGGTGTGACCCCCGTCGACGAGCGGATCCAACCCACCGACCTGGCGGAGATCGTCGCGTTCTTGCTCGGGTTGCCGAACAACGCGTCGGTGCCGGAGCTGGTGGTCAATACGCGATTAGAGTCGGGGCTTTAGA
>Ga0209554_1000258_pt1 | contig 43870 bp, 28 predicted proteins | sample MarorgKNORR_S2LV_5_FD_188221 | JGI IMG/M metagenome (GOLD analysis project Ga0209554, IMG submission 188221) | Marine microbial communities from the Southern Atlantic Ocean, analyzing organic carbon cycling - Bottom_A/KNORR_S2/LV (SPAdes) (version 2) | ecosystem: Environmental > Aquatic > Marine... | reverse complement strand
GATAAACTCGGAATGGCCTCCTCCATCACGATGTCCGCTGCCATGACCAAAGGCGATGAAAGCGAATGAAGTACTGAGGGGTACGGACTCTTGTGCGTCTACCTGTGATAACACCATTCGATGGGCACTACAAGCAATCAGTCGCTCTCTATTCGCATAATCCTGGTAGTGCGGAAACCTTGCAGGAGTTTGACATATTTTCGTTGGTGGAATTCATCGTCCAAGTCTGGGTCCCCGGTGTCTATACGAATCTGGGAAAGGGCGAGTAGTTTAGCCGGGGTGACCACCCCGAGGATATTGTCCAGGCCTACCGCCCGCAGGACTTCGGGGGAAAGTTGCAGGTTGCCGCGCCCGATGAGGAAACCTTGTCCACCCATCGGCGAGAGCAGCAGCAGTTTCTCTCCCTCGTGTCGCCCTATTATCTCGAGCAATTGTGCCTCGTTAAGGTCCACTTCGAGTGGGTCAGGCCATGTGGCACAGGAGATGTCGATGCCCAGTAAGGTGGTCTCATGCCCACAGAGTCTGGCGATTTCTCGCAACGTCCCGCCACTTCCCCATATCACCATCAGTTCTGGATTGGCCGCAATGAGAGTATTGATGTGCTCAGCCAGAGCCGCAATCGTCTCGCTTTCATCAGCCGCCATCACCTGCTCCTTGGCTCCCTGCATCCATCTCGGACTGCTCGGCGTCATCGCCTCACCATACATCCTGACCCGCCATTCACCCTGGCGGTAGACCTCTTCGTCGAGGTCCATGACCTCGGTTCGCCCTGGCAGTAAATCCCCATCCAGAAAGGCGCGAATCACTTCGGCGCCAGCCCTAGGGGTGGCGGCGAAACAGCCGCTGTGCATCTTGACGCCGCCGGGAATCCCGAGAATCGGCAGGTCGCCGGCGCCGGCCTGTTCCAATGCGGCGACGATATCGCGAGTGGTTCCATCACCCCCACCGTAAACCAACAGGTCGAGGTCGCATTTGACGAGTTTCTTGACCGCTGCGGCGGTATCTTCAGCACTGGTGGAGTCGCTGACATTTCCGAGCACTTCGACCTCCCAACCAAGCCCGTCGGTAATTTCGGTGCTGCTGGAATTGGTGGGTTCGGCATCGGTTTGGCTAAGCCAGGCATTGCCCATCCTCCCAGCCCAGGCGATAATAGTCAATGGTTCATTCAAGGGGCGTTGGTTTACCAGTTCAGACAGTCTGGTCATCGCCTCAGCAACCCTTGGCCCACTGCGGTCAACCGCACCGGCCGCCCGAGCCTCCTCAGCCAAGCCATCCGAGCCCTTGTAGCCTAAACGACCACCGAGTCCAGCATCGGGATTGACCACCAGTCCGATTCTCATTCCAATACCTCCCTCTGTCCAGCAAAGGCGAGTTATCGGCAAGTCATGAAGGCGACGCCTTGAAGCGGTCGACAGCAATCCGCGGTTATGGCGAGAAAGCGGGCTGAGAGTCTAGAGGAACTTGTTGCCAAAGGAATGTCAGAGTTCGGCCAGATTGACGAGGGCGTACCATATTCCCCACCATCCACCGACCAATCTGATGACCAAGCCATTGAACAGCCCACCAGTTCTCCTGCAACCCAAGAGGTCAGAGAACTCATCAAGCCGGTGCAAGCGGTTGAAACCCGTACGAGTTGGATAATCCCCGGTAAAACTGTCGAGCCAGCCAACGCAATGGATTCCAATCCCGACCCCACCGTCGAGCCAAGCGCTGACGAACCTGAATCGCCCGCCGAGCCGGTCGAACCATTACATCCTGCTCCTTCAACCGGCCAAGGTGATAGTGATGAGGCCTTCACCCCCGAACCGGGGTCCGAACCCGAGGTGGAGCCAGCCAAAGAAGCGCTAACTCCACCACCAAGAGTGGTCAAACCGGCCTTTTCAGGCGATCTGGAAAGCGAATGGTAACTCTATTCCTCAACCGCACAGTGGGGATACTCTTCATGCATCACAGGCACGAACAGGTCCTCACAGGTCCTGCTCACCGTCGACAGTGAAAGCGTGCTCGACTCATCGAGGAAGACCGTCACAGGCTGAGTGCTGACCGCACTGGGCACGTAATCCATACCGGTCTGGGTGATGACCAACCTGATGCTGTCTCCAGCCGACACGACCACATCCATGGCGAAGAACTCCATTTTCGCCAACACGGTCTGACCCGGCACCAATACCTGACCGCTCTTGCCGCCATCGGCAAAACGCAGATCCATCACCGCATGGCCGAGATGGGCGCCGTCACTGCCGCGCTGTAGTTCGACAAAGAGATGACCGCTGGCCGGCAGTTGTTGCAGTAAGGACACCCGAGCAGTGATGTGCAAGGTCGGCATACCGACGATTCTCAAGTCACTCTCCATCGTCCCACAATCGAGCACGGTGGTGCTGGTCAAGGTGATGGATTCACCACCGGATTCAAGACTACATTCATCCAAGGTGATTGCCAGCCACTCTTGGTCGGCCGGTGGGTAGGTCTCCTCTACTCTCCAACCACCCATATCATCCTGGATTTCGGCAATCAAGCGCGGCTGGGGACCGAGGTCGCGCAGATAGAAATCGAACCACTCAAGCAGGTCGTCAGCCCAGTCCCAGCGCAATGACCAGGGGTAGGCAATCCCCCCTTCGTGACCACTTATCCGATCAGGATATTCGTGCCCCCATTGCCCATACAACCCCTTGACCTCGAAACCTGCATCGATCGCAATCTGATGGGTGGGAAAGGCCATGTGGGGGTCGACATTCCAATCCTGCATTCCGTGGATGATGTAGATTGAGCCGTTGTAAACTTCCATCGCCCGGTCGAGGAAGTAACGCTCCTCCCAGTAATCACTGCCCATCCAAGCAAGGTTATCACCGGTCATGTAGGCAGCAGCCCCAGCGTAATATCCTTCCATATAACCCTCACAGGCATTCTCGATATCCTCGCCATCGCCATCCAATCCGAAAGAGCCGTAGACTCCGTTATGCATTATCGCCCCCCGAGCCTCCATACTACCATTGCGCCACATCAATTCATGCACGCCGATAAGACCCGACATCGGAACGATGGTCACCAGATGCTCCGAGCCGGAGGCGGCAGCATTCCAAGGGGTTGAACCGTCGTAGGATTTTCCGATTGCCGCGACCTTGCCATTCGACCAGGGTTGTACTCCCAACCAGTCTACAGCGGCCTTGATTCCGGCTTGCTCATCCAAGCCCATCAAGTCCATGCAATGGTTCGATTCACCGGTTCCGAAGACCGATACCTGTGCCACGCCATAGCCGTGGGGAACGTAATTCTCAATCAGGAACTTCCCCAGTCGGTCGGCTGGGGTGAGGGCTTCGACATCGCCGTCGCCGTAATATGGGCCGATCTCGGTGATGACGGGAACCTTGCAGAACACCGGGATTTCCTCTAAGGTGAAATCACAACCCTCTATCACGGGTAACCACAATCCCATGTGAACCTCAGCTCCGCCAGTTGCCCCGGCTCCACCGTCACTCAAGATAATCTCTGGAACGGGTACGAAGACCGAGAGTGGCTCTCCAATACCATAGGTGCCATTCCAAGAGACCCGACTGAATATGTCGTCGTCGACGTATTGCTGGCCCGAGCGCTCTTCAACGGGAGGGAGCCAATGGGATTCACCCGACCCCGAGACCAATTCGTCGGCCAGTGGACTGCCGATTGTGACTGCGAGAATGATGAATAAAACGACGATGGTGATGGTCGAGGTCAGGGCGATGTTGAGTTGGCGGGTCTCGCGGCGCTCGGTGTTCGAGCCAGCCGCGACCTCGGCCACCAGCACCTCATCGGCCATGGACAAAGGCCGTCACTTTCACGCTTCAATGTTCGTAACTAAAGAGCATTATACTCGAGTTCAGGATATTCGATTCTTAGTATTGAACTGGAAGGTACGCATTGTTTGGGTTTGGTTTGGGTTGGGTTGATGAACGTCCGACGACCCCGTAGGGGTCGGGCAGCCCCATGAGTATGGTCAATATCACCCTCCCCGATGACTCGGTCAACGAGTATGCCTCAGGCATCTCCGCCGGCGAAGTGGTCGAGGATATCCTCGGTCGTAAGCACGGCTGCCTAGCGGCAGTGGTCGATAGCGTCGAGCGTGACCTCTCCTATTCCTTGGAGTCAGACGCCTCGGTTTCAGGGATTCTGGCCGACTCCCCTGCCGGCATGCACATCCTGCGCCACAGCGCTGCCCACCTGCTCGCCCAAGCGGTGATGGAGTTGTATCCCGGGGCCAATCCGACCATCGGGCCTGCCATCGAGCGTGGTTTCTACTACGACTTCGCGATGCCACCGATCGATGAGTCGGAACTGAAGGCGATACAGAAGAAGATGCACGAATTGGCGCGCAAGAACCTCGCGGTCGAGCGGGTTGAGTGTTCTGATTCCGAACTTTCTGAACTATTCTCAACCAACCCCTACAAGTTGGAAATCATCGCCGACAAGTTGGAGGATGGTGGTGGCTCGACCATCTACCGTCAGGGTGAGTGGTACGACCTATGCCTTGGCCCGCACGTTGCCAGTACCTCGAAATTGATGAATGTTAGACTGACCAGTATGTCTAGCGCATACTGGAGAGGCGACCAATCGCGTGAGCAGTTGGTGCGCATCTACGGTTTGGTCGAGCCGACCAAGGAAGCCCTGAAGTCCACAATGTCGCGAATTGAGGAAGCGAAGAAACGTGACCATCGCAAACTGGGCAAGGACTTACAGTTGTTCCACATCGATGAAGAGGTCGGTCAAGGGCTGATTCTATGGACTCCCAGGGGAGCTGTCGTGCGACAGGAATTACAGGATTTCATCTCGGTTGAGTTGCGCCGCCAGGGTTACTCTCAAGTATTCACTCCACATATCGCTAAATTGGCTTTGTATCGCCGCAGTGGTCATTTCCCCTACTACCAAGAGAGCCAGTACCCACCTCTGGTCGAGCGGGAACTGATGAGCAAACTTGCCGATGAGGGTTGTACCTGTGGTGAATTATCAAACTTGATGGGAGCCGGAGAGATTGAAGGTTATCTGCTGAAACCGATGAACTGCCCGCACCACATCAAAATCTACTCGAGTCAGGCTCGCTCTTATCGTGACCTGCCACTGAGATTGTCCGAGTTCGGCACCGTATATCGTTGGGAGCAATCTGGTGAGATTTCGGGGATGACGCGGGTGCGCGGATTCACTCAGGACGATGCCCACCTTTTCGTGACCGGGGAGCAAATTGCCGCAGAGGTACTCGGTTGTATTGAACTCGTGCAGATTATATTCGGCACTTTGGGGATGACCGATTATCGAGTACGAGTCGGCATGCGCGACCAGGATTCAAGCAAGTATGTCGGCGATTCCGAAAAGTGGGACAAGGCCGAAGCGGCGTGCTTGGCCGCAGTTGCTAGCCTCGGGGTGGAGTTCAGCGAAGAGCCCGGCGAGGCCGCTTTCTACGGGCCGAAAATAGACTTCATAGTCAGAGACGTAATCGGCCGAGAATGGCAACTCGGCACGGTTCAGGTCGACTACAATCTACCCGAGCGCTTCGAGTTGGAATACACCGGCGCCGACGGTGAAAAGCATCGCCCGGTGATGATTCATCGCGCCCCATTCGGCAGCATGGAGCGCTTCGTAGGGGTACTCATCGAGCACTTTGCCGGTAAATTCCCGACCTGGCTCTCCCCGACCCAGGTGCACATCATCACCATCTCCGAGAAGCACACCGCATGGGCTGATGAGGTGGCGGCCGCACTGAAGGAGGCCGGAGTGCGCATCGAGGTGGATACCTCCGATGCGACCATCGGCAAGAAGATTCGCACCCACCGCAAGATGCAACCTCCCTATCTTCTCATCATCGGTGATGAAGAGGTCACCGGAAAAACCATCAGTCTGCGCGGTCGCAACAATGCCCAGCGTAACGGTATTCCTTTAGCCGAGTTCGTGGCGGAAATACTGGCCGAAATCGAGTCGAAATCATTGCAGCTCAACCTGACCCCACCTGCACCGCCCGAGGACTGACCCCGACCCGCTGAGGAATGATTCAGCAGCACCATCCGCGCCATCCGCCATCTTTATGGCGGATTCTTCTGATTTTACGCCAATCCGGATTATTGCTTTCCGTGCTCCCGGAGAGTTGAAAACCAGAGAAACAAAGCCACCCCCCATAGGGGTGGCTTAATGCGTATCGAGACTGATTTCAGTTACTCGGTCATCGCCCCACTGCTGATGACGATTTTTTTCACCTACGTGATTTGGCACTGGTTGGTACCCCGCTCCCTGCGCGGCCTACAGGTCTCCTTCCCCCGCTCCAAGAATCAGTACGAGGTGCACGTGGTCACCGAATCGATCGACGATGTCAGAGCATTGTTGGGCCAACCGAAAATGCGCTTCGGTATCGCCATTTACCTGATGGCCATCGCTGGAGCCATTCTGTTCTTCTTCGAATGGTTATTCACCCAGACCGGTCTGAAAGACCACTATGATGGCTTCAACTTGGCCTTGGCTGGAATCTTCGTTCTCATCCCGGGTATCTCCTCTGTCGTCGTCAGTCTGGGTAAGCAGGTGTTACGGGAAAAAAGCGATTCCAAGGCAACCCTGCAAGACACTTCGTTAACCACTCATCTGCTCTACGTCGTCCTGGCGGTAATCTGGGTTGGCATGAACTACGTTCTGATTAATATCCAGCTATTCGATTACATGTCGATGTCCGGTCGACGTGCAACTTTTCTGTTCATGGTATTTCTTCCCGCGGTAATCGCCTATGGGAGAATATTGGGTTCGTCATGGCTACCTCTATTCCAATCAAACCGGAAATTATCTCGAGGTGAACCGAGTGACCTGCACCCGGCACAACCCACCCTCAGGCGACAATTTTCGGCTATGATATTGACGTTAACCGCCTTTTTGATGCCCTTCACCGCCCTCAATGCCTTGCTATCGGTAATTATGATTATTTTGAATCCGGAGATGTTCGTCCATTCTCCCCAAGTTCTCGCACTTCCGGAATACACCGTTCAGGCATCGGTGATGGAAGAGGGAGGGGTGCTCGGTTTCTACGCGATTGAACTATTCTCCAATATCGGTGAACGAGGGGTGCGCGAACCATTGGTGGTCGCGACCCTGTTATTCCTTCTACTGAACGTAGCCATCGTCGGGGTTGTTTTCGTCTATGAGGTCGCGCATATCCTATTTCTCGGATTGTTCAAGATTGCTGGCAAGGGTGGACTTCAACTCGCCGACCAGCGCCTATTACGAGCTGACCCGACCCAGCAGGCCAAGGTACTCAACTTCTGTTTCAGCGGCTTTGCTGGGCAGTCGATGCTGTTGTTCGTCCTGGCGATGATCACCTTCTGGGACTCGGCCTACCTTCCCCAAGGTAGTGAATGTGGGGTGTGGGAAGATAATATCTGTGTGGTATTGGAGAAAGACCTGTTGGAACAGTTCACCTGGATGCTGGCCGCCGGTGGTCAAATCGCCTTCCTTCTCGTCTGGTTCCCCTCGTGGAATGAGCGTCATCGATTGGACGACATCGTGCTCGATGCCGGGGCCGGTGACCAGCGGGCAATCGTCCACTCGCATCAGGACAAGATCTTCCTCAAACAGACATCGTTTGAAAAATTGATTCGCGACGATGACTGGGAGCGTGCGATCGAGCGTTATGACCACATGGAAGCCACTCCCGATGGGATTGAATTCGCCCGCAGACAACGCGCCAAGATGGTTTTCGATGCCGCACAGGGTTGCTGGGATGGGGCCGAGGAGTCGGCGGTCTCGTTGCTGGCACTGCGTGGTGGTGATTCTGATTCCAGCGCCGGGCTGATTCTCTTCGCCGCCTCGCTGGCACAGCGCGACTACGATGAAGCCAGACCTCGCCAGTCGCGCATGCCGCAGAATTCTCACGAGACCGTCGCCCTGCGCTGGTTGGCGGCCATCCTTTCGCCTGAAACCATGCCCTTCGACGACAAACTACGCCCCAGTGCGGCGATGATGTCGGTCATCAAGATGAATATCGACCTCATCAAGCGCTGGTCGACCCTTGAACCATGGTCGCTAATCGGTCACAAAAATGACTACATCGGTCGCCATTTCCTGCTCGGCGATGTAGCGAGAATGCGAATTCTCGGGCAATCGGGTGAGGCTTTGAATCGCTTGGAATTCTGGATCAAGGATAACGATGTCGAGGGTTGGGTGATGGGTGATGTCGCCCGTTCCCTGCTCTATCTCGACCGGGGCATGAAAATGACTGCGATTCGAATCATGAACGAAATAATCAAGGTCGCACCGCACCATCCCGCGGTGCGAGAATTACAACGCTTGGCCAATCAAATCAGAATCATCGATGATTACCCCGATACGATGAACCGAACCGAATTCGATTGGATTAGTCCCGACGTCAGCAGAGATTCTTGGGTCGGCATCTGGTTCGCGCGATATACGGTGATGCCACTGCCGATCCATGACCTCGACCCTCGCCTCGAGTTACGCTATTGGGATGCCAATGGTTGGGCTCTGGCAGGTGAAATAAAGGAGAGTGGAACTCATCCTGCGGGTATGACCTTGAGAAAATGGCGGCGCTCAAATTCACTGCCGAAAAATCAACCTCTCGGCAATTATCTCATCCTGAAGGGCCTGGCAACCACCATCGGGGGGATGCCGGTAGACATCGGTATGCCGACCGAACTAGACCCTGAAGCGGCTAAGACCATCGACCTGTTGAATCTCTGATACGGGTTCAAGAAGCAATGTGAGTTAGCAAAGACTAGGTGAATCAGTCGGCCTCAAAGGCCGACACCGACCTAGACGGCCAGACACCGACCTCGAAGTAACCACCCGAACCAAAATTTCTGTGATTCATAGCCGGCGACGGAGTTTCTCCATCGCCGCATCGGCTTCACCCAGTTGCGCCAAGCAATCTTCGATACGCCCCTGTCGATGTGCTTCCAGCGCGGTCGCAACCGCGGCCTCGGCCACTCGCCTCTGCTCATCATCAACCTCAATGTTGGCAGCCTCCAATTGATTGCGCAGAACCGACCATTCCAGTTTGACGAATTCGAGCAACTCACTCGCTTCATCCAACGCCTTACCCTGTGAATCCAAGTCACTGGTCAGCCGCTCCAGTAAGGTCGCGGCGTGTGACCATTGACGCTCGTCGGCGGCGGCTTTGATTTCATCCAGTCTCACCTGCCAGTCATCGGCGTCGGCACGCTCACTGAATCGAGCAACCAGTTTCTTACGCTGACGCAAGCCTCGGCGCACATCATCCATCGCCGCACGCTCGCGACCGATTTCTCTGACGATGCCGTCGCACAGGCCACGGGCCAGGCTATGGTCACCATCCTCAAGGGCTTGGCTCGCCTGCTTCAGCCTCTGCTCCCACTGCGAGGTATCCATGCCATTGGTCTCGCCCATCGCGGCTTGCGCCAATTCCACCGCGTGGCCGGCATTTTCGACCGCGGCGCCGACGTTGGCTAATTGGTCGGGTATCGCAGTGGCAAATTGAAACGCCTTTTTCGGATTCTCGGCGACTAGGCCGACCTCGGCTTCCTTGAGGATCGAGCGCATCGAATCGGCTTCTTGGCCGGTGATTTCGCTGAGCATTCGCTTGGCGGTGCTGATGGCGGTCTCGGCCTTTTCCCACCATTCGATGACCTCTTCGGCACGGATTTTCGCCTGCCTGAATAATTGTTCGGCCTCGCGCAGGCTACCCAATTCAAGTTCTCTATCACCTTGGGTCATCGCTCGTGCCGGACGTTTTGCCAGCGGAGCAATCGCCTCAGCCTGCTCTATACTGCGAGCCACCTCGGCTCGCACCTCCTCGACATCTTCGGTGAATCGCAGGGTTCTCTCGATATCGTCCTCGGCCTCATCCAGTAGTCTCATTCCGTTAGCAAGGTCAAGGTATCCTTCTTCACCGGCGGTCATCACCAGGGATGCCGCTTGGTCGATGGCGGCGCCGAGCGCCCGAAGTTCAAGAATCCTGAATTCCAACCGGTCGAGGCGGCGGCGGAACTCCTTGCGCAATTCTCGGTCATCATCACCTCCCGACCAGTCGAAGAAGGCCATTACGACTCCCCCGGAAAGTATGGCGAAGTGCAGGTAAAGAGTCGGCGCTTGGGGTATCGAGGCCACCACAAGAGAAAGGGTCACAACACAACCCAATCCACCCATAACCCCGCGATAACGAATTATTACCGGCGAGCCATGCAGAACACTGCGGCTGACTTTGAACAGCACCGCGGCGACGACGATGAGGATGAACCCCCCCACCATCTCCATGGTACCATCCGCAAGTGACCATGTGCCCATCAGAACCAATGGCAGCCACGCCACTGTGGTGGCGGCACCGATGCGTGAGCGAGCGCTGGCCGTCATCCGTGGCAGGTCCTGCATGACCAGCGCCCAAGCAAGAACAATCAGTGGCGCTCCCAGTGATTGTAAAACTGAACGCTCACCTGAGAATGACGATTTCAGGTCGGGCCAGGCCAACCAGAAGGTCGCCGACAACAGCATCAAGGCACCGAGGGTGGCGAGTTGGTCGAGACGCTTCTTCCGCAGGCCTTGCTCTTCATTGAGTCGTGACTCGACGCTGGTCGTCGCTGGCATCAAATCTGCGAGTCCGCACAATACCTATGAATCAATATGTCGAATTGAGTCGGCAACTAATAATCATCATCGTCATAGTCGTCATCATCATCGTCGTAATCTTCAAATGCATCCTCATCGAAGTCTCCATCCTCGTCATATCCCAACTCATCGAATAAACTGGTTTCATCGGAAGCCAGCGAGGTCCTTCTGGCGATGGTGAAAACCACCGATAATACGATGATTGACAATATCGTGAACACCCACGCCAGCGGTTGTTCGCGCGGGCTGTCGAGCCAGCCCATGTATGAGACGTACACCACCTCGACGCTGTGCTCGGCCCGGTTGTCATCCTCATCGACCTCGGAAATCACATTCTCGGGGTCGACGATTACCGTGATTCGATCGACGCTATCATCTGCCCGCCACTCGGCTGTGATGGTGATGGTCTCGCTCGAATCGATTCCATTCAGGGTACTGGTGTGGAAGGCGCGCTCATTATCGCCGGCATAGAAGGCTACCGAAAACGAGGTTCCGGTCGCTCCGCCGTAATTGTGGATGGTTGCGGTGATGGACACCTTTGACCCGTGACTGATGTGGTCATCGGCGATTGCGATGTCGATAACCGCAAGTTCGGTCACCTCGGCGCCCAACTTCACCCATGAAAGGTCGTTATCGCCATCCATGCTCGGCAGTTCGGATATCGGGTTAGCCTCGCTATTGCCGATCTCATGGAATGGATTTCCGGCGGCATCATAACCGGTTATCCAGAATCCGACCAGATCTCCGGAACGTGCGACCACCGTGCCTCCTGAGGTCAGGTCTACCGTACCGCTCCACCTCACCATATTGTCTTCCTGTTGAATCCCCAGAATGTTCATGCCACTGGCGATGGTCAGGGTATTGGTGTGGTCGCGCATGACCCAGTTGACGAACTGTGCACTGCCGGTCAAATCTGCATCTTCGGTACCGTTGAAGGCTACTGCAAGCCGGGTCAAGTCGGTGGATTCACTTATGTCGATGACGTCAATCGGTGCGTATCGATGGGTGACGCGCGGCGGCGTGTGGTCGACGATGACCCGTAACGTGGTGGCGACGGTGTTGCCGGTCATGTCTTCGCCTAGACCGGGAATCTCGGTGATTGAAATCAAACATACCCGAGTTTCCGATGTCGCCAAAGATTGCGCCGATGAGAGCGGTACTTCGACATTGTAGGCGCCATCGGCATCAAAACTGCCGTCGGACCAGACCGACAGGCCATCGAATACCTCGACTTTCACCCCGAGATTGCGCGGCGCCGGGGTGTTCGAGCCTTCGTAAACAACCCGCCCGGTGAAGGCAAGGCGGTCGTTAGCACGCACCCTACTGCCATCGGCAATCGGCCCGGTGCGCGGTTCTGATACATCGGAGATGAGGAAACTTCCGGGTGAGAGAACGAGGTCATTTTCGACCTTGAAAGTATAATCGGCGAACACCAGCACCCTCGCATCGGCCTCACCTCTCTCCTTGAACAGCAACGCCAGGTCGCCATATTCCTCATCCGGCCAATCCCAGGAGAATTGGAAGTTGAAAGTGACCAGAATCCATGGCATCCCTGATGCATTGGTGGTGGTCTCGGTAAAACTGGACGGTGAGAGGGTCAGGTATTCGCTCTCCGACCAAAAGGTGTCGTTGAAACCACTGTAGGAGATGACCTGGCGGTCTTTGGCCGGGTTTGGTCCTTCAAAGTCAAAGACCAAGGAGATGTACTCAAAATCGATGACGGTATTGGCATCTATCAAGCCGAGCATTATCGTCTGGTCCTGTCCGGCGAATACCGATGATTCATCGAAATGACCGAGCCAGTCCAAGCCGGTGAAGACCGCCTTGGAATCTCTTCGGGTCAGAAAGGTGGCGGTATCACTGCCGAAACCGGGCCCGTGTGGCGCCCACACGACCTCGCCCTCGGCATCAACCCCGATATTGTGTTTCAGGACATTTCCAGCCGGATCATTACCGGAGATGAAATAGGATACCTTGGCCATGTTAGGATTTCGACTATCGTCGATTTCGGCGAAGAACCACTTGTCCTCGCCCTCGGTATTGTTGACCATCTGGGTAATCTCATATTCCTCGGCATCGGCCAAGCCATTGCGGTTATCGTCATGGTCGGCCTCAACCCAGTAATTCAGGTCGAGGGTGACCGGACTGCCGACGGCATCGGCAACATGGAATCTTATCAGATGCTCCGCATCAGCTGCTTCGTAACTGCCCTCGAGGGGATAGGTCTCCAACGCCTTCGGCGTCGTCGCATCGACCCGTATTGTATGGAACCAGGTCGCATCGGCTGGCAGCACCCGGGTCGGGTCGCGTTCGTTGAAGGTTTGCACCTCGTAAGATATCCCATTGGGAACATCGATAGTGGGCACGTCGACACTGATGAAGAAGGTGCCATCATTATTGCTCAAATCTCGCCATGAAGAGTGCACGAAGGTTCCTTGGGCAATGCGGACATCGAAGGCATTGTCCTTCGGGGTATCATTGGTCCCTTGAAAGAACATCTGACCTTGAAAGTGGATTGTCTCACCGGCCGCGACCCAGCCATTGTCAGGCATATCACCCCAGTTGACCACACCGTCGTTATCGATGACTTGCAGCCATCCCAAGCCATAACTGTGGTTGACCAAAAGTGTCGGAATACTAGGCAGATTGGTAGGTGAAAACTCATTATTATCCTCGCATCCCGTGGTGAAGCGAACATTGGACTGCTCGGGGAAATCCGACTTGACCTTGAAGCGCCAATGAACTTCAAGAATACCGTTGCTGATATTGGTATAGGACGACGGGTCGACCGAGATCCAATCCTCGGGGTCATTCTCACTCGGCTGCATATCGAGCAAGTCCCATTCGAGCAGAGGAGCCATGCCCAAAGGCATGGCATTGAACTGTAACTCGACCTTGTCAATAGCGCTGGTGGTCTCACCGATGACGTGCCTGGTGACTACCTCATAAGGTTCAATCCGCTCATGCAGAATCTCGCTCTCATCATAGTTGATATCGAGATTCACGGTTGACATCTGATAGGTTATAGAGAAGGAATTGATGAGTATGATTCCGGCGGTGTTCGAGACCAGTTCAATCGGGATGTCGATTGTTCCAGCGCCGGTATTGGGAATCAACGAATTGAGGGCATTGACAATGTCCGAATCAGAAACGGTCTCCTCGCCGAGGAAGAGACCCTGTTTGCTCCAATCCTTGGTGCCATCACCCCCGATATCCAGGCCGACGTCCTTCGGCGCGTTGGAGTGGAATTGGATATTGATGTCGTGCAATACCGGGGTTTCACTACCGCCACTACCGCTTCCAAAATTCACACATACCGCAAAGTAAGTGGAGATGGTAAAGGAATGCGTTTCACCAGGATTGGAAAATTGTTTCATCGTACCGGAACAAGCCGAATTACTGTATATTCTGACCGTCAATGTCCCCGAAGGAGTGGTGTCATTCCACCAGATTGTCGCCGCAACCGGTGCACCGCTCGTGGTGCCACCGTAATATTGCGAACGCAAATAGAAATAACCACTGCTGACGTAAGAATCGACATAAGTCAAAGTTATCATATCGAGCACAGGCGTCTTGGTGGTAGTTCCATTCAGGTATGCCCTAGCCACAAGTTGATTGCCCGCCTGAGCGAAGTTGACAGAGGTTCCCAAACTCGCAGGCTTCCAAGTCACTCCATTATCCAATGACAATTCAAATTCTATCGAAGTGTTATCGGGAATATGGCTAATCGCTTCAGTGATACTGACCTGATTAATAGCCGAAGACAGGGTATTGGTGATACCTTGTACAACTGCGGTTGTGGTCGAAACGCTGCGCTCATCATGGGTAACCCCGCTGCCAGACAGAACCAATTTTCTAGAGGAGGCTGAACAGTAACTTGAATGGAAGCAAGTATAACCATAAGTTCCATCTCTCATGTTTTCTAATCCATAATGACCTACACTGTTAAATTGATTTGAGCCCAAATGCACAGCAATACCGCTGCCAATGTCGAAATAGTTATGCAAGGCGTAATTAGTAGCATATTTGTTGTAAGTAACCCGGTCACCCTCGACCACCAATCCTGCACCCAAGCCAGATAATTTCGTGTTTGTTCCCAGTGTATAAGTCACATTTGCGGTGGTGGGAAAACTCCGACTTACCTGCCAGAGGTAATGGTAATAATTTGGGGACATCGACTCGTAAACTGCTAGGAAGAGTTCATTGGATACCGGATCGACTGATATTCCCACTGGATAGTATGGTGAGGACATCAGCCAATACTGGCTGCAACTCCAATCACCACTACTGCTGATTGTCCATTTAGACACGTAACGGTATGAGTAAGATACAAGCCAAACAGTGTTATTTCCATCTGAGGTTGCATCATATATGTAGTAGATTGCACTTGTAGTGCAACTCCCGTAACTGATACTCGCTGTTCCAATATAAGCTCCCGTTGACGAATTGTAGCGCTGTATTTGAGGAATCTGGCCTATGGAATTTGAAGAATACATCATCACATGAATTTCTTCCCCGAGATTGGCAATAGGGCCTGGATAATTCCAATTAGGTGCTGTACCGTTATAAGTGAGTGATTTCTTGGGGGGCTGGTAAGTAACGCCATTGAATCCTTGATCGGATAAAGCAACGAATTGTCCTGTCGTGTTGTGAGTAGCACCGCCTGCATTGGATACGTGTGACGAAGAAGAGAAGGTTGACGTGCGGTCTGTTGGCTGAGTCTTCAGGTGAACATCGCCATTCTCAACTTCCAAGTTGGTGCGCCATCCGTATTGCATTCCTGGCGGCGTGCCCAACCAGGAACTGTACCCAGCCCCACCGAAGTTGCTATCCGAAGTCAAATTCGACCAAGACGAGGTCGATGCTCGCCCTTCCAAGTTGAATGTGGCTTGGGTCACATAGGCTCCGTAAGGAATCGTGATATCGCCTGCCGAACCCACTCCAGTGCCTGTGAAGGTGTGCTCATACGAAGTCGTGCCGTCTTTGAATTGGGTCTCTATCGTCACCGCTGCAGCGAGCGGGGATAATGATGAGACTACGAACAGGATGACAAGGGATAATGCCATTCTACTCCTCCCAGCCATGGTAATCCCAGCCGGGACTGTATAATCTCGCATTTGAACATATCCGTGATAGGTCAGAGTCCCTTAGGGACTAATCGGCTATTTTTCGCATCGATGGGATTAGGAAAAAGGTAATTCCGATGACGCTCTGCGGGTAGTGATGGCGAAAAGTGGTGGAAAAGGTTTGCGAAAAAATGCTGCCGATTGGTGGGCTGGAAAGCGCGACAGCCATTTGGTAATTCTCTCAACTATTTTTGCCGCCTGTTGTGTGCTACTGGTAGCAGCATTGGCACAGTTTCTCTTCCTGCAAGATGTCGAGGGCTTCGCTGATTACACCGGCCCAGCATGGGTCATCCTCGTGATTGCCAGCCTCGTTGCCATCTTTATCGGCCCAGAGTTCTTCCATTATGTCGCCCAGCGCGGCATCCTGATGGAGGCCTTGGCATTGGACTCACGTTCCGAGATACGAAAGGTTCGCGCCGAGGCCGAAACGGCGGCACGGCTTCTGGGAAGTGGTGCTGAAGAACGCCTGAACCAACACCTCTCTAGTCTCGGACTTAAGAAGATGCGCCGATGAGGGTGTTTCACCCATGTCATCCTCAGCCAGTGATAGTGCCGGATGGATTCTCCTCCGTGAGGTTGTCCTGGCGTTGGGAATGATTGGCCTGCTTATCACCGGTTTGTGGATACACACCGATTCGATGCCGCCACTGGTCGTGGTCGAGTCGGATTCGATGATTCACGATGCGGCTGGAGAGGTCGGCTCTATCGATGCCGGTGACCTGATTCTCGTCCATTCGGTCGCAGCCGATAAAATCATCACCTTTGCCGAGGCAACCGAGATTGGAAATCAGCACTATGAATACTCGTCACACGGCATGTATGGTGACGTGATAATCTATCAGAAGAATGGTGTTGAGGGCACGCCGATAATCCATCGTGCGATACTCAAGGCGGTTGCAAATGCCACCGTATCCCCTACCAATCGAGAAAGCCAATCCTGCCCGAGCGGCGCCTCTTGGGACGACGTCTCCATCGACCAAGATGGCGAGGCCGGAACCTGCGTTTTGACCTGGGATGTAATGGGAACTTCGCTGGTGAACGTCGATAATATCACCTGGCACTTTGATGGTAGCGATACAGGATTGTATTCATGCGACCGTAATTCCGGCTTCAACCACGCTGGAATCATCGAGGATTATCTGGTCATCAACCAGTGGGATCCAGGGCATGCCGGTATCATCACCCTCGGCGATAATAACCGCTGTTCGGTCGACCAAGGAGCAAATGCCGCACCCGGCTCAAGCGGTCTGTTCATCGCAGGGGGGCAGGTCGGCGCGGTGCAGGATGATTGGTTGGTCGGTGTCGCCGGCCAAGAGATACCATGGCTCGGTTCGGTCAAATTAGCCTTGTCGGGGGGTGAGCCCGGAACCCATTACGTCCCGACTTCATCTTGGGTCGGTCTATTCGTCAGCATCGGCATCCTGCTGGCATTACCCTTTGTTCTCGAGCCACTGGCTCGGGTGGTGTTGGTCACCAGTCCCGAAATCGATGAGGCAAAGCGCGAAGAGGCCATCTCAACCGTTGCCAAGACCCTCCTGGAAGAGGAATAGCAAGGCGACCGGGCAAATGGAATCGTATCGTATGTCGCCGGATAGGAAAAACGCACGAATACGAGTGCAAGGCTGTTGCTATGAAAAAATAATATGCAGGCAAGAGACTTAGCCGAGGGTTCGGAGTGTTTCCGGTTCAGATAGTCTAGACCGGCCAATCAAAGGCCACTAGGATTCACTTTCAAGCTCGACCTTCGGTTATTTACCACGTTGTCGATCTAGGGCTTCGTCCATGGTCAAGCGCCCGACCGCCACCGATTTGGCGAGTTTGCTTGAAATGGTGATACTTCCCTCGCTCATTCGCCGGCTGCGACGTTGTAATTCGCGCAATTCACCTTCGGCTGGTGAGACCGGTTGGCGGTGGTTGATCCGCACCCCGTCGATCAAGGCAATGCGGGTGGCGGCGGCGTGATGATGATGGCGGGAAATCCCGCGCGAAGTTCTCCGCTCATCGACGAATTCAACCGTCAGACCTCGAACCAGACAGCAATTGGAAATTCGATTTCGCAAAGTGGTCGACCCGTCACCGATACGGGCGATTAAGCGGTCGTGCAGAATTCCGGTGGCAATCGCCTCGATGTGGTCAGCCACATCGTCGACCATCTCCAGTTGCGCCGCTCCGACCAGCACCCCATCGGCCAACCAGGCCAAGCCTGGACGGGGACCGGGATCGACCCCGAACACCAATACAACGGTAGGCCCGAAGCCATTGAGCAGGTGGAAGGCCCTCTCGACCGCCAACTCGATGGTATTCTCGGTGGCGGCGACTCCTTGGCCTTCCTGGCAAAAATCGACCTCGGCCACCGATGCGACCCATACGCTCTCATCATGAGGAAGCGGATCATCTGGATGAAGTTGCACACAGGGGATTTTTCGCCGCTGAATGACAGCAATCAATCGCCATGCCAAGCGAAAGTCCGAGGTTCGGACGACCAAGTGCTCCACGACAGGGGGGTAGTGGTGGAGACCTTTGAACTATCTCAGTCCAAGGGTGAGAAATCAGCAATTTGCTCAGTGGCAGGGGTGAAAAACCCGCAAACACCACTCGAAGTACGTGTAACCACCGCTTTCACTAAGAGCAATAGCAGTCCGATGGCCAATGATGTCGAGCGGCTATGAGCGCGAACTCCGGGCTGTTCTCGCCGGCTCGCCGGAGGGTGTGCGTGCGGTTACCAGGTCGTGTACCGAACTGGAAAAGGCGCGTGCCATGCGGGTCATACAACGCCCATTCCTGGTGGTGCGAGCGGCCGGCAGCGGAATGGAAGGAAGTGGCGATATCCTCGCCTTGCGCGGTGACCTGTGTTTTCCCATCGAAGTCAAGACAACCAAGAGCAAGAAACTCTACCTCAGTGGACGCACCCGAACTCAATTTAATTCGATGCAAGCCGAAGGTGAGCGCTGTCATCTGATGCCGTTATACGCGCAGCGCCTGAAAGGTGTGCGCGGCGATTCGTGGCGTATCTTCAGGGTTGAAACCTCGACCTTGAGTAGCAAATTGGCGCTGCTCTCACGCCGGATTCCAGCCCTACCTCTCACCAGCAAGGGTAATCCGATGTTGGCTTGGGATGAAGGTCTGCCATTGCATAAATTCCTCGCCATGCTGTGTCGTAGCGAAGAAGATTCTTCCGGGGCTGAGATTATCGCTTCCTCAACACTGGAAATCACCCTTGAACGGGCGCGAAGATACGATGCCGACCTCGCCTCTGAAATCCCCGACGCGGGGGAAGGAGGCGAAGATGATTTGCCTACAGATGTGATTATCCCGGCCGATTCCACTCCGGCTTGGGTGGCGAACTTCAGGCCTTAGATATACGGGATGATGATGATTGTCGCCACCATCAGAAATAGGAACAGACTGCTTTTACTGCTGGTTTTCATGACGATATGTTCTAGCCGCAAGGGATGAATCTTCCATTTGTTGAAGCGACGGCCAAAGCGGTCGATACCTTTCAAGATGTCTCGTAGTGTATCCCGCATCATGTGACCGCCATCGAATGGTATCATCGGAATCAGGTTGGTCATGCCGAGAAGGAAGTTGACCCACAACAACCAGAACGCCAAATTGACAAGGAACAGCAATCCATCCAGACCGATGGTCTGGGCAAACCAGCCATCCCCCGCGGCCAGCATCCCCTCTTGAATCGGGTGCATCGCATTGCCTTTGAATTCGAATGGGGTGATGAGGAGCCCGACGACGTGGAACGGGGAGGCGATGACTCTGGTCTTCAGGTCGAGGTCGAGATTGGGCGAAAGTGGTCCGGCCAGATTGTCGACCGCATAGGTATTGCTGGCCAGGCCAACCACCCCGACGAACGGGTCGCCCGGCTCGATATCGTATAATTTCAAGGTCTCTTCATCGTATCCCGAGTCGAGATAATGCTGGTATTTATCGCTCAGATTGACCACCAACTGCTGGCTTTGACCACTATCGTGGCGAACGATATCAATGCTTACCACGTCGCCGGCTGAATGTGTACTCATCACCGCATCGAAATCTACAAGGCTGGCCACGCTTTGATTATCGATGGCGACGATGGTATCGAATGCTGATAATCCGCCATCGGCCGCGCCCGATTCCTCGACGATTCCCTGAGCGTGTAATCCGGGCTGGCTGGCGACGAATTGGCCGGCCAGCCCGCCGAGCATCAGCAGGCAGATCAGGCAGGCGAATAGATTGGTCGAGGGCCCGGCGGCAAAAAGTCGCAGCCGCTCGCGATTAGGCGCTTTCATCAATTCCTCGCTCTGAGGCTCGGCGAACGCGCCGAGCGGCAGTGGTCCGAGCATCAGCAGGCCGAATGATCGCACTCGCATACCGTGTGCCCGCGCCTGAATACCGTGGCCGAATTCATGAATCACCAAACCGATGATGAAGGCCATCGCGCCCCAACCCAACGGAATAACCGGATTCAATCCCGGTATCGCCACCAATTCACTGGCCGAAGGTGGATCGGAAATCGGTGGGGTGGTCAGGGATGTGAAGAAGGCGAGCAGGAGGAGAAATAGGACCAGGAACATCGATATCTGACAGACCCACAACGATACCTCCCCGTAAATCCGCCAGAAAGCGCGCGGGCGGGAGATCACCTCCAGAGTCTTCTTTCCCCTCTCGGTGCGTATCATCAAGATGAATCCGAACACCCGGGTGGCATTCCAGCGGTCGAGAACTCCATTGGCCTCCCAAACCCGCAGAAGTATCCACCAACCGATGAAAGCGAATATCATCACCGCCGGGTTGAACCATTCTATCGTCAGCCAATCCGTCGCCACGGCCTCGGCTGGCGTCCATCTCTATTGAAGAGTCGGTTTTTTTCAGGCGAGAGTTCTAACACTGTGGATGCTACGCATCAACGTGGACGAAGACGAAGTTGCGGTCATCGCCTGGGCTCAGGAGGAACTTGGCGAGACCCCTGAGAAGGTCTCCCTATGGGATATCGTTGGCGAGAGAATCGAATGTATGATTCGACTATCCGCTTCGGTGGTTGTGGCGGTCTTGGTCGGCGATGGCGAAATCAAGATTGATGAACAACGCCTGACCATCGCCGCCGAAAATTGGACGCCGGGCTCAGTTCAAGCGAATCGCCGCCCCGACGGCTGTATCAGGGTTCGCTATCGGCGCAGACGAATCGATATCACCGCCGAGATAAAATCACCGCATTCCGTCGCCTCACTACTCGAAGGATGGCTGTTGGAGATGCGTGGTGAAGCACAATTACCACGCGACCAGAATCGCCGAATCGCCAACCTCAAGCGGGAGCGAGAATCGATTAGGCGGATGCTTGAACAGGGTTCGCTGGAGCGGATTCAAGAAGAGGTCGACAAGGTAAAGGAAAAGATCACCAACGCTGAAATCGAACTCAGTGGCCGATTATCAATGAAACCGAAGGCCGAGCCTGAAAGCGAATCCTAGTGACCTTCTTAGCCCTCTCGGGCGACATACGTACTGCTTCTTTTGGTCCGGTCGCCCGCGGGGGTCAGTCGTTGGTTGAATCGATGCCTGGTAATTGGTCCTCTGATTCCCGATATACCGTACGCATGTTGGAGATGAAATTACGCTCCTTGACTATCAGGGTGTACTCCTCGATTCCGGTCTCCTCTTCACCGTCAAGCCATGTCAGCAGGAGGCCCAACGTCATCCGAGCGCCCTCGCGGTGGGGGTAGGAGAATACACCCATCGACAATGCCGGAGCGACGACTTTCTTCACTCCCTTCATGCCCTTCAGGGTAGCGAACAGATTCTCGTATGTTCTGCGTAACAACTCCCTGCGGTCATCGTCTTGATTGGGACGGCGGCAGTCTGGGGATACGACGTGAATCAGATGCTTACACTGGTCGGACAGTCCGAATGGTTCGGTGATGACATTGGTGGTAACCGCACAGGGTGGGGAGTTGGTTTTCCTCTGCTCAACCGAAATCGCTCTACAGGCCTCGCGCAATTCTTCTCCGGCCTTATCGTGGATATCAGCATCAGCACCCTCGCGACCGGAGAGTCGGTTATTGGCGGGGGTGACGATGACATCGGCAGAACGCTTGTGTAAATCGTCGCCGATAACGTATAGGCGACCATGTCGACAGGTACGCGACATGTACAACTCGACCATGCTTCATCAAGCCTAGCCATGGGTTATATTCGCGACGGCTACGGATTCTCCAAAAAGATGACATCAAAGCGAAGGACATATCCACAATAGCGCTACATGGCGGCGCATGCGAGGTTGGGGCGATGCCACGCCGTGTCTGCTGGCCCTGCTGATGATATCGGTCAGCGCATCCCCCTTTTTCGTGGCGCCACGAGTGTTTCTTGAGGAATACGAAAGCCGCGCCACCTTCAGCATCGATGCCTGGGATAGTGCGAATTTCAGCGATGTCGCGGTGCCGCAGGGATTTGACCAGACCTCATACATGGATTATCGTGATGTCGGGGTTCTCATCAACAACAAATCCGAGGCCAGCCGAACCATCGGCTGGGCCTTTGTGTTGGCGAGAAATATCCCCCTGAACCACGTACTGTTGTGGGATGCCGATGGTACCCCGAGTGGCGAGACCATCAATCGCAATCAATTTGACGACTACTTTGCCGACCCGTTTCGGGAATGGATCAGCAATAACAGCCTTGAGTCGGAGTTGAACTTCTTGGTCACCAGCAAAGGTGTCCCACTGAGGGTCAGTGGCGGTAATAGCAAGGTCTCTTTCGACAATGAAATCGCTTTGGTCGGTGGAGTTTACGATTCCTATATCGGCCAAGATTATTGGGCGATAGCTGAGTACGGCCCGTTTGCCAATAATGGTGCCGGCAAGATGGAAGTGTTTTCTCGGCAGAAACACGGTTTCTTCTTGGTCACTCGACTGACCGGTTATACCGTCGAGACCGCACTGGGGTTAATCGAGGCCGCCAATAACAGCCTCGGAAATCGTGGCCAGTTCATTCTCGATCTGGCTACCAATCGCAATGATTCCGGCTACAAGTTTTGGAATGACGACCTCTACACCGCCAATGCCACGCTGAACGGCACCATGGGCCTGCCGGTATTCTTCAACCAGAATGCCACCTTCATCACCAACCAGAGCGAGGTCATCGGCTATGCCTCATGGGGCTCAAACGACGGTTCTTGGAATACCAACCAATTGCCGAATGCCGGGTTCGATACCGCCGATTCATCATGGATGAGTGGGGCTCGTTATTGGAACTCGACTTCTCCTCCTCTTTCGACCGGTGAGGATTTCTCGTGGGCTCGCCAAACCGCGGTGAAACGCAATGGAAATGCGGCACTGGAGGGGCAACTGATTCAATCTCAAGATGCTTGTAGTGGCGGGCTGGCCAGCATGACCACCGGGGTATGGGCCGAGTATTTCGATAATTCTGGCATTTCTTTCAACTCTTCTACCATGCCCGACTTATCGGGAAGGGATGCCGATTATACACGGATCGAATCGGCCATCGATTATCCGACTGCGACCACGGTCTGGAGTGGATTGGACAGCGCTAGATTCAGCGACGATTTTTCCGCCCGCTACAGCGCCGTCATCGAAATTCCCGAGACTGGAAACTGGACCTTCTACCTCGGCTCCGATGACGGTTCAACCTTCGACCTGGAGGGGGTGCGGATAATCGATAACCAAGGGATTCACCCCTATCAGGAAGTCTCAAACTCAACTAACTTGAGTGCCGGCAGATACCAATTCGTGGTCGAGGTCTTTGAACAGGGAGGTTGGGCTGGAATCGGGTTGAGCTGGTCGGGCCCCAACACTTCCAAACAAATCATCCCGGCGAACTCGTTCACCTTGGCCAGCACTACTCCGACAGCGGAGGACAGCCTGTTCAATCACTGGAGATTTGACGATGCCGGTGGTAGCAATATCGAAGATTTGCTGAACGGCGATAATCTGACCTTATTCGGTGGTGGCGGCACCAGTGGACAGAATTGGTCGGGCGGCATCGAGGCCGGTGCCTATCGCTTCAACGGTATCGATGAGTATGCCAAAGTCGAGGTCGATGACTGGGGTGGCAACTTTTCGCTCTCCCTGTGGGTCTATACCGATAATGCCAGCCAAGACCTGAATTCCAGCGTATTTGCCGTCAACGATATGGCTGGAGATGCCAGTTCATTCCAAATCATGGCCGATGGCAACGGCGATTGGCAATTATCGCATGACTCGACCTATTCTTTCGGTTCGATAGATGTGGGTGAGTGGACCCATCTGGCAATCACCTATAATTCGAGTAACATCCTCAAACTGTACAAGAATGGTGATTTTGTTCTCAGCGTGAATCTGTCCAATGATACCATCGATGGTATCGACCTTTACAAAATCGGTGTCAATCGCGCCGGAAATACCTTTTTCGCGGGAAAAATCGAGGAACTGAAAATCTGGAATACCACCCTGTCCAGTCACGATGTCCGCGCCGCCAAGAATGAAGTCGCGTGGATATGCCCACAATACACCGGAATCGGCATTTCACCGACTGTGGTCGAGCAGGATATTGACTTCGATGATGAATTGAAAGGTCATGTATGGAATGTCTGGTCGTGGGCAAAACGCGACGGCTGGGTAAATGCCGTCTGGGGTATACAGGTCGAAGCCTATGACCAGAACGGTACGTTATTGTCGACCAATTACAGCACTAGTCAAGCGGTCACAACGGCTTGGGCTCAGGATTACATGCGCTTCAGGCCGCATGAGAACGCGACCATGCTGAAGATCAGGTTATACGCAGATTTCACCAATGTCTCCCACAATGGTTCAATTTATTTCGATACCATGACCCTCCGGGCGATTCGCCCACATATGGATTGGGTTGACGGCAGCATCGTCGAGACCGCGGTCTCGACCGGGGGGCGCTCATTCAACCCGGGCACCTCCTACGGCCAATCCCTGGTCGCTGATATCCTTGAGGATGGGGCTTCGGCAACCAAGGGTTATGTCTACGAACCATATCTCTCGGCGGTCTGTTATCCCTCGATTCTGTTGGCCAATTATGCCCAAGGCTTCACCATGGCCGAATCTTACTACGCCGCCAATCCGATGGTCTCGTGGATGGGGGTGGTGGTCGGTGACCCGAAGATGGCCGCCTATGCCGACCGACTGCACGATGTCAACATCTCGGCGATGCAGACCAATCAGTCGCTGACGGTCGGTAATAACGGGTCGATTAGGCTGATTATTGAAAACCTCGGCATGGGGACTGCGAATGGTACGGTTGAGATTCGCGAGCGCTCGGGCAATATCCTACTCGCCACCTACAACCTGAGCCTCGCGCCCGGCGATGCGAGCGGTAGCCGCATCGTCTTGGATGCGACGGTGGTTCCAACCAAATCCGGATATGTCGATTTCGTCGCCCGTTGGCATAATGGATCACAAGAATATCCCGAACGCATCACCGCAAATAATGAGAAGAGCCTCAACCTGTTGGTAAATGATATTCCCACGGTCGACGACGCCTGGTGCACAAATTCACAGGTCGAGAGAGGTGATGGTCTCACCTGTACGGCACTGGCTTCAGATGAGGTCAGCGTAACTTGGCTGCTGATTGCCTGGCGATTGCAGAATCAGAGCCAGAACCTGACCACGCAGTGGTATTGGCATCCGGCGGTGCAATTAGAGAATGGCAATTGGTGGACCTCGATGGATATACCACGAAATATCAGTCTGGGCAATCTTGACATCGCGGTCGAGGCGTTCGATAATCACAATACCTCGTCTGGGATTCGCATCTACAGTAATATTTCGCAGGTGGTTGATGCGATACCGAAGTGGTACGGCATCCACGTGTACAGCGTCGATAGTGAAATGTGGCTCGGCGATAGCAACCTTCCGCCAAATCCAGAGCAGGGACTGTTGCGGCAAGAACAGGTGAGGCTGAGGGGGTGTGTCGTGGATGCCGATCACAACATATCTGAAGAACAGCCGAACTTCGCCGCCAGCAGAGGTGTGGTCGGCGCGGTCGTATTCTCGGGTGAGATTGAGCCCGGGCTGTATTGTTATAACTCGACATGGATAATCCCCATCGGTGGCGATGTCGACCCGGTCAGTCTTGAATTATGGGTTGGCGGGCAGTTATTCAGCCAACGGCAAATCAATATCGCCGACCGCAAACCGGTGGTTGAACTCGAATTAAGGGATGCTGAAGGTGTTCTAATCAACTCAAGCACGGGGGCGAATGAGCACCTGTGGATCAGTTATGACGATCTGGATGACCCCGGAACTTCGGCTTACGGTGACCTCGTCATCGAATGGCCTGACCGTCTACCGATAACCATCCCGATAAATATTCCCGAGAATGCAAGCGGTGTATCCATCGATATCCCTCCGGCACCAGCTGGACTTTCGCGTGGTCTTGTACATATCACCGCCAATATTTTGGGCGCCCATTCAAACGCCGTGGTGGTGAGTGAGCAATGGGAAATCTCGGTTTCATCCCCGCGTATTCTCAGCATCGAGATCTGTGATGCCGAGGGTGAACTTGCGGAATTACAACCCGATTCACAAGCAGTGACCTACCTTCACATACGCTCAAGCCGCCCACTTGAAAGTGTCCAAGTGATTCTTGCGCAAGGTGATTGGTCGGTCACTGCGACCGTTCTCGACCTGTCGAGCCCGGCTTGGAACAACTCCGCCCCGCAGGGATGTGAGGCCAACTCCAGCGTTGCCGACAACCGTACCGAGATTCTGACCTACAAGATTACCGTCGATAGCAGATTCTTCGGCGGCGGGGCAGAAATAATCGCCCAGATAATCGATATCGACGGACTGTCGAGTTCCTTCCACCTCCCGGTAAGCATTGCTCACAGTGCTCCTGTGGTCACCCTGACGGGTGAATTGGAATATGAGGTTGGGGGAAATGTCGAACTATCAGCAATCATCTCTGATGTCGACGGCCTTGCTGGGATAGACTGCATTTTCATCTTCGCCAACAACAGCGGCGCGCCGATTCTGACCATCTTGGGTTCCCCAGATGCGAGCGGCGAAATTCGAATCGAGCAGAATGCGGCTAAATTCCCACTCGATGAGAATATCTCGGTTGAAGTGACCTGTGTGGATTCACTTGGCCTATCGGCAGGTGCAGAACTCAGTGGCTCGATAATAGTGCAGAATCCACCGCGGAGCGACCAAGTCGCCGCCAACGTTTCTTCCACAAATGAAGGCGGAGCGGGTACGCTACTGCTGGTCGGCGCCATCCTGATGCTGGCCCTCATCGCCACAGTGGTGATTCGCGCCAAGGTCAATCAGCGCAACCGGGGGCGTATCGAGAGGGCTGGCGACGAGCAGTCGAAGGCCTGGGAAGATATCGGCATGCTCACTGACACTGGAACTGGCGCCATTGATGAAAAAACCAACCAACAACCTGAGCAGGACCCAGTTGATATTCAAGGGCAAAACCCCCAACCAGTCCAGTCGGCACAACCAGACCAAGAGGTACCACTCGGTCTTGACGACCCGAGACTCGACAGTGCGATTATCAGTGACGAACCGGCCCTGAGTGCGGTTGAGTTGCAGCATGCAGACCAGCAGGAGAAGAGTGGCGAAAACCTTGAGGCAGAAGCCTCATTCATTCGTGATATCACCGCATCAGAAGCAAATCCTAGTCACTCTGTTGACGATATCATGGGTGAATTGAACGACTAGGCCGCGCCCTAAGAATCAAAGCCGAGGGCGCAATCGGGGTGATGATAAGATGGCCGTAGGATACGTATTAATCAATGTCAAGCCGGGTTTGGAACTACAAGCATATGAGATTATCAAGGCGATGGAGGGTATCGCCGATGTCGACCTGTTGTTCGGAGATTACGATATCATCGTCAAGATTGTCGCCGATAATATGGGGTCGATCGCTAAAATCGTGGTCGAGAATATTCGTCAGGTCGAAGGGGTTGACAATACCAAGACCCTGGCAGGGGCCGAGGTGTGAGGGAGACCGAGCAAGATCAAGCAGTACGTATGTCGCCCACGCCAATGGTGCCGCGAGGGTAAAGTGAAGAGAATCGATTTGATGAGCGTTTTTACCCGAACCCTCAAGTGGCTGGAAACCTGAATCCGAGTGCAAGGCTGTTGCCATCAAGCAGTAAGAAGCAGATGAGAGACTTAGCCGAGCATTCAGGTTTTTCCGGTACGGGTGGCCTCAGAAATAAAACACGCTTTTCGTTACTCGACCTCAGGATAATCATTCTACTGTACTTCCCACTACCCTCAGCTACGCCTCAGTCCGGCGCTCACCCTCCGTCAGACCCCCTCAGCATTAATCTGCCATTTCCGCGGGTCTGACTCAGGGGTATTACTTCTTACTGTACTTCGGGCTTTCTTCGCTGAGTTTTCTCACTTCCGATGTACTGAAAGGATACGCAATAATTGCCGTGATTATTGACGGATTTCGCATAATAGGGGTACTGCTCGGCTACGAAAAAACGTGCTCGGAATGTGTCATTTGGTGGCAAATACAGCGCAGTATAGCGTTTTTCCGGCATAATTGTTATAACCCTCCCGAAGTGGCGGAATAGTTGGAGGTAAAAGATATGTCAAAGAAATACTTCGTATTGATGGCTGGTGGCAAAGACACCAGTCAAGTCTTTGCAAGCAAGCAACCTCGCGGTGCAGCCCTCAAGGCCGCAACCCGCGAACATACCGACATCCGCCTACGTGAGCGCGGTACCAACCGTGTACACGTGTTCAAGGGCTGGATCGATATGGTAGACAAGCCAGCCAATGGCCCTGCCTGGTTGCCTGATAGGATAAAGAAGGCTAATGTCAAGAAGGTCGGAATCGAGAAGCTGTGATTATTCACAGACTCTTTCCAACCGATTGACCAAGGAATCCAGACTTCGGTCTGACCCCTTTTGGGGAACGTACCCGCCCGAACCTTTGGGTCCGGGCGGGTTTTTTTTCTGTGAGGGCGACGGGTATCAAGAAGCATCACGTATGTCACCCGAGAGGAAAAACACCGAGTACAAGAATACGAGTGCAAAACTGTAACCAAGTTAGTCTTCGTCCATGAATGGATAAGTCCACTCTTGGGGAATGTCCAGTGTCCGCTTGACCGAGCGCGGGCTTATCCAGCGCAGTAAATTGAGTGGACTGCCGGCCTTATCGTTGGTACCACTGGCCCGTGCCCCCCCAAATGGCTGTTGGGCAACCACAGCCCCGGTCGGTTTGTCGTTGATGTAGAAATTTCCCGCGGTATAGCGAAGGGCCTCAAAGGCGGTTTGGATATTCTCTTCAGAGGAGGAGAAGATCGATCCCGTCAATGCATATGGAGATGATTCATCACACAGTTGCAAGGTCTCCTCAAACTCATCGTCAGGGTAGACGAAAACCGTAAGGACTGGGCCAAATATTTCCTCGACCATCGATTCCGATTTAGGGTCAGTGGTCTCGATGATGGTCGGCTCGATGAACCAACCGACGCTATCATCACAGCCACCTCCAACGATTATCTCACAACAGTCTCGACCTCTGGCCCGCTCGATGTAGCCCGAAATCTTGTCGAATGCCCGCTGGTCGATCACTGCATTCATGAAGTTGGAGAAGTCACCGGCATCACCGATTTTTATCTTGCCGATTTCCTCGCACAATGGCTCCTTGATGGCGGCCCATACCGATTGTGGGACATAGGCCCGGCTGGCGGCTGAACACTTCTGTCCCTGATACTCGAAAGAGCCACGCAGTAATGCCACCAGCAAACCCTGGCGGTCACAATCCGGATGGGCAACGACGAAATCCTTGCCGCCAGTCTCACCGACGATGCGCGGATAACTGCGCAGGTTGGGAAGAGCCTGCCCGATCCTCTGCCACAGACCTTGGAAGACCGCGGTGGAACCGGTGAAATGAACCCCGGCAAAATTGGGATTGGCCAACGCCACATCGGTCAACTCCTGACCTGAGCAAGGGAGGAAATTGATGACCCCGGGGGGCAGTCCCGCCGCCGTCATCAACCGCATCAATACATAATTCGAGTGCACGGAGTTACGACTCGGCTTCCACACCGAGGTACATCCGACCAGCACCGGTGCGCTGGTGAGATTGGCGGCGATGCTGGAGAAATTGAACGGGGTGATAGCCAGAACAAAGCCCTCCAAGGGACGAATCTCAGTGCTGTTCTCGACCCCCTGGGGTGAGACCAATGGCTGTAGGTCAGCGTGGAAATTGCGCGCATAAAAGGCATTGAAACGCCAGAAATCAATCAATTCACAGGAGGCATCGATTTCGGCCTGGAAGGCGTTCTTACTCTGATTCAACATCGTCGCGGCGTTGACCCGGGCCCGCCATTCCCCGGCCAGCAGATCAGCACAGTGCTCAAAGATGGCAGCCCGAGCCTCAAGTCCCAGGTCCAACCATGCCGCCTGTGCAGCCACCGCACTATTGCACGCGTCGGCAATTTCGGCTGGCCCGGCCAGATGCACATTGGCGATAATGTGACCATGGTTGTGGGGAATCACCTGAGTCATCGTATTGCCGGTGAAAATCTCCTCACCAGCGATGATACATGGTATCTCTACCACTTCGCCCATCTGGCGCTTCAATTCGGCTTGAAGTTCGGCCCGCTCGGCACTGCCGGGGGCGAAATTCAGAATCGGTTCGTTGGCAGGATGGCTTCCCATGGCCGCGCTCACCCTGCCTTGAATCAATATCGTTTCGTAGCCCCCCCGTCCAGTCTCAAAGGCCGAACTTTGTCGTGATTCGAAGTTTCCTTCGCATTGACCGGTGCGTTCTTGATAAGGAGTCGGACCTCGGGCCCCGTGGCCGATACCGGAGACAACGATGATTTCCTCTATCTCGACGGGGGTGATGAGAGCGAAAAAGCTCAACCAACCAAGCGGAAGAAGGCGGTGAAGAAGGATGCTGACAGCACACAGGGAGTCCTTGCTGAGACCACACCCGATGAAGATATCACCGGTGCCGTCGAAGACAATATCGCCGAAATCATCGCCGAGAAACTCACCCCGTTCGACGATGGCCTGGCCAGCCTGAGCCTAGGGGTACAGAAAGCCAGATGGCCATTATCCGGGATGGATTGTCCGGATTGTGCGATGAAGGCGACCCGGGCGATTTCGCGCTTGGATTCGGTCAGCGAGTGTACGGTTTCTGCAACCCAGGGATGTGTCGAGGTCGAAGTTGATCTTGAACTGGGTAACCTCGCTCAGTTGAATTCGATTCTTTCCAGCCTAGGTCATGCACCGGAGGTCGAATGGCTCGAAATCGCCGGTGTCCAGGCGAGTCGACTGAGAGAGCGCCTATCGATGGATGGTCGCAGCCTGACGCGGATGCTGAAGAATCAGCCCGGTCTTCTCGATGTCGAACTTTCCAACGACGACCGGGTACTGGTGCAGGTACCGAGCGATTCTTCGCCCGAGATGGTCGAGGGGCGCGACGATGCCCTGCGCAACCTGACCGGAAAAGATGTACGACTACTCCACGCCGGAGCGGCACGATTACGCCCCGACCAACTACGGCTGCTCGGCGGTGCCATCGCCATCCCCTTGCTGATACTGGTATTGATTGGCGAAGTGATCGGCACCCCGCCATGGGTTCTGCTCGCCATCGGTCTGCCCGCGGTGATCATCGGCGGCTGGCGAATGTTTGCTGAGGCCATAGCCAGCATTCGTAACCGCCAGTTGGGATTCCAAGTACTGACCTCGCTGGCAGTCATCGGCGCGGTCTGGCTCGGCGCTTGGTCGGAAGCGCTGATGGTGGTGGTGCTGGTCGCCTTCGCTTCACATCTTGAGGGCAAGGCCCTGGTGCGCGCCCGCAATGCCATGCAGGGCGGGCTCGACCGTCTGCCTAGAATCGCTCGACTCGCCGATGTGCCGGAGATCAAATTAGCCGATAGGGTCGCGGACGCGACTATCGAAATCACCTCGGTAACTGGGGTCGAAAGAGCCTCAAATTCCCCCTTGGCGAGTTCGGCGAAGGGATTGGTGGCATCGGCGAAGTCAGCCGCAGCGAAGGGATTGGTGGCATCGGCGATATCGACCGAAGGGGGGGATGGTGCAGGCAAAACCCACCGAACCGTCGACCACGGCGACAGCCGAGAAATCCCCCTCGCGGCCCTGCAGGTAGGTGACGTGGTCGAGGTCAGAAGCGGCGAGATAATTCCGGTCGACGGCGAAATCATCGATGGGGTCGGAAGCATCGACCGAGCCCCCCTGACCGGTGAATCATTGGCGGTCAGGGTATCGGGAGGCGATGCGGTAGAGGCCGGCTTGGTGCTACGACGTGGCCCGATAACCATCCGCGCCAGTGCGGTTGGCGAGGATACCAGATTATCCGGGCTGATCGATAAGGTACACACCTTCCGAGATATCCCGCCACGGTTCCAATCCAGCATCGAGATGTTCACGGTGTTCTGGATTCCTCTGGTGTTGATCGGTGCCCCGCTGGCATGGTTCCTCTCCGGGGATGCGGAAAACTGGAAGATCATGCTCCTCCTGTGGGTCGTCGCCTGCCCCTGCGCTCTACTCTTAGCGGCGCCACTGCCGCATGCCGCGGCACTGGCTAATGCCTCGCATTACGGCGTCATCGCAAGGGGAGGAGATGTCTTGGAGAGAACCTCACGGGTCAATCTCGTCCTACTCGACAAAACCGGCACGCTCACCTCCGGTCATCCTTCCCTGTCCGATGTTGTGTTGGCCAAAGGTAAGCGGCGAAATTCGGTGATTCGCTTGGCCGCGGGAATCGAAGCCTCATCGAACCACCCCTATGCCAACGTCATTCGTGACTTATGTCAAAGTGAGGACCTCAGTCCCCATGAAGTTCTCTCGCTCAACGATGGCAAGGCTGGTGTGAGTGGAGTCTCGGGTGGTAAGAAAGTCATGTTCGGTAGATCGGATTGGGTTATCGAAGAGGGCGTGGTAGTACCCTCGGAACTCGCTGAAGCCTTGGTCGAAGCCGGGGTGGCAGGTCATGGCTCGTCGCTTCTTTCCAAGGACGGCCTGGCGATAGCGATGTTCTCCTTCGTCCACGATGATATCCGTGCCGGAGCCGAGCAACTGGTTGGGGAGATGTATGGAATGGGCATCAATATCGAAATCCTGTCCGGCGATAACGCGGCGGCGGTCTCGTCTTTTGGCCCACTCATCGGCGTTCCCGCCACCGCTTGTCGCGGCGACATGTCTCCCGAAGACAAGACCAGATGGGTCGAGGCTCGCGCCCGCACACACGTCGTAATGATGGCCGGTGATGGCTTCAATGACGCCACCGCGATGGCGAAGGCCGATGTCGGCGTGGCTATCGGCAGCGGTGAGCAGGTAAATCTCGATGCCGCAGATATTCTGATCCCCTCAGAGGACCCCCGACTCATCACCCGCTTCATCGGCCTGTCGCGCCAAACCAAGCGGGCTGTGCGGCAGAATCTCCTGCTCTCGGTATTGATTACAATCGCTCTGGTATGGTCGGTTTTACAAGGGATAAACGATCAATTATGGATTGGGGTGCTGGTGCATGAAGCCTCGGCGGTTCTGGTCATTCTCAACGGCGCCAGAATCGCCGGAAATGACGGGATGTTCACCCTGTTGCGAAATATCCTCGCCGATCTGGTGGTCGATTTCAAACAGGCGGTGCTGGCTTGGAAGGGTCAGAGGATTTCCCCCTCACCGCCGACGAGGGCTTGATATATGCGCTCGGCCAAGCATGCACAACGAGGGTGAATAGATGGATAAAATCCGTGGCAACCCGCACGCAATCGCCCTCGCCCATCCGACTCGGGCGCAACTATACTCGGCCCTGTGCACAACCGAGGAGATGTCGACGGTCGAGTTGGAGAAAGCCGTCGGCGTCACCCGTTACCACCTCTACCACCACCTTGCCCAACTCGCCAAACTAGACCTGGTGGAAAACCACCGTGACGTCGGGAGAGCCAAATGGTGGCGTGCCGGACCGCAGGTCGCTCCAGCAATGGCTACGGGGGGGGCAGTGTCCTTGCCGGGGCCATCACAGTCGGATGGTGTCACGGCCCCGGCATGGTCTGATGACCTTCCAGCCGAGATGGTGAGGATGCTCGAGCTTGGTGCTAAAGTTGAATTCCTACCATTACCCAAAGGGGCGGCAAATTCGATTTCGGCCAAGAATCTGCTGAAAAAGATAGCCCGGGAATACGGCATCGACTTGGATATACCGTTCACCTTCGTCCCCGGCGGCATTGTTCTGATATCGCAACCGCGCTGAGCGAGGGGGCGAAGTGCAGATGAACTCAAACCGCCCGAGGTGAATACATGGACGAGGAATTGACGGTCGAATCAGCGATTGCCCCGCCCGACCTTTCATGCCCGAAGTGCGAAGGTCTTCTACCCCCGGAATTAGGAGAGATCGCCTGTTTGTTATGCAAGGCTAGAGTCCGGGTCGAACACCCGGTGACCAGGCGTGCCTGGGCGGAAGAGAAAGTCGCCTGCCCATCGTGCAATTCAGTGCTCATCTCCGGGGTCGAGCGAAGACCGGCAAACCTGCAATGCTCAACCTGTGACAGCCAGTTCGAGATCATCGCCAATGTGCCGAAGGCCGAAGTTCGGTGTCCTTCTTGCGAGAGAAGAATCCGGATGACAAAGCGGCCGGGACAGCGTGACATCACCTGTCCGGCCTGTGAGACCAGGTTCAGAGTCAATTTCTGAGGAAACTGTAGGGCGGTGATCACCGGTCTGAGGGCTCTGCCCGAAGTACAGTTAGAAGTGATTCCCCTGAGGCACGAGCACGTTAGAAGCATCAGACTGTAGAGTGCTCGTGCCGCGGTACCGTTCATCAATGAGATGGGGTTGGGGTGAATTGCCATGAGAACGACTTATCGGATGATGGGGCTGGCTGACTACATCACCTTGGCCAATGGCTTGCTCGGTGCGGGAGCGATATTCTTCATCATGATGGCGGTAGGCGACCTGCAACAACCCTACCAAGATGGCATCAAGAGCCAATATATCTGGGCCGCCCAACTGTGCATCATCCTGTCGATGATCGGTGACGTCATCGATGGCCCGGTCGCCCGCCGGTACTCGAAGCGAAGATTGCTCGGTGGCAGTCTCGACATCATGTCCGATTGTGTTTCCTTTGGACTGGCGCCGGCGTTGCTGATTTTCGTGCTGTACGGGCGAATGGGTGAGGCGACTCCGATATGGACTCTCTTTCTCGCCGCCGCCTGCTGTTGGGTCATCGTTACAGCGATGCTGCGACTGGCGCGATTCGACTATGAAAAGGGCTCAGACTACCCATGGTTCTTCGGGCTGTCATCCCCGGCGAACGCGGTATTCCTGCTCTCGCTCTCCAGCCTGATCTGGCTGCAACCGTCGACTGGAATCGGCCCGGGGTTATCTACCTGGGACTGCGAGATGTGCTTTGGTCAAGGGGTCGAGAAACCGTGGTTTGACTTCCTCATCATCCCGGGGTTATTCATCTCCGGTGGCCTGATGATCTCCGACCGCAGATTACCGAAGGCCAAACACGGTGTGCCGATGTGGCTTTCTGTCATCGCCATGTCCACCCTCCTGGCCGGCACGATAATCCAACTTCGCTACACTTTGGGCGAGTTCCCGGAACTCGATGAGGCGGCTGGATTCACGACCTTCGTGTTGTTTTCGACCACCCTGATTCTCTGCCTGGCCTACATCATCGCTGGTCCAGCCATCGTCGCCAAAGAAAGCGACTAGGATTAAAATCCAGGCTCGGCCTTCGGGAATCGGGTTGACCTGAGGTTTCGATGTATCTACGCGTTGCCCTGATTAAGCGAGTCACAAACTCTCATCTGAAACTCTTTGTTTCGTATCGCTGATTCCGGAAACAGAGGCGCTTCCAGCACAGTTTCCTCTTCGCTTTGCCCTCGCTTCCCATCTGGCGGTGGCATCCTTACTTACCGGGTCGCTTGTATTGCCTCATGCTGAACGCTTCCTAACCACATGATAACTCAGACAAGACGTTCATCTAATCGCGATTTATGTGAATTATCTTGCATTATCCAAAATCGATTCTCTTCACTTTGCCCTCGCGGCGCCGGTGGTGCGGGGCGACAAATGAGTCGAATATATTCGTACGGTCACCCTCACAGTAAGGTGAAGGATGCAGAAATACGCAATTGCCTTCACCTTGGAGGTAGTGAAGCGAGCATTTCATAGAGGGGATAACCCCTTTCACTTATGTAGGGGAAGAGTTCGATATGAGTCGGGATGGGATGTCCTTGAGCGTCAGCGACAGCAGCAACAAACAGTCATTAGAGGAATTGCGCAAGAGCGTGGTCGGTGGTGATAGCCTTTCCTTATCAGCTCTGAGAACCTCTCTCACCCAGTCAGGCTCATCTACCTTGGACGATGCTACTCACCGTAGTGCAAGATTCCGTGAAGAAGAGCGACTGCGCTCACGTCTGCGGCGCGACCGCCGCCTGCGCATGAAGGCACAATCCGAGCGAATCGCGGCGATGCAAGATAATATTTCCAGCGAATTAGAGACTCGGCATACGATGACAATCGAGCAACTCGAGCGTGAACTGCGACAAGAAATGGATGACGAATTACAGCAACTTGAAAAAGAATCTCTGCACAAAGAAGAGGAAAACATCCGCCAACAATTGAGTCTTCGACTGGAGCGTGAACAGGATATTCTGCGCCAACAACTAGATGTCGAGCAGGAGCGCCGGCTCGAAGAGCACCGCGACCGTATCCGTTCTCGGTTAGAGCAAGAGATGACAGATGGTTTCAGCAAACGTCTGGAATTCCAGCGCGAACGCATGGAGATCGAGTTCAATGAAGAACTTCAACGCCGGGTGCGTGAAGCCGAAGTGGCGATTGAAGATGAACTCGAATTACGCTTCTCAGAGTTGGAGGCTAGCGAAATATCCAACCTTGAAGTAAACCAAACCTCTCTCCTAGAGGAGCGAGAGGACCAACTGCGGCGTGGCATCCGTAAGCGACTCGAGTCGCAGTTACACCTGCGTCTGCGCCAGCGCGAGACCAGACTACGGGCCGAGTATGAACGCCGCAGCCATCGCTTGGAAGAAGAGATCGCTCGAGAAATACAAACCGAGTTGGAGGGACGACTGCGCCAAGAGACCAATCAACTCGAAGATAACATGCGCGAAGATGTCGAGATGGCGGTGGCGCGACGACGCGACGAACTGCGACTACAGATCAATCGCAATCTGTCCGAGACCTTCGCCGACCGCTTGTCCGAGCGCAAGGAAAGACTGCGCGAAAAGTACGACATCACCTTCTCGCAGGCGGTAGACGACATCACCCGCCAGATCACCGACGAAATCGAGACCGAACTCAATCGCCGCATGGGCGAAGAGTTCGCCGCCTACCAGATGTCGCGCGATGCAGAGATTCAAAATCGCTTGTCGAGATTCCGCTACGACCAAGAAACCGAGTTGCGGGATCGGCTGACCGAAGTATTCGAGGGCGAAAAGGTGGATTGGACCGAACGCCTTGAAACCGAGTTCCAAAGTCGTGAGCAGGCGGCTAAGAAGGCGATAATGTCAGAAATAGACGCAACTCTGCGCAATGAGCGCCTGACCTTTGAGACCGACCTCGACTTGATTCGCGATGAGACGACCCTGGAACTTGAGGTCGAGATGGAAGACCGCCTGAAGTCATTCCGCGATGCCAAAGAGGAAGAGGTCGCCGACCAACTCGAGCGCCAACTGACCAAGCGTGAGGAAATCATGCGCAACAAGGCATTGGTTGAAATCCGTCGCAAGGAAAGCCAGGTACGTGCTGAAATCGAGGCGCAACTCGGAATCAAGCGAGCCGAGATTCGTGACCGCCTCTCTTCGCTCACCGACCAGATGGACAAATTCCGTGAGATGGCTGAAGACAAGATGCGCATTTCCATCGAAGAACAGGTTCAAGGTGAAATCGGAGATGCCGAGGAGCGCCTCAAGTCCAGAGAGGACGAGTTCGGCGACCTCCAGAGCGATGAGGGGCGACTTGAGAAGCGCCAAGCATGGCTTGGGGCAATCGCCGGTCGTGGCGCACCGACCACTGCCAGCGACCCGACCGCGCTCGGCGCTCGTCCGAGCACTCTGGCCTCCGCCGGCGGCCGGGTGATGCGCACACCATTGGGAGCATTCACCGAGCGCCCGGGTGGCCCAGCAAAGCCGGTCAGGCAACCTATCGGCTCACAATTGCGCCCGGTCAGACAGCCTATTGGCGACGAGCAACCGGATGACGCTGACCTGCTACAACCGATTCGACCGAGGATTCAACCAATATCCCCCGAGGCAACTATTCCTGAGGACGAGGCGAAGACCGAACTTGATCCAGAGACGGCAATACAACCAATTGCCGATACCCCTCTACCAACTCCAACGCCAACCGAGCCACCCACTCCCGCACCGACCAAGCCGGTTGGGCCGGTAGGTCCAACTCGACTTGGTGGCGCACCACCGTCAACAACACCGGCCGGGCCTGCCAGGATGGAGCCGATAGCACCTCCGGTCAGTACACTCACACCAGTTAGCACTCTGACTCCGGTCACCCCACAAACCCCTGAGGAAACCCCACCCAGCTCGGTGACCCCGCTGACCCCGGTGGCAGCACCGGCCAGCACCCTGACGCCGGTAAGCACCCTGACCCCGATGACTCCCCCGACCAGCACCCTGACGCCGGTAAGCACCCTGACCCCGGTGACTCCCCCGACCTCAGATGTCAGCGAGGAGGAGGCTGAAACCGAGCCCAAAGTTTTGCCAACCTCGACCTTACGGCCAATCAGCGAGACGACACTTGGCGCCCAAGAACCCGAAGGAGCAACTCTGACCCCGGTCGGTGGCGCGGTTCTCAAGCCGGTAGTAGATCTCCCCCCCGAGTCCACCACCTTGACCCCGGTCAAGAGTACGGTCTTGAAACCGGTCGGCGGCGAGCCGACCGACGATGAAAAACCAGCCCGTGGACAACCACCGGCATCTGGACGTGGCAAGCCACCCGGAAGTGGTCGAGGCACGCCGCCATCCTCCGGTAAGGGTAAGCCGCCCGGTTCCGATGCGGATGAAAATGTCGCCAAGTTGAAGCCGGTGACGATGCTGAAGCCGTTGAAACTCCCCGGTGATGATGAAGATGAAGAAGACGAGAAGTTGAACGATTAGTTCTACCGCCTCTATCGCGGGTTCAAATTCCACTTTCAGTTCCGCCTTCTATTACATCTAGTTCCACCTTCGCGGTATTTTCCGCACTCACCCAAAGTTTGGCGAAAATATATTCGCGGCACTTTTCTCGGTCGAACTTTTATCCGGTTGTTTGAATAATGCTGCTGAGTTGGCGCGTCCATGCACCGAAGAAAGGCGATACTGTGCATCCTACTATTATTTCCCATTACGGCGCTGACCGCCCCGGTAAGCGCCGCTGGACTGACCGATTCCGGCACGGTCGATACCTTGGATGGACGTGGCATATTCTGGACCTTGACCAACAATAACAACGTGTTGTACATCAACAGTGATGGCGATGTGATATATTACTCGGTCGACAAGGGAATACACACCGAAATGTGGAATACTTCATTATCTGTCGACGTCAAGTGTGTTCGTATCGATGGCAATGCCCAATGGCTGGCGGTCGGTCATAGTTCCGGGGCGCTGTTGATTTCTATGAGCGACCTGAGCATCAGCGAGAATATTTCGACCCCGGCCGCGGTCACGTCGATAGATTTCGATATCGATGGTGACCTGTGGCTCGGTCATACCGCCGAGCCCCGCCGGGCGGTTGAATATCGTGGAAATACCACCACCGCGGTCGAGACCGACCAACACTACGGCGGTGTCAAGGACCTCAAAGTCCTCTCCGACGGTACGATAATCACCGCTGGGAACGACAAGAGAATCTACATTTTCGACCCGGCGGAACAGACTACCACAACCCTGACCGAAAGCAATTCAATCGAATCCATGTCGGTCAGTGATAATGAGATATACCTCTTCCTGACCACCTCGGCTGGAGAGTTGATTCGCTACTTAACCTCCGACTGGACTGCGGACACCTTGCAGGTCGGAGGGGTAACGACCACCTTGACCTATTCCGCGCTTTCCGGGAATAACTCGGAACTATATGTCGGCTCGACCTCGTTCCAAAAAGTCTGGGTCATCGATACCGCGTCGATGACCATTGTCGATGAGCTCACCTCCACCGGCACGACCATCGGCGCAATCCGTGGTGGCCGCGGCGAACTGTATGTAATCTCAGCATTGATGCCTAACTCCTTGGTACGACTCTTCGACATCGATAGCGATGATGATGGCAGCGTGGATTCTCAAGATGAATTCCCTTACGACCCAACCCAGACCAGCGATGCCGACGGCGATGGCCATGGTGATAATGCCGAGGGCAATAATGGTGACCACTTCCCCGACAACCCGACCCAGTGGGACGATGCTGATGGTGATGGCTGGGGCGACAACCCCAACGGTACCGATTACGATGCCTTCCCCGACAATTACCAGCAGCATGCTGATTCAGATGGCGATGGTTATGGTGATAACCCGAACGGTGAGGGTGCTGATGAGTTCCCTGACGATGCCACCCAATGGGTAGATACCGACAACGACGGGAGAGGTGACAATGTCAATGGCACCAACGGTGATAGTTGCCCGATGGTGAACGGTTTCTCCTCCAATGACCGGTACGGTTGCCCCGATTACGATGGCGACGGATGGTCAGATCCGGATGCTAATTGGCATTTTGATTACGTTCAGTGTAATGCCGAGCAGATCAACTGCGCCGATGCATTTCCCAATGAGAGAACACAATGGAGCGACCGAGATGGTGATGGCTACGGGGATAATGGTACCGGGGTTCAAGGTGACTCCTGTTGGACGCTATTTGGAAACAGTACCAAAATAGTTGAGCGAATTATCAATTCAGGTGGCTCCACAACTTGGACTACGACGGCAGCATATGGTTGCGATGATTTTGATGGCGATGGCTATGCAGATTACGGTGATGATTTCCATATGAATGCAACTGAATTCGTCGATATTGACTATGACGGATCTGGACATAACAGCGACTATAATGACAGCAATCCGGCGATTCAAACTTTTGAGCAACACTGTTTGATAAACCTGGATGATGACCAAGGAGATTGTTTAGCAATCCGAGATGTTGAATACCAGGAATATCGCAACACGACGACCGCGGCTGGAGATGACCCACTGGGATACATATATTGGAGAACCGAGCAACAGGGAAGTGAAACCGGGGCCGACAGCAAGAGTACATTCGATTCAGCAATCGAAGACGTAGTGACCTATGGTGGCTTCGGCTTTGTCGGACTGACCGCGGCCATTCTGCTGGTTAGTGGAATCATCACCATGCTGAGGAAACGCAAGGCGGCAAAGGCATTTGGCAATATCAAGGGCTTTGACCCGAGAGAAGCAATGGAGGAGTTGACCGCCGAGGAGAGTGGTGAAGCATTCACCGCCAGCGGTGGGGTTACCGATCAGGAAATGTGGGAAGACGATATTCCCGATATCGAACTGGGCTCGGCCGGCGACGCCGATACCGTCGCCGAAGATGATGATGACAAAGAACTCGTGGAGCTTGGTGATGATACCGCAACTCTGGCCGAGGATGCGAGCCTCGAGGAAATGGCCGGCTCTACCTCAGACACCAGTGAAGCGGCGGCGCTTGAGGTTCCCGAAGATGATGATGACGATTCAGATGATGGTGAAACCACCAAATCTGACGCACAGCCGGCCGCACAGGCACCCCCCGAGGCTCCACCACTACCAGCAAGTGGACTTCCGGCCGGGTGGACTGAAGAGCAGTGGCGATGGTATGGCGCTCAATGGCTGAAGGACAACGAAGACAACTGACGAAGGTCACGGCCAACCGTTTCGAAGTTCGGCTTTCGGGCAATTGGTCGTTCAGAGTCCATCCCCTTGACTAAAGCCGATCCTGAATTTGAGTCCTAGTGGCTTTCGTTTATCGGAAGTTGACGGGGAGGTCTTCCTTCATCGCACCTAATTGTGCTGGTGTCCACGAACCTTGGAATACGTTCATCGCCAACCACAATACGGCATTCCATGACTTACCCTCGGCGTAGATGTCGATATGTCCACATGCCGCTAATTCCAGAAGGGTGGCCTCATCACTCCTTGAATCGAATAGGGCGCGTACGAACTGCGGGGTATCCAGATGATACGAAACCACTCTAGCACGCCCTACCATCTCCTCACCTCAAACCGGGAATGGGCACAGTGAAAGTCTCTGGATCAGGATTTCAGCATCGATACCCGATAACTCGTCAATCTTGGCGCGCAGTTCATCGGTCACCCCTTGCAATTTCTGCATCTTGTATTCCTTAACCAAAGTCATCAACATCCCATCAATACTGCGGTGGCCCGACATTGAGCGCAGTGAGTTCAGGTGCCTACGTGTCTCATAACTTACGCTTACCGAGGTCATTCCTTCGCCTGTCATATTGTTTACCCGCTGCGAAGAGGAATATCGCTATATTTGACCGTATGGTTTCTCAAAGGCCTCAGCAACCGGATTTAGCGATGCCGGGTGACCTGCCAATCCTCAACCCCGGGCTCGGGATTCAGCCAATCCTCATCGCCCGGCAAGACCAGCCCATCGCCGATTTTCGCCATCTGGCGCGCTAGGGTGGAGTGGGTGGCCAGCAATCGGTCCCAATCGATTGCCCCGCTGCGAAGTTTGAGTCCCAATCGTAGCGCCCGCCACGAGCGGCTGGCTCGAGCATATAATTTTAGATGCAGGCGAGCTGATAACGGCCACCAGAATAAAACCAGCAAAGCAACCAGTGGCCACGGAATCTGCGCCAGAATCGGTAATACCAGGCTGGGGAGGTTAACCCCCTGCAGTGGAGAATCCGGCGAAGAGATGAACCAACCTATCGGTAGCGAGATCAATATCCACCACAGCGGATACAGGGCCACTGAGAACAACAATTTCATCGACCCCATCCCAGTCTTGTTCGCTTCATCCTTACCGAGGTGATTCGTCAACACCCGGGTCAGCAGATAGGGAGGCATAGAGCCGATGACCGCACCCCATGAGACGATGCCGAGCATCCACGATATCGACCACAGCCAGTAGACCGAATTTTTCACAAAGGAGCGTTTTGAGACCCGCTCGGCGCGATTGGACAATTCCCATGACCGTAATCCCAATTTCTCCATTTCTTGGTGGTGGGCACGGAACTCGGATTCAAGCCGCTCGGTCCTATCGGCATCATTGACCGATTGGAATTGCCAAGCCGCTCTGACCCGGCGTGAGCCGAGCAGGGCCTGGTCGTAAGGAATCGGGCCTAGGTCGGCATTATTCTCCAGAGAGCGATGAATGTGAATCATGCGCCGGGCGCGCCATACCAATTCGCGGTCAGCCCACGTCTCCTGAGCTTGGTTACAGCGGTACATCTCCATTTTCAGTAAATCGGTGATCGCCCCACACCAAGCTCGCTCTCTGGCTTGGTCGCCGAACTCTTTGACTTCCTCTTCACTGGGCTCAGGTGCTCCATCCTCCCCTGGCAAGGGAGGAATCGGCAGGGGTTGGTTGACCTGTAGGCTTACCCGTTCACGAAACTGGTGTTGGTCACTATAGTGCAGACCGAGGGGGACTATATGCGGTTGAGCCACCCCTTCAGCGCGAGATTTCTGCAGTGCGTGCAGAAAAATCCTTGCCGCCCCAGTGCGTAATCTGACCGGATGGGATTTCAAGTGGGTTACACCCTCAGGGAAAATTGCCACCCGCCCGCCTTCAGCGAGTGCATCTCCCATACTTTCAATCAGCGTCTGGTTCTTCGCCGTGCGTTGCCCATCACCCTCGTTTTGTGGAATCACATCTTGTGCTCTGTACACCGGTTTCGCGCCGGCGATTCGCATCATCATGCCCAGAATCGGCACCTTGAACAGAGTGTGTTTCGCAGCGACGGTGAGATTTCCAGGTAGAGCCGCCATCATCAACATCGGGTCGATCAGTCCACCGGGATGCCAGGCCGTGAACAGTATTCCTCCCGTATCGGGCAGGGTGTCGATATCGACGAGGGAAATCTCGCGAAACCAGGTATCCATAAGCGCCCGATTGAGGCGGCGAAGGCGGAGGTAACCGGGAGAGATTGGCAGATTCTCGGGGTCAGCGGCCCAATCCATTGCTCATTCCAAGGTCTGCGAGGCTTTTGTTTAATCGC
>Ga0209554_1000257_pt1 | contig 43887 bp, 40 predicted proteins | sample MarorgKNORR_S2LV_5_FD_188221 | JGI IMG/M metagenome (GOLD analysis project Ga0209554, IMG submission 188221) | Marine microbial communities from the Southern Atlantic Ocean, analyzing organic carbon cycling - Bottom_A/KNORR_S2/LV (SPAdes) (version 2) | ecosystem: Environmental > Aquatic > Marine... | reverse complement strand
AATAAACACAAACTTAATACAAAACTCATTCACGCCGGTGAACCCAAAAAGCGCTATGGCGGTGCAGTGAGTATGCCCATTTTTCAATCATCTACTTTTGAATACGGGGGACAAACCGATTATCATGAATTGAAATATATTCGACTGAATAATACGCCAAACCACATTGTCCTCCACGAAAAACTGGCTGCCCTAGAAAGCGCCGAGGATGCATTGGTCACCGCCAGTGGCATGGCTGCTATTTCTGCTTCCTTACTGGCATTCCTGAAATCCGGGGATCATTTTCTGGCACATGAATCCCTTTATGGCGGCACCCATGATCTCATCAACAAAGATTTCCCGGACCTAGGCATTGAATGTGATTTTATTGACGGCTGTGATCCAAATGGTTGGGAAGAAAAGCTACGACCGGAGACAAAACTCATCTATGTGGAAACCATTACCAATCCGCTTTTGGATGTGCTGGATCTAAACGCTGTTGTGGCCTTTGCAAAAAAGAACAATTTGCTCTCCTTGATCGATAATACATTTGCCTCACCGGTGAATTACCGGCCTATCGAAAATGGATTTGATCTATCGCTTCACAGCGCTACGAAATACCTGAATGGTCATACAGATATCGTGGCCGGCGCTGTTATTGGGTCTAAAGAATTGGTAACAAAAGTCCGCCATAAATTGAATCACTTGGGTGGATCGCTAGATCCAAACACTTGTTTTTTAATGCACCGCGGTATGAAAACCTTGGGCTTGCGCATGGAACGGCAAAACTTTAATTCATTGGAAATTGCAAAATTTCTGGAGGGTCATTCAAGGGTAGCCAGAGTTAATCATCCCGGGCTTGAAAGTAGCGCCAGCCATGATCGGGCCAGGGAATTATTGGATGGTACCAGTGGGATGGTCAGTTTTGAGATCGATGGGGATGTGATTGATGCAAATCTCTTTATGTCATATTTGGATCTTTTTATAAATACAGCAAGTCTAGGCGGTGTGGAATCCCTGGTGACGCGGCCGGCGCAAACATCTCATTCCGGCATGGCACCGCAAGAAAGATTAGCCGCAGGAATTAAGGATGAATTGATCCGCTTATCTATCGGGATTGAAAACGCAGAAGATTTGATTACCGATTTGAATCAGGCGCTGGGAAAGATTTAGTCTTTACTATTCAGGACAAATGTGACCGGTCCATCATTCACTAATTCAACAGCCATCATGGCGCCGAATTCTCCGGATTGAACTGGAACGCCTTCTTTTTCTAATTCTGACATAAAATATTCGTAAAGCCGATTCCCTTCTTCCGGTGGAGCCGCATGAATAAAACTGGGACGGCGGCCTTTTATAGTGTCGCCACACAACGTGAATTGACTAATCACCAATGCAGAACCACTCACATCCTTAATGGATAAATTCATTTTATCATTTTCATCGGCAAAGATGCGTAGCCCTGAAATTTTGTTCACTAGAAAATCCGCATCTTTTTCAGTATCATCTTTCTGAACACCGAGCAAGATTACCAAGCCATGTTCAATTTCACCCACAACTTTATCAGCTACGGTAACCTTCCCCCACGAACATCTTTGAATAACAGAAATCATAAAATAATGTGTTAAAGTGGGGACGTTTTCATGTGTTTAAGACCTTGGGCATGAACACGCAAACACCTGAACACCTAAACACTCGAACACTCCCTACTTTATCACTTAAAAAATTATTCCACCCAAACATTCTCTTTCCCGTATTTCGATCGAAGATTGCGGATAAATTCTTTATCAGTGGATATTTTAATATTATGAGCCATCACTTTCATGGGACGGGGTGACCCATTATTGGACAAATGAAAGACCAATCTACACTGGCCGGGGTATTGCTTGGCCATAGTCATGAGTTCATCTACATCTTCTGGCTTGGTTTCACCCGATGGGAATTTGATATTAAGCCGCTGAGATAGCCTGTCCCGAACTCGATCCACCGGAATAATCTCATCGCCCATAATCTTCAAATCAGAAAAATCGGTCCCATCTGATGGTTTCCCTTTTACGAAGACTACATTCCCTTCTTCAATCAAATTCCCATAGGATTTGAAGCAATCACTGAAGGCAATCACTTCAGCATGTCCACCAAGACAATCCATATCAAAAAAAGCCATTTCACGATTTCGGCGGTCAAAACGTTTTACAATCCGGGTAATCATGCCGCCCACGACAATTGTATCTTTCTTCGAGAATTCCTGTCCTTCATCAAAGGTGATGGAAGTGAATTCTTCTAAATCTTCTGAGTGTTCTAAAAGCGGATGTCCGGAAACATAAGAGCCAAGCACTTCTTTCTCATTTGCCAATGATTCCTTTTCCGACCAATCGCCCATTACATGTAAATCAGGTATTTTGATTAAATCATCGTCTTGCCCACCACCTCCAAAAAGATCTACCTGGTTTCTGTCTTTTTCACTCTGCATTTGCTGGCCATATCTTATTGCTTCATCAACAGCTGCAAACTTCTGGGCTCGATTGCCTTCTACCGAATCCAATGTACCGGACATAATCAAACTTTCCAGAACGCGCTTATTTACTTTCTGCTGATCCACTCGTGCGCAAAGATCAAAAACAGATTCATATTTCCCATTTTCACCTCTTTCTTCAATGATAGTTTCAAGCGCTTTTTCACCCACATTCTTAATAGCATTTAACCCATAAGAAATAGTGGTTTCATCCACGGGACGAAAATCTTCGAAGGATACATTAATGTCTGGCGGTATTACTTCTATTCCCTGCTTTTTACATTCATTGATCAGGATCACAATCCGGTCGATGGTGCCCATTTCGCTGGTAAGATTTGCACTCATGAATTCTGCAGGATGATGTGTTTTGAGCCACGCTGTTTGATAGGCTAAATAAGCATAGGCTGTGGAGTGACTTTTATTGAATCCGTATTGTGCAAATTTTTCGATCAAGGCAAAAATATCTTCTGCCTTTTTCTTGGGAATTTTATTTTTTTCTGCGCCCTCTACAAATTTGATGGATAATTCATCCATGAGTTTTTTGATCTTCTTTCCCATGGCCCGGCGCATAATGTCTGCTTCTGCCAGCGTAAATCCCGCAACTTCGTGGGCAATCTGCATTACTTGCTCCTGATAGACAATAATCCCGTACGTTTCTTTCAGGATGGGTTCCATAAGTGGATGGGGATAAACAATTTTTTTCTTTCCATGCTTACGAGAAATGAAATCATCAATATTTTGCATAGGACCAGGACGATATAAAGCATTCATTGCAATGAGGTCTTCAATAACAGTTGGTTTCAGTTTTTTCAAGAACTCCCGCATACCAGAAGACTCAAACTGAAAAACACCGATTGTATATCCTTTGGCAAAAAGTTTATACACCTTCGCATCATCCAGTGGCAATTTTTCTATATCAACTATTTCACCTTTTTTCTTGATCAATTTTACAGCCTTATCAATAACGGTCAAGTTTCGGAGACCCAGGAAGTCCATTTTTAATAGGCCCAATTCTTCAAGCCCTTTCATATCATATTGACTTGTTATATCTCCGGTGGATGAACGGTATAGCGGGACATAATCCGTTAAATCCCCTGGTGCGATCACCACGCCAGCAGCGTGGATAGATGCATGGCGATTCATCCCTTCCAATACTTTGGCATGGGTCATTAATTCTTTATAATCGCCTTCAGCCAGATCTCGAAGATCGTGGCTTTTTTCAAGGGCTTTATCCAAAGTGATATTTAGTTCATTTGGGATGGCTTTAGCGATTTTATCCACTTCTCCAAAGGAATAACCCATGACTCGTCCCACATCTCGCACCACCTGTTTGGCTCTCATTTTTCCAAAAGTGATAATTTGTGTTACCGAATTTTCGCCATACTGATCCTTGATATAATCGATCACTTCTCCCCGACGTTCAATACAAAAATCAATATCAATATCGGGTAAACTTATTCGTTCAGGATTTAAAAATCTTTCAAAAAGGAGATCGTGTTTTAATGGATCGATGCTTGTAATCCCCAAAGTATATGATACAATGCTGCCTGCTGCAGAGCCTCTCCCGGGTCCGACAGGTATCTTCATATCTTTCGAATATTTTACAAAATCTGCCGTGATTAAAAAGTAGCCGGCAAAGCCCATATTCTTGATAACCAATAATTCATGATCAATTCGTTTTTGGATATCCGGCGTTATTTCACCGTAAAGTAATTCTGCGCCGGATTGGGTTAACATTTTTAAATATTCATCAGGATCTTTGGTCGGGGAATCTTCCGGAATGGGGAAATTGGGCAAATGGTATTCACCCATACGTAATTCCACATCAATGCTATCTGCAATTTTGCGTGTATTTTCAATGGCTTTTGGAAATTCCTTAAATAAGGTATGCATCTCATCCTGAGTCTTGAAATAGAATTCTGGTGTGGCATATCGCAAGCGATTTGGGTCACTGCGCTCCTTCCCTGTTCCAAGACAAATGTGAATATCATGTGCTTCCCAGTGACTTTGTTTGGCGTAGTGTGCATCATTCGTGCAAACCAACGGTAAATCCAAATCCGCAGCCAATTTCTTCATATTCTTTATATTTGCTTCCTCTTCAGGAATACCATGGTTTTGGATCTCAAGATAAAATCGATCAGGGAATATTTCAGCAAATCGTAAAGCAGCTTCTTTGGCACCTTCATAATTACCGCGAAGCATTTTTTCTGGGATTTCACCTTTTAGGCAAGCGGACATACAGATTAACCCTTCGCTGTATTGGCGCAGAAGCTCCACATCCACTCGCGGACGATAATAGAAGCCTTCTAAATAACCGGCAGTGACCAGTTTCATAAGATTTTTATAGCCGGTATAATTCTGGGCTAATAAGATAAGATGGTTATTCCCCCAGCCCCCTTCTGCGGTCGTTTTTTTTTCGAATCGAGACCCCGTTGCAACATATATCTCACACCCGATAATGGGTTTGATTCCAGCTTTCTTTGCATCCTTGTAATACGGGACAACACTAAACATATTACCATGTTCCGTCAGTGCTACTGAATCCATATTTAAATCATCAATCGTATTAACCAATTGATCAATCCGCTGGGCACCATCGAGCAAACTGTAGTCAGAATGATTATGTAAGTGGACGAATTCAGATGTCATTAAAATGTTCCTGCGTATATGGCAATCAGCCCGGTTAAAGTGCTGAATTTTAGGATTCGGGCACCGCGTGTTGCGGACGAAATTCCCGGTTTATTCAGGAGAGAAACTACAACCACTCCCAATGGAATCTCAACGCCAAGAATCAATAAAATGCCATACCAAATATTATAAGTTCCATTGATAAATGGGATGAATGCTCCAATTCCGATACAGGCGGATAAAAAGACAGTAAGCTGAATCGCTTTATCAATCCCTGCTGAAATAGGAAACGTTCTGAGTCCAACAGATTCATCCCCTTTTAAATCCGCTATATCTTTTACCAATTCACGAACCAATGTGAGTCCAAAGGCTAAAACCATAGGAATCCACATGGGCGACATATTTTCAAAAGCAGCGCCACAAAAAAGGAATGAAAGCCCTAAAACGAAGGCAATGGTGATATTGCCAAGGAGTGGAATCCCTTTCAAATATTTAGAGTATAGAACCATGAGCGGCATGGCAATCACTATTCCAATTACTTTGGCAGTTTCTGACAATTCCAAACATAGGAGTGTTCCCGTTCCAAAAAGAAGAATTGATAAAATAAGAGCCGTTTGTTTTTTCACATTCCCCGATGGAAGGGGTCGCATGGGACGATTGATTTTATCAATCTCAAAATCCACAACGTCATTTAAGGCATTGGCCCCGCCGGCATAACACATGACCACCGCCATGACCAAAATAACCGTATCTATTTCTTGGAGCGTTCCCAGAATAGCCGAAGCAATGAGCATGGCAAGTCCACTGGTAAATACATTGAGCGGTCTAAGAAGTTTAATATGGTAATAAAGTGTATTCATTATTGCTTAGAAATTAATGTCAATAATTCATTAGCCATCCCGATTATCCGGCCTCAATACAGGCCAGGTAAATATTAAATTGGCGGCGATTAGTCATATGAAATAATTTAAAAATCACCTTGAAAAGGTGGTATAAAAAGATTTTTACTTAACTCACGATTGTTTTTCCCACCTTGTCAAGGTAGCCAAACTATCAAATCTTTGCGATTCTTCGTGCTCTTCGTGGCAATTTTTGTTGTTGGCGACTTTAAATTTTAATAACCAAGATTCGGTCATCGCCATTATAATCTTTGATCAATTCTGTCTCCGGATATCCGGACTCACTAAAAATCTTTTTTACATCATTTGGATGATTTTCCAACCCAACTTCAAGTATCATCCAACCACCATTCTTAACTAATTCTTTCCCAATTTCAGCGAATCGCTTATAAAAAGTGAGTCCATCTTTTTCATCTGTTAGTGCCATCGTTGGCTCAAACTCTTTTACATCTTTCATGAGTCCATCCATTTCTTCTTTGGGAATATAAGGAGGATTGGATATCAACAAATCAAATGGACCTTCTGGAATGGTGTTTAAAATATCCATTGCTTGAAAAGATACATTTTCAGCATCCAATTTTTCTTTATTTTTATTGGCAATGCCAAGTGCATCATCTGAAACATCAATCCCTAAAACAGTTGATCCTGGAACCTCCAATCCCAATGTTGTAGCAATACAGCCAGAACCGGCGCCAATATCCAATATGGAGGGCGAATCAATTCCTTTCAATTTTTCTAACGCAATATCGATGAGCCGTTCTGTTTCCGGTCTTGGGATGAGCACATGTTTATCCACAGAGAATTCCCGCCCATAAAAATCACAGGAACCAGTAATGTATTGGAGTGGTTCTCTTTCCAGGCGTCGTTTTACCCAAGCACGAAGTGTGGCTAGTTGAGTTTTGGATAAGGGCTCTTCAAAACGCAGATACACATCCATCCTACTACATTTTAATATAGCACGGAGTAACCATTCAATTTCAGTCCTGGGATTCTCAAATCCTTTTTCCTTGAAATAGGATTCTGCCCAGTTGATGAGATCAATGATGCGCCAGATTTCTGGCATTAGAATGGAAAGTATAAGAAAATATAATAGAAGAAATTAAAAACGGACATTAATCCATTTCTGCAGCAAGGAGTTCCTGCTGTTCGGCGATCTTCAGTTGCTCAATGATCTCCGTAATATCACCGTCTAATATTTCATTCAAGCGATAGGTCGTAAAATTGATACGGTGATCTGTAACCCGACCTTGGGAAAAATTATAAGTACGAATCTTGGCAGAACGGTCTCCGGTAGAAACTAGGCTTCGTCGTTCAGCAGCACGTTTAGCGGCAACTTTTTCCTGCTCCGCTGCCAACATCCGGGACTTTAATACTTTGAGTGCTGCAGCACGGTTCTTATGTTGCGATGATTCATCCTGGCAAGTCACCACCAATCCAGTAGGAATATGGGTTATGCGGATTGCAGATTCTGTTTTATTCACATGTTGACCGCCGGCACCACTGGCGCGATACGTGTCAATTTTTAAATCAGCATCCAGAATTTCAATATCCACATCTTCCGCTTCCGGCATAACAGCAACAGTTGCTGCGGATGTATGAACCCGGCCACTGGTTTCAGTCTTTGGGACACGTTGAACGCGATGAACACCGCTTTCATATTTTAGCATCCCGAAAGCACCTTTCCCCTGCATGGATACAATGGCTTCCTTCATGCCGCCAATGCCTGTGTCAGAAGAATTCATTATTTTGAATGTCCAACCATTTCTTTCTGCATACCGCGTGTAAACCCGAAATAGATCTGCCGCAAATAGCGCAGCTTCATCTCCGCCAGTCCCGGCACGGATCTCTAAAATAAGATTCTTATTATCCATGGGATCTTTCGGTAAAAGAAGGACCTTAATATCGGCTTCAAGTTTTTCCTGCTGTGCTTCTAATTCACCTAATTCTTCCTGTGCGATCTCTTTCAAATCGTCGTCATCTCCATCTAATATTTCTTTATCATCCGCAATTTGATCAAGGACAGAAATGTATTCTTTTCCAACGTTCACTATTTTTTCCATTGCACTATGTTCTATAGCAATGGGGGTGAGTTTTTCCTGATCTCCGTAAATTTCAGGGTCAGCCATTTGCGCCGCTAAGTTGGTGTGCTTTGCAACAATGGCTTCTAACTTTTGTCTCACCCAATGGCCTCTGCCGTGTATTCCTTCCCGACCATTTCTTCGTATTTATCACCGAATGCTTCCTTTAGCGCCGTAATTGAGACTACTACCATATCGTCTTCCGGTTGTTTCGTGGTGATATTCTGGAGCCAAAGTCCCGGTTTCTTCAAAATAGAAAAAAAGATAGAATCACTTTTTGCGGAAAGTTTGATTAATTCATATCCTACACCTGACACAAATGGAATCATGGGTAAATGAAATAAGAGGCGGATTGGTAAAGAAATGGTTCCTAAGAAATAGATCACAATTGTATCTACAATTGCAAAAACTAAAATTGCAGATAACAAAACAATAAACATGAAACTAGTTCCGCATCGGGGATGTTGGGTTGGGAAGGATTGTGCATTTTTTACATTTACATCTTTCCCAGATTCAAAATTATAAACCACCCGATGTTCTGCACCATGGTATTGAAATAATCGCCTGACATCTTTCAAAAGAGAAATCGCCAACAAATAAATAACGAAAAATAAAATTCGAAAAGTCCCAGAAGCCAAATTAAACCACAATGCTTCTTTTTCAATATTCATTAGTTTTGTGGTAATCCACATGGGTGCTACCATAAATAATGTAATGGCCAATCCAATTGCAAAAACAGTAGAAAAGAATTCAGCAAGTTTGCTTTGTTCTCCTTCTTCAGGCATAGCAATATCAATGGAATATTGAAGAGTAGCCATCCCCATTTTCATGGCTTCAAACAAGGATGCCATTCCACGTAGAATGGGTTGTTTCCAAAAATTAGATCGTTCCGTAATAGACTGAAAATCATTTTTTTGGATATGGATCTTCCCTTCCGGATCTCGAACCGCCGTGGCATAAGCACCGGGGACGCGCATCATCACACCCTCAATAACGGCTTGTCCGCCAACAAGGATCGATGGTTTCATGGTGAGTAATAATAAAATTCGTTTCATTTTGAATAAAAAAATGGCTCTACCCCAGTATTAAACTGTTCGCAGAGCCATTAATTAAAAGTGCAGTTATTTACGGCCGTATTTACGATTGAATTTCTCGATACGTCCTGCTGTATCCACCAGGTTTTGTTTACCTGTAAAAAACGGATGAGATTTATTTGAGATCTCAATTTTGCATAACGGATATTCGTTTCCATCATCCCATGTAATCATTTCTTTTGTGTTTACAGTGGATCGTGTCAGGAACGCATGATCACTTGATGTGTCTTTGAAGACCACCAAACGGTAATTATCCGGATGAATCCCTTTTTTCATGATTTACTCCTAATTAAACAATTTTTTCTAGAACGGATCGAACCCGCTCAATACCTTTTTCAATAATATCGGTGCTCGTTGCATAAGAAAAACGTATATGTCCAGGAGCGCCAAAACCGTCACCTGGTACTGTAACAACGTTTGCACAGCCCAAAATATACTCTGAAATATCGAAAGTATCTTTCAATATCTGACCGTTGCCCACCTTCCCTAAATAGGGGCTGAAGTCTGGAAAAGCATAAAAAGCGCCACCGGGGATTGCACAGGTTACTCCGGGAAGGTCATTCAATAAATCGATAATAAAATCTCGTCTTTCTTTAAAGGCAACTTTCATTTCTTCAACACATGATTGATCACCGGAGAGTGCTTCGATGCCTGCCTTTTGCCCAATTGAATTTGCACAAGATGTGGCTTGACCTTGAATTTTGGACATTGCATTAATAATGTCTCGTGGTCCTGCAGCATAGCCGATTCTCCAGCCCGTCATAGCATATGTTTTTGAAAGACTCAGACAGGTAATCACATCCGCACCAATTTGGTGTTCTCGATTTAATTTTTCGGTACTAACAAATTCTCCGTCATATACTAGACGCTCATAGCATTCATCAGAGATTACAATCCAATTATTTTTCTTAGCTATATGAAGAAGTTTGATAATGGCTTCTTCGCCCCAAATTCCGCCAGTTGGGTTAGAAGGAGAATTCAGAATAACGCCTTTAATATTAGGTGAAAACTTTTTTTCTAAATCTTCAAAATCTGGTTCAAAATTATGTTCAGAAATTGTATCAACTAAGATTGGTTCAGCATCAGATAATCGAACAAATTCTGGAAAAGAAACCCAATATGGACGGAAAACAACAACTTCATCACCTTGATCGAATACTGCCTGGCAAACATTATATAAACTTTGTTTTTCACCATTGGAAACAAGTATATCAGCGGGTTCATATGTGATTCCATTTTCTCTTTCCAACTTTTCACAAATTGCCTTCCGAAACTCAATCATTCCGGGCCCGGCTGTATATTTTGTAAATCCATCATCCATGGCTTTTTTGCCAGCGGCTATAATATGGGACGGTGTATTAAAATCCGGTTCGCCTACTGAAAAATTAATGACATCAATCCCTTCAGCTCGCATTTCCGCTGCACGAGTTGCCATTTGTAAAGTAAACGATGGTTGAACCTTATGAACGCGATTTGCTAGTTTATAACTCAAAATTTGTGCTGTTTTTTATGGTGTTTTTCGGTGTTGAATTTTGCATCTTCTTGTGAATCTCTAGCGGGATCTGACACCTGGTTCACATTGTTGTGGCTATCTTCTTCTATGTCAAATTCTTCAGAGAAAACACGCCCTGTTCTAGGAGGCTTTCCATGTTGGGCTTGATTTTGATTGTTATTTTTAGCATAATGTTTTTTATGAGAACGATTAGATTTTTTCTGTTTTTTATTTTTATCAACAGGGCGGTTTTGTCTCGGGCGTTGGGAAGACTTCCTACGACGTTTTGGTTTTGGAACGTCTGCAGCAGTTATAATCTCGTAGTCATCTTTATTATCTGATATTGAATCTGCTGAAGCATCTGTTTTCTCGTTATTTAATTCTTTTTCATCAAAGGTAAATGAGTCCGGATTAAACATACCATAGATCGTACCAAATCCACGTGTAATTCCATTTCCAATCCCTATATAATTGGGAAGAACAAAATTGGTTTTGAATTCACCCATAAATGCTCCCCACTTATTTTCATCTACTGGTTTTGGAAATAAACTTGAAACTTTTACTTTTGTAAAAATATTATCATCAAGTTTGATTCCAACTTCATTTGCGAGGAAAATAATATTTTGTCCTAATAATTTATTCAGAAATGATGGCTTTTCCTGATTGGGGATGGATCGGTATTTTCCACCTGTCATGTGGTTTAAAGCAACCCAAGGAGTTATGAATCTATATCGCACTAATCGACTAGATGGTATAAATTGCTCCTTTGTTTCTTCAATATCACAATCCTGTACTTCAAAAGTAATATTGCCAAAATCAAATATTTCAAACTTTTTTACTAAAGATAGTATAGGTTCTACACCTTCATGAATTCCAATCAAGTATATTTGTTCATTCAGAATTTTCACCTGGACACGTGGATATAAAAATCGATCTCTGTAGGAACCATCTAACATAGGAATAATGGACTCATCTGGGTATTGACGCATAAAAACGCCCTTTACCTGATAGGGTGTTTTTCTAACCGGTTTATCCGTAATAATACGAACGACAATAGATTGAATATTTGGAAAGGAATCACTCATAATTCAAAAGAAGATTTTTTGGTTATTACTGGCTCATAGTATCTAAAAATTCTGCATTATTTTTTGTGCGTTTCATTCTATCCTGCATGAATGACATTGCTTCTTCAACTTTCATATCATTGAGTAATTTTCTTAAAATCCACATCCTACCCAATGTTTTTCGGTCAAGGAGAAGTTCTTCTTTCCTGGTTCCCGATCGAATTATATCAAATGCGGGGAATATCCTGCGATCACTCAAACGACGATCTAAGACTAATTCCATGTTTCCAGTACCTTTGAATTCTTCAAAAATAACTTCATCAGCTCGACTACCCGTATCAATTAAAGCTGTTGAAATAATGGTGAGACTCCCACCCTCTTCAGTATTTCTTGCAGCACCAAAAAATTGTTTTGGTTTTTTCAAAGCATTGAAATCTACACCACCGGATAAAATTTTTCCACTATGTGGTATGACAGCATTATGAGCGCGAGCAAGGCGGGTGATACTATCTAATAAAATAACTACATCATCTCCAAATTCTACCATTCGCTTGGCTTTTTGTAAAACCATATCTGCTACAGAAACATGACGTTCTGGTGGTTCATCAAATGTGGAACTAATCACCTCAGCATCTACGTTACGCCTCATGTCAGTAACTTCTTCAGGACGCTCATCAATCAATAAAACAATCCGTTTTGTTTCTGGATGATTTTTACTGATAGCATTAGCAAGTTTTTGCATGAGGACCGTTTTACCAGTTTTAGGCTGCGCAACAATAAGTCCACGCTGTCCTTTACCAATCGGTGACATAAGATCCATGATTCGCATAGAAAGATCTTTTGAATCCGTCTCAAGATTAAATTTATCTTCTGGATAAAGTGGGGTAAAATTTTCGAACAGGATCAATTTATGTAAATTTTCGACAGGTTCTTCGTTTACTGTTTCAACTTTTAAAAGAGCATAAAATCTTTCTTTGGATTTTGGTGGACGAATTTGGCCAGAAATCAAATGTCCAGTTTTTAGTCTAAACCGTTTGATTTGTGATGGACTTACATAAATGTCATCAGGGCCTGGAAGGTAATTAAAATCTGGAGATCTTAAAAAACCATAGCCATCCTGCATCACTTCCAAAACGCCGCGTGCCGAAAGGACACCATCTTTCTTAGCCTGAGCTTCAAGAATGCGAAGTGTTAATTCCTGCTTATTGAGACCGGCAATACCGCCTTCAATATTTAGCTCGTTGGCTAATTCCGTTAATTCGCGAATATGTAAGGATTGTAGTTCGTTTAAATTCATATAATTAAAACCTATTTAAAAAATCTTTGGAAATATAAATATATAAGGCTCCGGGGAACACTGGAGAGATGTGAAATTACACTAAATAACCCCTGTGTCAAAAGATAATTCATCTTCCATAAATACTTCATTTGCGATATAATGGCTCCCAAATATCAACCCAACATCACCATTTTCTGTGCCGAATCTTAGTTTTTTTATACCGTCAGAAACTGATTTAACTATTTGATTCTCTACCCCATTATTATTTAGTCTTTTAGATAAATCATTTCTGTCTAGAAGAAATTTATTTACATCATTGCTTACATATAATTGAGAAAACTTACCAATTAATTTATGAATAATTCGATCACTCTCCTTATCTCCCTTAAGACAAAATAACCCATTAATCAGTTTTTGTGGATACATAGATCTAAGTGTTTTTAGAAGAATCTCAAATCCATCTTCGTTATGAGCCACATCATAAAATAATCGCTTACCTATTCTTTGAATTCTCCCCGGCCAGGAAACAGATTTTAATCCTTTCTGGATAGTAGTCATTGATATGTTCTCATTCATTTGAGTAATAGCTTCTATAGCAAGTGCTGAATTCTGGGCCTGATGAATGCCTATCAAAGATGTGTAGAAATTTTTCTCTTTGTATTGAAATTCCGTTCCCCTTTCACTCACTTTTATATTGGAGATTGACTCTAAAAAGGTAAAGGGAGCATGTTGATCCATCGCTTTTTTTACTAATATGTTTTTAACTATAGATGACTGCTTAGATGAAATAAGAGGGATATTTTTCTTTATAATACCTGATTTTTCTTTTGCAATTTGATTGATATCCTGTCCTAATATATCCATATGATCCATAGAAATTGGTGTCATGATTGTTAATTGCGGTTTGATTACATTCGTTGAATCCAGACGGCCGCCCAATCCTGTTTCAATCACTGCAATATCTACTTTATTTTTATTAAAATAGTCCAATGCCATAACGGCAGTCGTTTCAAAGAAAGTTGATTCATTTTTGGCGATATACTGTTCCGCCTTCCTCATAAATTGAATTATATCATTATCGGATATGGGCACATTATTAATCTGAATTCTCTCATTAAATCTTACGAGATGAGGTGAAGTAAATAAACCAACCTTTTTACCCGCCGAATAAAGAATATTAGCAATTATCGCACTGGTGGATCCTTTCCCATTTGTGCCAGCAACATGAATTAATTTTAAGTCATTTTGTGGTTGCCCCATGTCAATTAATAAAGAAATCGTATGTTCTAACCCCAGCTTGATTCCTCGTCTTTCAAGACTATAAAGGCTATCTAATAACGATGAAAGATCAGGTGATGTCAATGTGCTCTATACTATTGATTGGTGCGTCCACAAATCTTTTGGCCAAAGTTTCAAATACATCTATGGAATCAGTCACAAAAGATTTTATTGATCGTGATTTTGCATTCGAGAATAATTTAAGATCATTCAAAACTGAAATAACTATATCTGCTGTTGCCACACCTGAGTCAACTAAAGAGACAGTTTCTCCCAATACTTTTTTGATGGTTGAATTCAATAACGGGTAATGAGTACACCCAAGGATTACTGTATCAACTCTGGATTCTTTTATAGAATCAAAATATGCAAGCGCAATATTCTCTGGAATGGGGCCATTTACCCAGCCCTCTTCCACAAGTGGCACAAATAATGGGCAAGCCCGACCCACAACTTCAATTCCCGGGATTTGTTCTCTTAATGCAATTCCATAAGAATCAGATTTAATTGTAGCGATTGTACCTAGCACCCCTACTCTATTATTTTTAGTCACCTTGATTGCAGCCATCACCCCTGGGTGAATCACACCAATAATTGGAATATTAAATTTTTCTTGTATTTTTTCAAGCGCTAATGAAGATACTGTATTACAGGCTACCACTATCAATTTACAATCTTGTTTTATAAGCCAATCTGTTATTTCACAGGCATACTGCTGAATGCGTTCTTTACTTTTATTACCATAAGGAACCCGTGCTGTATCGCCCACATATAATATGGATTCAAGGGGCATTGATTTTGCTAAAGCATCAACAACAGTGAGTCCCCCAATCCCGGAATCAAAAACACCTATAGGTCTATTATCCATACTTATTCCTCTGCTAATACTTTTTCACGGGAATATTTAAAATGTTTTATACCAGCGAATACAGCTTCAGCGATTTGTTGACGATATTTTCCCTGTTTCAATTTTTTCTCTTCTTCAGGGTTGGAAATAAAACCTACTTCTACGAGCACATTTGGCATGGATGCACCTATCAATACATGAAACCCTGCTTGTTTAACGCCCCTATTTGGCGATGTTAACTTTTTATCCAATTCCACTTGCAGGATGGCGGCTAGATCTTCGCTCTCTTTCAAAAACATACTTTGCGCCATGGTTGCCATGATCAAATTTTCACCCGTTAATTTTTGATATTGACCTACTTTTTCTTCAAGTTTAATAACAGCATTTTCACGCGATGCTACAGCAATAGCATCATCGCTTTTTCCGGGTCTTAATAAGTATGTTTCAAACCCCTTCACATTTCTATTTTTATTGGAATTAGCATGAATACTAACAAATAGTTTTCCATTGGATTCGTTGGCCAATTTTGTTCTTTGATATAAGGGAATGAATACATCTTCATCCCGAGTATAAATCACTTTAATTCGTGTATTTTTTTCTAATAGCCTTCCGATTCTTTTAATGATATCTAAAACGACATCTTTTTCTTTTGTACCGTATTTACCTGTTGACCCTGGATCTTTCCCCCCATGTCCCGCATCTAAAACTATTGTGTCTAATCTCCATCTTTCTTTTACAGTATTTATCATATCTTCCGTTTTCCCTAAAGGCGTTCGAAGTGTTATGACAATCTCATTAGGATCCAGATTTTGGTACCAATCATGACTAATAATTTTAGAACCCAATTTAAAAGCAACTTGAGCTGTTTCACCTATTTGATCGGATTCAATTCTCCGAACAGCCCCTCGAGTAATACCATTGCTGATAGACATCGTATCAACCATAGCACCAGCAATTGTTAAATAATACCACCCGTGTTTATTAATAAATGAACTAATGTTTCGCTCTGAAAATGGTTTACGAGTAGACAATCGTATAATGGTTCCATTCGATTTTTCTTCAATATCAATTCCGGTAATATTGAACCGCACAACATCAATGTCTAAAAATTCTTTTTTCTGGTCAAAATTAATTCCCGGCAAAACAGTTGATTTTAATATTTTAAGAAATTCTGTTGCAGGTACAAAAAGATCATCTGATTTAATAATAACTACTTGTGGCATTTGATAGGGTTTATCATCAATCATTATAAAACTTGTATTTCCAGATATTTTAATCCGTTTACCAGCAATATAAAGAACTAATTTTTTACGATCTTTGTTTTCGAACAATTTTGATGAGAGGGATTTGGCAAGATCCTTCGCTGATAAATATAGTACCTTTGAACCCGGGAGTGTATTTATTTCAGATTCGATACCTGAGCTTCTATTAAATACGTGGATTTCGGACCATAATGCACTTGTAATTAGGATGATCGGGATAATTCTATTGATAATCATTGAGGTAAATTTATCTTGAGTTATTCAGTGAGAGCAATGATTTGGTATTAAATAGATAGATTAACTTGCATGGCGGCTCTTACTACAGGCACAATATTAAAGTTCCATTCATTCCACGATGAAGATAGTCTTACATTTATTGTACTTAGGGAACTCGGTTTATACCCGATCCCTGCTCCAATATAATGACCTGTTTTAGAAAATACTTTAGTTCTCATCTCTCTTGGTAATGTTACATCCCAATAATATAATTTTTCATTATTATTAATTATTGAAGACATCCAAAATGTTTTTAAAGACCATGTGCCGAGCGAATATTTATTTCTTAACTGCAAACCCCAGCTTGATAAAGAATTATTTTGTAAAGTCTTTTTCAGGACCTGGCATTGAATATCATGATGATTGGTTTGAGCCCATTTAATTGTTGTTTTATACGTTACAACTGGATCAGACATAAATTGATTATATTCAAAACCATAAATCTCTGACGATTTATTCTGATATTTTATGAGAGTATGGATTTGCAATCCATTATGAGGTTTAAAGACCATGTTAAGTCCTGATTTATTCCCAGTTTTAACAAACTCACCCTTTTTCCCTTTCAGCCTTTGAAATATATCAGAATAAACATTTATGAATATAGGCCCTAGTCTACTACGTAATTCTTGAAATAAACTGAATTCTCCTTGATCGGTATTATTCCAATTTCGGAACAGATTATCTCTTAATGCAAAATAGTCTAAATCGATTCTGCGAATAACTAATCCATATTGAAATGAATCTTTTTTAAGCTTCGCTCCTGAGATTATTGCTTTTTTATTTTGAGATGTTAGTGCCAGTTCTGAGAATATAGACAAATCGGTAAATGTGTAACTTCCATAACAAGACGATACTAGATTTACAAATTCTTTGTCTTTTTTATCCTGCCAAGCGCCGCCGCCGATAATTAATCCCATTTTACCATTTTTAAAATCTGATTCCCAATTCCCTATACCAATTGTTTCTGAAATATTTCCATGATTTTCAATTTGGGTTTCAGAAACATGGATACCCAAATCTGACATATTGATTTTATTTCCCAAAATAGACCCATCAATTTTCCTATGAGAGACACCTCCTGAGAAATGTCCATTTTTAAAAATCTGGTTCCAACCAAATCCTTTATATGCCCATGATTCATGTCCCGATCTGAAAGGTTGAATCCCTCTTCCCTGGCGAAATGCAGAGTTTGTTGTTCCAAAGTCAGATTTCACTGGAAACGATCTCCAACTCACAAGTCCGTGTCCGCTTAACATTTGAAAAGACCCAATGGTATAGTCAAAATTCTTATAATTTGTTCTTATAAAAAATGATTTATAATCCAAGATGTCTGATTCATATGAATCTCTTTCTCCAAAAAGACCCAAATTAAATTGATTTAAATTAAATTCAGCCGACCATTTATATTGCACATCATCACCCATATTAATCCGATGAAATACTGTACCCGATATTTGCAAATCGGTTTTACGTGGCCATAGGGTTTTTGTAAGATTTAATAACCTGGTATTACTAGATATTTCAATTGAGTTACCAAGAACAATTTGTTCTAAGATAGAATTTTCTTCATTTGTTAAAAAAGATAACTGCGATAGAAGCAATGCGGATTCAGGTGTCAATTTTTGATATATAGACCCTGCAGTAGACATAATAATCAGGTCAGACTCGGGAAGAGAATTTTCTGGATCAAAATTCTCAATAAATTCATATTGTGAAAGAATCCTGCTATTAAAGGCGAGTATAACTAATGCCAGTCTGGTAAGTAACAAGCCCCAGATTTGCATATGAAAGATATCCTATTTCGATGCGGAAATTTTTAAAAGTAAACATTCCCCCGGTTGTAAAGATATTGGGTTGATTCACTTTCCCAATGGCGATATGAAAATGATTAACGGGTTCCCATATGACCCCAAATCTTGTGCTGATGGGGAAATCAGTATCATGACTGAAAGATACTTGCCCAGTGATTTTAGGGGATGGCTTCATTAATAACCCACCAGAAATAACTTGGGGGAGGTTCTCTTTAGATTGCCCGATAACAGGACCATGCGCATTCAGAATTGACATGAGTGCTTCTAGCTTTGCATTCATCTTATATCTCGCACTCAATTTAAATCCAAAGGAATTATCCTGACCATAATTTAAAATGTTTAATTGATAAAATTGAAATGAAAGTCCAACCATTAGAAGATCTTTAATATTATTTGTAGCAGAAATGGAAAGAGTTGTTTCTTTATATGTTTCATTTCCAAACTTTGCTAGGCCTAATCCAATGCCTAAGTCTTTATAATGGCTTCCAACAAAAATAATGGATTCCGTTAGGTCTCTTAAACCAAATTTCCGACTTATGGCACCTGCACCAAATAAAGGCTGGGTACTTGTGAGGTTGCTGGGGTCTGATATTGAACTTAAAGAATTTCCATAAACTGAAAATGGAAATGCTCCTGCTGCATTTTGTATGGGAGATAAGATATTAGAATCAAAAGCAGCATATAAATAATTGGGGGGGAATAAAGTCATTCCATTAATAAGAACGACCAAAATGGTATGGCGAAGGAATGAAAAATTAACCATACAGCATTAAAACAACTGCGCCCCGATAAAACCGGGGCGCATTAGCGGTTTTGAAAAAAACGCTATTTCTTTTCGTACCACATAACGAGTATCATTAGCGCAAGTATACCTGCGAATCCTGCATCACCGAATTGAGCCATAATACGCCCAATACCGCCAATAACTCCAAAAAAGTCATCGAACAGAATTCCTACAATTATACCTACAACGAGTAAAGACTTAAGTAAGTCAGTAATTCGTGTAATCCACTCGCTTACGGTCTGTAGTGCACCTTTTAGCATAGTTTCCTCCTGTTAACAGGTATGGGGCCTAGGTAAACCAAGACCCCATAAAATTCCTGTGTGATTATCCCAGAAACGAGAGAAAAACCAGCAGAGCAAGAAGACCTGCGAAACCACCGTCGAGAAACGTGTTTACTAGGTCAACTATTCCACCAATAGGGTCGAACCCTGTTGAATAGATAATATTAACGAATACAAATAACACAATAAGTGCTTTTGCTACGCTAACGATTCCAGACGCTGCATTTGTTACAGTTGAGTTTACATCAGCCATGCTGATACCTCCTTGGTTTGGTTTTCAGTAAAAACGGAGAACCTGCCCCCGTTCATTTTAATAGATTGTCCTTTGTCTGTGGTTGATTTCAGAGTCAATCCCTTTTAATTATCTAAATTTACATACAAACTCTATATTGGCAATATTTTTATTTACTGTTCGTTTTCTACTCGAGAGATCAACTCAACCACCTTGGAATAGACTATTTTGGGCTTAATGGATTCCATGCATTTTACACACAATCGCCAATGATCTCTTTTATGTCCACATGGCGTTTTAGGGGTAATACAAGATGCCCATTCCCCGAGAGGACGTGTGTACTTTGGGTCTTGGGATCCAAAAATAGAAATAACAGGAATATTAAGAAAAGAAGCTAAATGACCACCCATTGAATCTGGTCCAATAAATAGCTTTTGTCCACTGAGCCAATGATAAAACTCTATTAAGTCTCCTTCAAATATTTTAACTGGTAATCCATCTTGTATTACTTGTTGAATTAATCCAAATGTTTCGGGTGTTTTTACCAGTGCTACTTTTTCATTTACCGAGAGTAAACCAATCAATTTTATCCAATATTTATTTGGCCACGCACGCCTTGGATCCGTTGCGCCGGGATGCAAAACAATTGAATTATTTTTATTATAATTAAATTTTTTATTGCCATTAAAAGGCTCACACCCTAAATAAGATATTAATTCCATTGCGTGGTCAGCTTGGTGAACCTTAGATGGAAATGGTTTGGGCATCGTATAAAAATAGGATCCACCTGTCGTTGAATACCCTAAACTATTTTTCCCACCAATTTGCCACAAAAACCAACTGTTTCGTAAATCGCCTTTAAAATCAATTACAAGATCAATATCTTTTTTCCCAACTTTTTTTGCTAACGCCCGTGCTCCTACCCACTTAAACGGGGACCATTCCCATTCTGTCCATGGCGCTCGGAAAGAAATAATTTCATCAGCAATCCCTATTTCTGAAGCCAATTTTGCAACGATTGGGTTACATACTAATATTATTTTTGAATTAGGAAATTTCAGTTTTAAGGATTTCAAAACAGGGATAATGATAATAACATCACCGATACGATGATATTCGGTTACAAGAATCGTTTTTAAAATCTTAGGATTAAAATCATAGGACTTTCTAAATAAGTTGAAGAAATAGTAAGTTGGAGACATAAGAACGCTTACGACTCGTGCTAATATTATATAAGCTGGATTATAAATTTGGCTTTTCATAATTACAGCCCAATCTTTTCATAATATTTATAAAGTTTTTTTGAGACTTGTTTAATGTTGTGTTTTTGCTCAACCCACTCTTTTGCAATCATGCCATACTTTAAAATTGTGTCCTTATCATTTATCAAAGACCTTAATATGGATTCAATTGTAGTCTGATTGATATTAATAAAGGGGTGATCAGGAATAAAGGCTTGATAAGATTCATTCATTTCTGTTAGGGTACAAATACCCATTGATAAAGATTCTACGGAATTCATCCCGTACCCCCAACCACCCCGATCTCCAATTTGATCAATAAAAATGTCAGAGAGTTGTTTTCGTTTTAATGCCTCTGAATGAGATACATTCTCTATCAAATCAAATTCAATTCCTAATTCTAAGGCCAGTTTTTCACAGACCAATATTATCTGATCTGATCCTTTATAAAATCGGTTTGTTGGGGCGTGGGCAATTCGTATTATTTTATTCAACTTTCGCTTTGGAACAAACTGGTCAGTTTCATAAGGTAAAAACAGATAATTTATATTAGGGTGTAATTCGAGAAGGTCAACTTCGTTTGTAAGATTCAAGTCAGAATATGAATCAACCAAAGGCATTACGCCTCTGGAGCGAAGGTCTTCTCCATGATAATGACAAATAATTCTTTTACCGAGATTCTTTAATTCTTGTACAAAAAATTCATTTTTAAAAAAATCCATCCCACTCTCAAAGTGGACAACATCAAAGTCAAATAACTTATATTTATCAATGGCAGCTAAGACTTTTTGATGCCAAAGCCAATCTTTGAATTCTAAAAATTTATTATCAAACCATCCCTCCGGTTTCCAACGAGGCGGATACCCGATCTTTGGTTTAAAGTATCCTTTGTCACCTCTATATTGTTTGTAAATATAATTCCTAATTATGGCAAGCCATGGTTTAGTGAAATTAAAAGGTAAATTAAGACAAATATCCTCATCAAAGTTTTTAGGAGATTTAAAAAATGTAACGGTTCTACACTCGTTGCCTAAAGATTCATGTTCTTTTTTCCATAGCGTCAATGTGCCAACAGTATTTTCTGGTGAAATATATAGAATTTTCATATGGATCAATTACCTTGGATAGGATAATTTTTTCCAAGGAACCATAACAGATAAGTTCCCAGATTCATCTTTTGGGTTTCTTTTGATTTCCAATTCTTCCTTATTAAACCAAACTTTTGTTTTGGGTGGATGATCTACATAAAATGTTAATCCACATAACTGATTTCTTTCTACAGATTTTTCGCCAATAGGGGTATCCATTTTAGAATCGATATGAATATTGGTCAAATCATTGCTAGAATCAACTTTGAAGTTTAAATAGTCATGCACCTCTTTATACTTTAGTAACCTTGATGATGTTGCAATAAAAACATCTCCTTCAAAATTCTTCTTTTTTAAATAAGATAGGTTTTTGGTTAAAACCTTTGGGAGGCCGTCCATATTTACATGTTCATTAAAATGGGTATATAATAGCATAAATCCTCGGTTTTTGATCAACTGATTTACCATCCCGGGTGAGAGTTGTGTTGCCAAATCATGTATATCCAATACCTGCTCTTTGCCCCAAGCATTCATATACCGAATAAATTCCCAAGTTTTAGTTTGGTCACGAAATTGGATTGGAAATAACAATTGATTCCCATCATCATAAATAGGATCAACAACGTGCCTATATCTTGTTCGTTTCATTAACCATTGTATCATCAATTTTGATTGAACAGAAAAAGTTGGGTGTGAATCTTGTCCAATAACATGCGTTACCTTCCCTGTCCAAAAATATTCGCAACCTGCCTCAATCGCTAGATCAAGGTGGTAGGCTTCATGTGATTGATCATCCCCAAACATATGTGGATAGTTTCCCACTTTTTGATGATTTAATCCTATCCCATGATTAACCCATGCCGGAATTTTTACATTGGCCTTTTGAAGTTCATTTAATCCCGTCTCTGCAAATGATCTGGAAAAGCCACCTTTATCAAAATTCCCCCAAGAATGAATAGTATCTATATGTCCCGATTCCCATAATTCTCTTATCACGGGTGCAAAAGACGACAATTGAGAAGTAAGGCCTTTAAAATAAGACAACTGGTAATTATCCGTACTGTTGAAAAACCAAAAACTATTGCCTATCTCCAAGCCAAGCCCTGGTCCAAAACTTGTATCAGAAGTGCTGTTTAAATAATCCATGATTGCTATAAATGATTCATGTGATGATGCATTATCGATATCACTTGAAATCGCTAAGGCGCATCGATAAGGATACGGGAATTCCCGAAGTGATGGAATCACGAGATGGTTTTAATCAATTTTGCAGGATTACCAGCAAAAATAGTATTCTCAGGAACATCTTTTGTAACAACACTTCCTGCGCCAACTGATGAGCCATTGCCGATTTTAATTCCCGGTAGTATAATGGAATGTGCTCCAATTCTTACATTCTGACCTATAGTTATATCGCCTTCGTGACCGGAATGTGCCGTGCTAGGATTCTCTTTTGTCATTGAAAATGGTTCTGTTGTCAGGAAGGCAAACGGACCAATCATTGTACCATCGCCAATAGTAATCTTTGAATTTGGTCCAGCATAAATATGATTTTCAATCCCTAAACTGCATTGAGCACCCATAAATATATTTTGGGGATAATTTCCAAACCTGACTGTGGGGCCGATATCGGTATTTTCCCCTAATTCCCCTAATTTGGTTTTTGCAAAAACATTTCCAGTTAGAAAAGAATTAATTAATAAATAAATTTGCTTCCAAAAGGTTATAGAAAATAAAAGGAATAATTTTTTCAACTTTTTCATTTATTTAAGCTCCAATTAGAAAAATCTTTATTAAGTAAGGTAGATAAAGTTTGGATATCTTTCTCAAAATAGTCTGCCAACATTCGAAGTGTAGATAAGTTTAACTGGTTTGGAGTTCCATCTGTAATATTTTTTTTGTGAATACGGGCGGCTATTCCAAATTCAGATTTTATTCCCAAAGATTTTTTTACACCCAGGGCAATATTTACCATTTTTGTAAACTGCGGATATTGAATCCGTTTTGTCTTATTATGTATTTGATAATCAATTTGAAGATTAGGAGTTAACTCTAAAAAATTAAATACACTTTGAATTATTTTATCGGTTTTATTTATAAAATCATCAAAATAAATAAAATGAACTTTATGTCTATTAACTTTAGATAATAGCGTATCAACTTGAAATCCAAATTTTGCAATTTCACCATATAAAAGTAATTTTAAATCCGGACAGCCCTTCGGCACATGATTCCCTATTGCTCGCTCTGTTTGTAAATACCAGGCTTTTTCAAAATTGGTTTCTGTTTCACTAAATATTTTTAAAGCAAGTTGATGAAAAGAGAAGGCAACTTCCGTTGGGTTTCTTAACATGACTATAAATTTTGCATCTTTATTGAATGCCAAGATATTATTAATGGCGACTTTAGAATATAGGTAAAGTGTCGAAGCATCACCAATAGCGGAAGAATTTTGGTTTGCTGAAAAACAAGCCAAGTATTTTGATTGATCCGTTATCCTACCATTTTCAATATCTGTACTAAAATAATGAGGTTCTTTTGGAAGGGACATGACAACATTCGGGTGTTCAGCCAGGTAAATAGATAGGGATGTTGTCCCACATTTTGGTGCGCCAATTATAAAAAAGTTGGGCGTCAATTGATTCATTTTTATACCTGCGCTTTACTGATTAGAGAATCAATTTTAATTATACCTAACCCAATCAAACCCATCGGATAAAGTGCAGTAATCAATAGATTTGTAATTAAATCATCGTTCAATCCAATTGAGATAAGAAATCCACTTAGAAGATAAATTGCGATGAAGCTTAGTTTTGTCCACTCCAGTTGTATTGGGTATAATTTTGTATTCCACCCATACATCATTATCAACATAAAGAAGAATGCAAGGCATGTTGCTATGGCTGCACCAATAGCTCCGTACTGTGGAATCAAAATAAAGCATAGTATAATATTTGAAGCTGCGCCCAATAATCGAGTCCAAGCTGCGATTCCAGGCCGATCTTTGAGAAATATTCCAGGGGTTTGCAAAATATAAAATCCATAAAATAAATACCCCAATGATATCCAGGGCACTATCGAAATCGATTTCTGAAATTCTTCACCAAAAAAAGAATATCCCATTATCTCCAGCTGTACAAATTCATCAGCCCATAATACGAGCAAAAGCCAAATAAATCCAAGTCCTGCCAAAACCAATGTTGTTACCTTGCCAAATAATTTTTCTCGATTGGATATCTTTCCTTGTTCTAGGAAAAATGGTTGCCACCCAAAATTAAAAGCGGTAACCGCAAGCATCATTAGCATCCCAATTTTATAACCAGCGTTATAGATGCCCACAGTTGAAAGATCCATTAAATATATAAGGATATATCGATCAGCTACCTCCATAGCCATGGCAAACAATCCGGCTGGCAGGAATGGGAGCGCAAATGATAAAATGGATTTCCATCGTGTTTTACTTAGCAATGAAAATTCAAATCGTTGATAAATAAATGGTAAGCTCAATAAAAATATGCAAAGGGATGCAGAAAGGTTGCTTAGGAAAATTGCATGAATACCCATATGCATTTTTAATATGAGAAACAAATTCAATCCAATCGTAATGCCAACATTCAATAAACTAAATATGATAAATAATATTGGACGGTTTTCAGCTCTGAAACCTAAAAGCGGGATAGACCAAATTGTATCTAATACAATAATAATTCCCATAATAGTGATAAACGCTGGTTCATTAACACCAAGAATAATTGGGGATAACAAATTGCGAAAGCTGTACCATACCAAAAAAAATGGAATTCCTGTTAGAAATAATGAAGCAATAACATTAGAAAAAATGGCACTTCTGTCATGTCCGTCAGCCGGGACATAAAACTTCAAAAATGCTGCACCAAGGCCGTATCGCATTATTACATTCATGAAGGACAAGAAGGTATAAAAAAGAGCCACAACACCGTATTCGCTTGCTGTAAAGACATTTGTATAAAGGGGCAATAATAGAAATGTAACCAAACGGACTAAAATATGTCCGATGCCATAAATCAGAGATTGTTTGCCAAGTTTTTTAATTGACATTAATTATCTCAAATTCAATTCAACAGTATCACGAAAAATCCCGCTAGCGCCAAAGTTTTCCTTGAACCTGCCGAGGCCATAATTCGGTTCTTCATTCACTGTAAAAGTACCAAAGTCATAAATTTTAAAGTTTTGTTTAATCGCCCAATCAAATATAGAATAGAACAATAGATTGACGGATCTATACTCCTGAAATGACTCATCGTGACTAATATAAAATGCTAATATAACGTGATTGTTCACAGCGAAATTCACCACACCCGCCACCATTTCATTTTGAATAAAGGCACCAAATAAATTTATTTTTTCGGGAAATCTCCTTTTGATTTCTATTAATTCTGACAGAGTATGCGTGGGGGAAACTCCGTGCCGAATACTTAAGTTTTTTTCAAGAATCTTGTAAAAAGATTCAAAATCGTCAGACTGATTTACAACGACTCCTTTTCCTTGGGCGCTTCGTATAGCGCGACGATGGGATGATCTGAATTTCTTAAGATTTTCTTCAATAGAATTCTCTAAAAATAAAATGCTAGTAATATCCCTTTTTGTATAAGTAAAACCATGTTTAAATAAAGCGAAATCCATGTAATTGGATAAACGTTTCTGATAAAGGGTTGGAGGAAGTGTGATGCGAATCCCATTAAATTCATTCTCTTTTGCATACATGACAAGTGTTTCTACAAGGGACATGGCATCTACAATAGCAAGGTGTTCCGGAAGGACAAAGGATCCTATAGATGTGCCGGGGTGGGAAACTAAATACTTTTTCCCATTTATATCTTTGGCGGCAGCAGGAAAAACAGAAAATAATTTTCCTTTTTTCTCAATTAAAAGACTGTGGTCTTTAAATCGACCATCAGGATGATAGTTGATAAATTCCCTTAAATGAAAAAGAGTACCGTTATTTCCCAGTGGTACAAATTCATCCCATTGGGATTGATTATTATTTGAATATCGTTTTAAATCGAACATAAAGCCACTTTAATGGCAAAAAAGTAAGGATGTTCCGGTTAATTAATTTTTTGTTATTACTATTGAATGGTGTTTGCAGTCAAATCTAATTTGATGAGTTAATTTACAGGAGATATTGTTGAATTCTGCTATTGAAAAAATTCATGCCAGAGAAATATTAGATTCTCGAGGCAATCCGACAGTTGAAGTAGATATCATTTTACAAAATGGAATTAGGGGCCGGGCAGCCGTTCCTTCTGGCGCTTCTACAGGCGACCATGAAGCCAACGAGCTACGAGACAACATTCCGAATCGGTATTTGGGCAAAGGCGTACAAACTGCAGTGAGCCATATTAATACATCTATTGCTGATAGATTGAGAGGGATGGATGTTACCAAACAGGTTGAGATCGATCAACTAATGATCGATTTAGATGGAACGGTAAATAAATCTAATCTTGGTGCGAATGCTATTTTGGGCGTATCCATGGCGGCAGCACATACTGGAGCCAAAGCAACAGGGCGACCGCTCTACCATTATTTGGGTGGAGATTCCGCAACAATCCTTCCTGTTCCTATGATGAATATTTTAAATGGGGGGAGCCATGCAGATAACACCGTCGATATTCAAGAATTTATGGTTTTCCCTTTTGGTGCCAACACATTTGCTGAAGCATTGAGAATGGGCACTGAAATCTTTCATCATTTAAAATCCGTATTAAAATCCAAAGGGATGAATACCGCAGTTGGGGATGAAGGAGGATTTGCCCCAAACTTATCTTCTAATGAAGAAGCAATAGAAGTCATCCTTGAAGCGATTGGGAAAGCTGGGTATTCTGCAGGGACGGATATTTATCTTGCAATGGATGTGGCAGCAAGTGAATTGTATGAGAATGGTCATTATAATCTTGAATCAGAAGGCCGTTTATTAACGTCCGAAGAGATGGTTGATTATCTTGGATCTCTTGTGAAAAAATATCCAATAGTTTCAATTGAGGATGGTTTACATGAAGACGATTGGGGTGGCTGGCAACGGCTTACATCAGAATTAGGTAGAGAAATTCAAATTGTTGGAGATGACCTGACCGTAACAAATTTGTCTAGGCTTCAACGTGCCATTAATGAAAAGAGCATGAATTCTATTTTAATAAAATTGAATCAGATTGGTACAGTCACAGAAACAATTCAGGCAGTTGAATTGGCAAAAAATGCAGGATATGGTGTTGTCATTTCGCATCGTTCCGGTGAAACAGAGGACACAACTATTGCGGATTTGTCTGTGGCCATGGGAATGGGACAGATCAAAACGGGATCTGCATCACGGACGGATCGTGTCTGTAAATATAATCAACTACTAAGAATTGAAGAAGAATTGGGTCCATCAGCATCTCTAGCAAATATGGAATTCTTAGGGAAATCGTAGTGACTCGATATGCAAAAATGAAGCGTAAACGTCGTCCCCGTGCTGTACGTCAACAGGCAGCCGAAACGCAACGTCAGTTTGTTCGTGGTGTCTTATTTTTGATTGGATTATCGCTATTAATCATTTTCATTTTTGGAGATCATGGATTGTATCAATTATATAAATTAAAAAATGAACGAAAACAAGTCCAAGCACACATAACCCAGCTTAGAGAAAATCGAGAAGAATTTATCGCCGAAAAAAACCGACTAGAAAATGATTTAGAGTATATTGAAAAACTTGCCCGGGAACGATTCAGAATGGCAAAGCCCGGGGAAAAAGTATTTAAGGTTATTCCAGAAAAACCAATAAAAGATTAAAACCCTAACTGGAAATAAACCTTTTCACTATTTTTCATTGTTGATCTACAAATTAATTCCACATTATTTGGTGGTTTTTTAAAATCAAAAACAAGCTCTGATGTAATTTTTTTACCTTTTTTTATTCCAAACGAGACGGTATTATTTCCTTCAAATGGGTTTAATTCCCCAGAATTATCACCCGATGCTGAAACTTTCATTAACGTTAATGCCATAAAATCGAACGCTTTTGAGTTCGTATTCGTGATTTGAATCTTTACCTTTACTTGCTTCCCTGATTGCTTCGCACTTACAACTTTAAACTTAACACCATCTGCTATTTGTGTAGATCCAACAGGGAGCGATACGGTTGGATCTTCTAATGAACTCACAGGTACAAATACTTCAATGGAAACTTTTACATATTTTCCGGAGGGGTCCAGTTTTAATTTTCTGACCGATGTGCCTGGTTTTAAAGAACCAACAATTGTTTCGCTATTTGGTTTAGTAGATAAATCCGCAGATGTGGAAATTTTAGTATCCTGCCCTAAGCAAATTGTAATACTTAAAAATAATATTCCATATTTCATGAACTAAATCTCTCCATTCATTTTTTGTTTTAAAAAAGCATCTAAATATATTTCAACACGACGATTTGTTGCTCTTGCTTCAGATTTTTTAGCAGGAGTTGACATGGCTTCAATATCAATAATTGGACGAAACTTACCATATCCTAGAGCTGAAAAATGTTTCTCAGGCATCGCTGCGTAGGTACTTAACAATCGTACCAGATTTAAAGAACGAGCAGATGATAATTCCCAGTTACTGGGAAATGCCGCTTTTTTGGGTAGTTTTAAATCATCTGTATGTCCTTCACAGCGGACTTCCACGTTTAAGAACGCACCTCTCCTATCTATAAGAGCCAGCAGGTCGACATAGTCCTCATCATCATATACATTTAGTATTTTCGATGTCCTGATGATGCCTCCAAGTTGGACAAGAAGAGGGTATACTCTTGGATCTACTTCGGAAGACATAGATCTAAATAATTTTCCCCTCATGGTGATTTTGATGCCCTTTGTAACACGATCTACAGAAACATAAGATGAAGTAATATTTTCTTTCAATTCCTCATATGTTTCGTCTAAGAGTTTGTTGATGACTCGGTCAATGTGTTTTTCTGCATCATTCAAAATCACTAGCAATAATACAAAAAATGTGAGTAACAAGGTTACTAAGTCTGCAAAGGTAAGTGCCCACGCCGTGGATTTTGCACGACGCTCATCCATGGAAAGCTGTTTTGGTATGAGGGTCAAGGATTAATCCTTAGCGGGGCGCAACGAAAAGGGTACAAATGTCATTAATTTCTCTTTGATAAGGATTGGATGTTCCCGAGCATGAATTGAAATAATTCCTTCAACTACAATACTTTTCAACATCATTTCATTTTCAGATTTTCGTTTAAGTTTTCCTCCAATAGGAAGGAAAACCATATTGGACATAAACACACCATAAAATGTTGTAACAAGTGCAAGACCCATTCCTGAAAGCAGTTGAGCAAACTTTTCAGCCACGTCATAAGAAGCATTTGCTTCTTCACTACCCCCAGCAAAGTTATTCATCATCACAATCAGTCCCAAAACAGTGCCCAACATCCCAAATGCAGGAGCATACATCCCCATATAAAGAAACAATTCTTGCCCTGCAATATGGCGACTTTGAATGTTATTCATTTCAAGATTTAAAAAGGTTCTTAGCCTCGACGATTCTCGTTCGTTGATGGCTAATTCAATTCCATTCTTAAAGAATCCTTCCTTCATGTTAGGCAAATCTGCTTCTAATGATAATAATCCGTCTTTTCTGGCTTTTTGTGCTTTTTCAACAATTTCATCAATGGTACCCGCATAATCATATTGTTCTCCAGCGAAGACTTTCTTAAGGATTTTGAATATATTACCAACAGCTTTTAAAGGCAGAGCCACCATAGTGGCTGCCATTGTTCCACCGCCTACGATTAGCAAAGAGTTAAAGTTATAAAACCAGAATATATCTCCGCCGCTTTGAATAATACCAACGACGATAATGCCAAACCCGGCCAAAAACCCTAATAGTGTTCCCAGATCCATATTTTATTTACTACCTTCTTGGTTATTTAAAAAATGTTAGAACTTCCCTCGGTGAAGTTTATACTTTAATACAGACGTGAATCAATCTTTTTTCTTAATTCGGGAAAGAGACTCGCTCCCCTTATATAATCTATTGTGTTCTTCATCCGTTAAGCTCTCAAATCCTTCACGATTGATCTTGTCTAGAATACGATCAATATTTCTTTCAATTTCCTGTTGTTGAGAAATTTTCTTTTCTTCCTGCTGAATTTTATACTCCATGGTTTTTTTACGTATTGAAAACCAAAGACTATTTAAACGAATGGGGCGTTTCAGCATCAAATATCCAATGAACATGCCCGACAAGTGGGTAAGATGACTAATTTGAGAAATATCATCAAATGATGACATAAAAGCAATTATACCAATTCCAATCACAAACCAAAGCGATTTGATGGGAATGATTCCATAGAGATATATTGTTCGATTTGGATAGGTGAATCCATAAGCAAGAAGAACGCCGTAAACTGCCCCACTTGCACCCACGATGGGCGTCATAGAATTAAGCCCAAACAGCATGGTTATCAGTCCTGCACCTATTCCGGTTACAAAATAAAATTTTAGAAAATGGTTTTTCCCCCAGAGACGTTCTAGCTCACTACCGAACATCCACAGAACAAACATATTGATAAGGACATGCCAAATACCACCATGAAAAAACAAATATGTGAACGGTTGCCATAGCATGAATTCCGACCAAACCAGTTTTGGTACAAGTCCAAATAACGGGAAGAATAATCCTTCTGTTCTGGCGATAGTTTGGAGTAAGAATATCCCAAAATTCACCGACACCAATATTTTAATGGCATCCGTAAATAGAGCGGGTTTATACGAAAACTGGCCAGGGTCTGATTGAAATTGAAATCTCATGAAGTCTCGAATATACGTAATTCATTCTTTCGAAAATAGTTCCGGAAATTTAATAACGGAGAAACCCTACTCATTGGAGCTTCCATCACAGTCAGCTGGGGTAATTTTGTGTATTGTATATCCAAATCCGAATAGTTCACTAAATGATAAGTTGCATTTACAAACAGATCTCTAGGAAATCGACCTGCAATCTCAGGAAATCCGCATACGTTAAAAGCATCGCGAATCACTGTAGCACAATTGTTGGATACCATACTGAAATCCCTATATTTTTCCGGTTCGGCAGGATTGGGTGGCGTATTCAAAATACGCTCTAAACTTTGGGTAAGCTCCGACATAAAATTTTCAGTATCTAATCCAAAAATTCTAATTCTGTGAATTGTCCGCATGAAGTTTCGACCAAATTTGTCATAAAAAGCCCGTCCATCTTCCAGTATTTCAAACTTGCCATTGATGGGCGATGGAGCAAATTCTCCTAGAGCAGGGCGATAAAAATATACTTCTTTCGCCATGATTTCATTTTCATTCATCAAGTGTGAAAAATTGAAAATGGAGCCATTCACATTGATGGCTGTGTGGCCTAAAAGTGATGTGAAGTATTTGACAAGTCTTTCATTATAATATAAATCTATAAACGGTTCCTTAGGTTCTTTTTCATCCGGCCAAAGAATAATTATGGGTTCTTTTTTGTTATAATCTAACTGACCTAATTCTCGGGCAAACACTTTTTTCCCAGTCCAATGGGACAAATATCCATCCCAAATGGTTCGTTCTTCAAAATGGCGCACACCCACTTCATCTAAAATAAATGAAGTATTATTTTCCTGTGAAATTGTACCATGAATCATAATATATTTATCCGGTAGTGATTTTGTAGATAAAAAGTCAATTCATTATTTCCAAAAAAAATATGTAAATATGTAAAGCGTAATTATCCCTCGTATATATTTTATACCACATTTACTTTTTACATAATTAATAGAATATTATTCAAATATCCTATATGATGATTATAGTTTTCCATAACTTAATTAATTATCTGCCAAAATCTTTCTTACCACATTCATTGATTTGATTTTTTCCAAACCATCAAAATGATACCGAAGGGATGACCATAAATAATCACCGATGATCTTTCGATCCGTTGGCGTCACTTCATCCGTAGGAAGATTATCAATATCTTCAGCCAGTAAACTGGCCAAAATTAATCCGCTATTTGGACCAGCATTGGGATCCGTCAAAGTGAGCCCGGGGAATTCTCGTTTATCTAAATTGGGTTGAAAACCAAGGTGGGTCAGCAATGCACATTCATAGAACCAGAATAAAATATTGGGATCAGCTTTGGATTCATTAAAGGCTCGTAAAGTATTGACAAGTACTTGAAATAATCCCGGGTGTGGATCTTCATCAATTAATGTTTTTTCTGTCATTTCCAGTAAGGCCATAGACAATGTTACAGATCGAAGATTGTCTAATATTTTTGGCCAGGATTCTCTGAAATTCACTTTGGAAAGAACCTGCAATTCTCGGCTGGGTTTATTGTAATAAATCACATCAATGTAACTCAAAGGTTGAAACTGGGCAGACTTGGGAGATTTTTTTGAGTAGGCACCTTTAACAATGAGACTGATTTTGCCTTTATCTTCAGAAAAACACCGAGCGATGAGAGAGGAATCACCGTAGCGAAATGATTTTAAAACAATGACGGGTGTATGGATGATCATAATGCGTAATCCGTAAATATGTAAAACGTAATTAATTTCAAATCAGCAATCAAATTACGTTTTACGCTTTACATATTTATAATGAATTAAATACAGCGAAGCACAATTATTGAATGGATTTGAAAATTTTCGTGTCTTCGTGGTTCATACTAATACGCTTTTGCGTAAATCACCTCGTGTTTGGCTGGTTTTCCAGAATAAACACAGGTTAATCCTTCTGGATTCTCGCCTGTCGGAATACAGCGAATCGTGGCTTTGGTTTCTTCTTTTACCTTGGCTTCTGTTTCATCAGTTCCATCCCAACCACATCGGACAAATCCACCCTCTTTAATAACTCGTTTCAATTCATCATAGGACGAAACTGTGTGCGTGTTCTCTTTCTGAAATTTCAATGCTTGCTGAAAAAGTCCATCCTGAATCTCTTCCAACAAATCCGGAATTTGAGCAACAGCTTCATCTTTAAGTAAAAATGATTTATCGCCTGTATCTCGTCGCGCTAATACAACTTTCCCATTTTCCACATCTCGTGGTCCCACTTCCAATCTTAGGGGAACACCTTTCATTTCCCATTCATTGAATTTGAATCCGGGCGACCGATCTGTCCAATCTTGATGCACGCGAACATGGGCTTTCTCTAAAGAATCAACAAGGGGCGCTAAATAATCTTTCACCAATTTTTCCTGTTCTTCATTTCGAGAAATCGGAATAATAACTACTTGAATCGGGGCGATTTTTGGTGGAAGTCGCAGACCCTTTTCATCGCCGTGAGTTAAGATTACAGCGCCAACAAGTCGCGTACTTACGCCCCAACTGGTAGCCCAAACCAATTCTTCTTTATTATCCTTGGTTTGAAATGTAACGTCAAATGCTTTGGCAAAATTCTGGCCCAAATTATGGGATGTGCCAGCTTGAAGCGCCCGTTTGTCGCCCATCATAGCTTCGATGCAATAGGTCTTAACCGCTCCGGCGAATTTCTCTGATTCCGTCTTTAATCCTGTGAGTACGGGCATGGCCAAATAATCTTCTGCCAGTTGGCGGTACAATTCAAGAATATCTAATGTTTCTTTTTGGGCTTCTTCTTCCGTAGCATGAGCGGTATGCCCTTCCTGCCATAAAAATTCTGATGTACGGAGAAACAGCCGCGTCCGCATTTCCCAGCGAACCACATTGGCCCATTGATTTATCAACAAGGGTAAATCACGATAAGATTGAATCCATTTTTTGTACATGGACCAAATCACTGTTTCCGATGTGGGGCGCACGATAATTTCTTCTTCTAATTTCGAATCCGGATCAACAATGATACCGTGCTCATCATCCGCTTTTAAGCGTGTGTGGGTGACCACTGCGCATTCTTTGGCGAACCCTTCCACATGTTGCGCTTCTTTCGCAAAAAATGATTTTGGAATAAAAAGGGGGAAATAGGCATTCACATGACCCGTGGCTTTGATCATTTTATCAAATGTTTCCTTGATATTTTCCCAGAGTTGAAAGCCATAAGGTTTAATGACCATGGTTCCTTTTACGGGGCCATGATCTGCCAAATCAGCCCGTTTTACAACCTGGTTATACCATGCGGAAAAATCTGTATCTCTGTTGGGTAATCCTTTGTTCATAATAATATAAAAATCTCTTAATTATAGACAGAAAATTACAGTACGGGCAAAGGGGCTCCAAAGATGTTAAACGAAATATATGGGGATAATATTTTGGCATTTCAAATTCAATCCATCAACAAATCATTCTTTCCGATTCATTCACAAAAAAGTCAAACTGCACTCAATATTTTTGATAACCCCTGACTACGCAAATGCTTTGTTAGGCCAGCCAAAACCCCCTTTAAAAGTGGGATTATCGGGTTGCTGTTTGACTTTTTCTTTTCCAATTGGCCCACCGCCGTTTAACAAGCTGGCCAATATGATAGTGATGGAGAACCTTTGAAAGGTTTTCTTTCAGAATATTTAAAACGAATAAATTATTTTGTCCAACATACCGGAAATAGAGGATGGTCCAATGGGTCGCCTTGTTTAAAGGATCTTAATTCCGGAAAGGGTGGCGATGTTTCTCCGGGTCGTTCAGCAAAAACTGCATCGTCCCCTAACCATCGGGACGAAAAGGCTCTCCTCCTGAGTGCACGGTGAAGGTTTCCTTTTCCAGAATGGAGCGTTTTAAAATGAAATACAATACAATCTCCTGGTTCCATGTCCCATGACAAAATCTTGTATTCATTCCTATTCGCATCAATGTCCGGAATCGTATCAAAACTCCCGGGAGGATAATCGTAGTCTTTTAAGGTCAGGAATTTGATGGGCATAAACATTTTTCCCAAACGATGGGAGCCGGCAACAAACTCTAGCCCCGCTTCTTTCGGCACGGGATCCAGAGGCAGCCAAATGCTGCACACTTGTTCACCATCCACGCAATAATAGGGCTGATCATGATGCCAAGGCGTTGGTTCTGCAGTTTTCGGTTCCTTCACAAGAATATGTTCATGAAAGATCCGCATCTCCGACGATTGAGTTAAGCGGCCAGCAATTTCTGCCGCTGGAGAATTGAATACAAAATCTTTATATTCTTTAAAACGGCTCCAGTTACAATAATCATCGTAAAAATCACCCTCATCATCTAACGGAGTGTATTGGCAGGCAAAGGGGCCCGGGTCTTCCCGGTTTTTTTCTATGCCCTCGGCCAAACTATCTAAGCAATCAAGGTCAAAAGCATTCTTGAGCAGGATTGCGCCATTTTCAGAAAATTCTTGAATTTGTGATTTGGATATCATCCTTGATTCACCCGTCCGTAAAATAATTTCTGAACTTCAGGACTATTCATCACATTAGGTTTATCCTTGTAGCATAATGTACCCACGTACCGCGTTGTATCCCCTTGAATAGGTGTCACACGATGCAAGGAATAGAATCCTGCAAATATAAGGAGGTCGCCCGGTTCAACATCCAAAGTAACCACACCGGAATTAGACCCTTTCAGAACTGCACCTAACCTTGAATAATCGTCTGTATCCTTTTTTCGTAAATCGGGGACAGATTGAAATAGACCACCCATATTCGGTTTTTGAATCAGCAAGGTTATGGTCACTTGCGATTCATCATAATGCCAACCATGGTTTTGACCTTCGCCCATACAATTAACCGTAAGCGCTGCCATGGGGTCCGCCATACGAAAAAGTTTATACCCCAACACTTCTGATAAAAAAGAAATGAGAGGCTCCCAAGTATATAAAAGATTCAATCCATCTTGTGAGTTCATCATATCATGGGGTATAGAGTTTAAGGACGTATCATCCCTCATTCTTAAGGGGTGATCTGCTGGTAGAGTACCATCATCATCTTCAAAAAATACATTATGATTATCTTTGCAAAAATGGGATTTATGAATGGTGTTATCTGTTTCTGCGATCATCTTATCAAGAATGGCTTGTTGCACAAAACTTTTAAGAATGACTGCACCCGTTTGTTGAAAGGATGCTTTACAATTTTCCGTCAGCGTTATCCATGCATCAGTCCCAGCTTGATGAAGAGGGTATTTCTCTTTATTTATAATATTTTCTGCACTTTGCATAACTAGAAAATATAAAAGGTTTTTCCCTTCTCACGAAGATTAAATTCACACCTTTATTTTATCATGAAAGCCAAAAACCATTCACCAAAACTTCACCGCCAACTGGGATTGTTCGACAGTACCATGATGGTAATCGGTATCGTAATCGGGTCCGGAATTTTTATGACTACCGGACTGATGGCTGATGCCTTGCCATCAGCATCGCTGATTCTCATTGCCTGGATCTTAGGCGGTTTACAAATGCTGGCCGGCGCACTAACTTACGCAGAGTTGGGCGCTGCCATGCCCAAAGCCGGTGGGCAATATATTTACTTACGGGAAGCCTACGGAAAACTACCTGCATTTCTATTTGGTTGGGTGGCCTTTATTGCTTATTTATCCGGGACAAATGCAGCAATCGCTGTTGCCGTTTCGGAACATCTGGGTTCCTTCTATCCTGTGTTTTCGACTGAGACATCTTTGCTTAGTGTTGGCATATTTTCTATTTCCGGGGGTCAGGTTTTTGCATTGTCTCTTATCGTGGGTTTAAGCCTCATCCATTATTGCGGTGTTGTATTTGGTAAGTGGATTCAAAATGTTTTTACCGTTTTAAAAATCGGAACCATTTTATTTTTTGCCATTGCCGGCTTATTTATATCTTCAGGCAACCATTTGGACCTTTCCTTAAATCCGACTCAGATGAGTTTTGGCACGATCCTAACAGGAATGGGGATTGCATTGGTGGCCGTAAACTGGACAGTTGGAGGATGGGACTATGTAACCTTGGCAGCGGGAGAAATAAAGAATCCAAAACGTAATATTCCTTTAGCATTACTCATCGGTACGGTTGTAATCCTTGTATTGTATTTTCTCATCAACATTACCTATTTAAAAGCACAGCCCATGGCTTCTCTTGCAGGTGAAGTTAAGGTTGGCGAAGCCACGGCCAGGATTCTATATGGCAATGGCATTGCAGGTTTATTCACCCTCGTGATCATTTTTTCAATGTTTGGATCATTAAATGGAAATATTATGGTAGGGCCCAGAGTAACATATGCCATGGCGAAAGATAAACTATTTTTTTCCAGCGCTGCTGATATTCATCCAAAATTTCATACACCAGGCAATGCGATTATGATTCAGGGTTTTTGGGCAGCAGTCTTGGTGCTATCCGGAACCTTTGAAGAATTAATCACTTTGGTCGTATTTGTGAATTTTATGCTTTGGATTGCAGCCGCTTCCACTGTATTTGTTTTAAGGAAAAAACAACCAGATTTAGAGCGACCTTATAAAGTATGGGGCTATCCCTATGTACCGGCATTTTTTATTATCTTTTCATCCGCTATCATGATTAATACTTTTATAGCATCACCGCAACAATCCTTAATGGGGATTGGGCTTACATTACTAGGGATTCCAGCTTATTTATATTGGAAGAAGAGTTAGTTATTCAGGATAAAGATGTCGACCCATTTACATTATTTCATAATATACGACTTGAATCGTTTGGATATTTTAAATCCCAGGGCGCACGAATTTTATCCATGTTCTCCATGATCTGGAATGATAATTACCTTAATCTTTTATTAAAGAAATCAAATTTTCCTTTAGAATGGCTGATGCGGTCAACAGGCCCGAAAAAAGTGCACTGGAAACACCAACTGTTGTGATATCCTGCCCAGTAAAAAAAAGATTCTTTATATCAGATCTCGGACGCAGCCAGCGCTGGCGAAAACGATCCGGCGTGTGGCTAATGCCGTACATTTCACCTTTTTGGTAATTGGCCAAGTCGCGGACGGTCAAAGGCGTTGAAAGTTCTTTATAAGCCATGGCATCGCGAATACCGGGAACCTGTTCAAATACAATATCAAGAATTCGATCTGACAGTTTTTCTTTGGCATCTTCGTATTCATGCCCACGGTTTTTCCATGCAAGGTCCTGCCATTTGGTATACCAGTCCCAGGTGCTTAAAGTAATGGCTTCCATGGTTGCATAGCCAGCATGATTTTCGTCCCAGGCCTGGTCCTTTGCAGATGGAAAAGAAACATATACGACTGGGAAATCCGCTTCTGGATTATTGGTATAGTCCTGAACATTTTTATCATGATCGTAGCCGGGGTAAATCCATAAATTGGTGTTGGTGATACCTAATTCATCTGCAGATTTATTGAGCCCAATATGCAGGCAAACATAGCTTTTAGTTTGCTCAACTTTTTCCAGGCGATCTTTTAATCTGGAATGACCATCTCCATTCTTGAGCAGTCTATTAATTGTATTTACAACGCCAGCATTGCTAATAATGGTATCCGCTTCAATCTCATCGCCATTTTCCATAATAACACTGACAGCGGTACCATTGTGTATCTTGATTTCCTCCACACCAGCATTGACCATAAGAACGCCATCATTGCTTTCAATCAGATCTGAAATTGTTTCAGCAATGCTTCTTGATGACCCTGTGGGATAATTACCGCCATCAAGGTAATGACGAGCCACAAAAGCGTGCATGGCAAAACTGCTTTGGGCGGGAGGCAGACCATGATCTCCCCACTGTCCAGTAAGCACACCAATCAATTGCTGATCATCGGTCAAACTGGACAAAACATCAAGGGTGGTGCGATCAGAATAAGAAAAGAATTTTCGGGTCATAAAAGGATATGTGATGTTACTCAAAATCCCCGGAAGGGCCTTGTTGCTGAAATATAACCGGGCACTTCGGGCAGCCTGATCCAGGAGATCCATGTAGGTCATAATGCCCGATTCTTCCTTGGGAAAATAAGAGATCATATCTTCTATAAACTGTTCCCGCGGTGCAACAAAATTGTAGGACTTATCAGGGAAAATAATCCGGTCATAATTTTTATCCATGGGTGACCACTGCAGTTTACCACCAGAGATTAGATCAAACAGACGCCGTATGGGTGAATAGGAATTATGAACTTGACCTATATAATGGATTCCCACATCCCATTCATAATTATCCCTGCGGAATGTATGTGTCCAGCCGCCGATCTTAAAATGTTTTTCCAGCACCAGGACTCGTTTTCCTTTCAGGCTCAGTAAAGCAGCTGTACAGAGACCGCCAATACCGGATCCAATGATAATGGCATCAAATTTTTTATCAGCCACACCTGGTTTGTAACTTTTCCATTTCTTCATTTTGAATTCTCAAGGTTGCCTAAATCTAACTATCATTCCATAAACAAAAAACCCCGCTACTCAGGCTAAGAGGCCCAAGTAAGCGGGGCAATATTGATTAATAGAATATTATTCAGTGGAAGGAGTTGATATTTCCGGTATAAGTGTCAATATTTCTGTTTCTGACCATTTCACACCATTTGACCATGTAGTATAGTCCGCCTGCCAAACTTCTTCGCCGAAGGCCGCTATATATCTGTCTTTAATGGATGGGCTAACGGGTGCCATATCTCTATAACCACCAATCTGACTCACAACTGCAATAACATCATTGGGTCCACCAGCTTCTTTTTTGTAAACGTTATAACTCACGTCAATTTTAGCCTTCTCATTGGCCTGTTTAAGCTTACCCATAATACCCAGCATAGCTTCAAAAGCATTATCTTTGCAGTAATAAAATGTTACTGAAATTTTTGGTGATGGTTGGCTGTTGTAACTAAGCTCAGGTAATAGGTTCCAGAATAGGGAACCTGCATACTTATTATTATCATCAATATATGAATTGGTAATTCTAGCCCAGTCCTTATTATGCTTCTTTGATGTAACACGATCATCAAAGTCTTTCCAATAGTGGCCAAGAGTCGCAATAAGGTATTGTCCTGTACGGGGCCCTGTTTCCACTCGCCAACCGTATTGATTCCATTGGTCAGCGCCATGCCATTTTTTTACATGTGCAGCAACATTTTTCTCGAATGCCTGATCCTTGCCTTTGAGTATCTTATCATACCCGCCTCTCATGATCGTCGGATTTTCCTGCGACCAGAGAATGCCAAAGAATAGAACCATGATCATCTTAGTTAGGTGCTTCATTTGCTTTCTCCTTTTATTACTTAAATCTACCAAACACTCGACAAACAAAAAACCCACGAATGTGGGTGAGCGCAGGCAGATGTGTAACAAAAAACCCCGATAACCCATGCGGGGCTACAAATACATTTAGGGTTTATTGTTTAATATAGAATCAATTTGGTCCATTACAGACTCATCCAGGATGTTCATATGGTCCACACTCTCCAGGTTTTGTTTAAGCTGATGAGCCTTGGATGCGCCCAAGATGACTGTGCTTACGTTTTGATTTTTCAGGCACCAGCACAATGCCAGGTTCACAAGCGGCAGGCCGAGTTCCTCAGCCAGCTTGAATAATTCCTTCACTTTTTCATGGCGATCAATGTAGTCCGCAGATTCAAACCTATCCTTAATAAACTGGTAATTTTCAAGACTGGTCCGGCTGTCATCCGGCATACCATCCATGTATTTACCGGTTAATAGGCCAGAAGCCAGCGGACTCCAAATAGTGGTGCCTAATTTTTCATTCTCGAAGAGCTGGAGATATTCACGTTCCACTTTCTCCCGGGTAAACATATTATACTCAGGCTGCTCCATGGACGGTGGGGTCAGCCCCAGTTCCCTGGATAGCTTGTAAGCTTCCTCAATATCTGAAGCGGACCATTCCGAAGTGCCCCAGTAGCAGACCTTACCCTGCAAAACCAGGGTATGCATGGCCCTGACCGTTTCTTCTATTGGCGTTTCAGGATCCGGCCGATGGCAAAAATAAAGATCCAGGTACTCGACCTTTAGTCTTTGCAATGCTCCATGACAGGCGTCTATAATATGTTTATGACTGAGCCCGGTCTGGGTGGGTTTTTCACCGCCAAAAAATACCTTGCTGGAAACGATATACGTATCACGGCCCCAGCCCAGCTTTTTGATGGCTTCACCCATGATTATCTCCGCCTGTCCACTGGCATATGCTTCTGCATTATCAAAAAAATTGACACCGTGATCATACGCAAGTTTCATCATCTCAGCTGCAGTATCTACACCCAGCTGAAAAGAAAAAGTCACCCAGGAGCCATACGAAAGTTCGCTTACTTTTAATCCTGTTTTTCCAAGTCGCCTGTAATTCATTGATTTCTTATAATTACTAAAAGTGAAAAGGGTCGGCAATGAAAATTTTATTTACATCTCTTTCAATTTGGAAATAAAGTGATCATACTCTTTACCCAGATGCACATAGCACCTGACCCAGGGATGCATAATATTGTCGCCATCTTTCAAAAATCGCCATACGTGACCGGCGCCGTCCAAGTCTTCCGCCAGTAAAATATTTCCCCGTTTAATGATCATCAGGTGTTCTTCGTCCAGCTCATCTACATCGCAGCTTTTAAACTCTAAGTAGCCATCCAGGGTAATCACCAACTGATGTCTTGGAGCCGTATGGGCCAGTTTAAGTCCTTCGCCTTTGCTCTGGTCTGGAACCGGTGTGACCGCAAACTGCATTTTTACGTCCCCGGAATTATCATCCAGAATTGGATTGACAAAAAGGCTGGAGAATAAGCCCACAGAGCCTAATCCTTTTTTCTCAGCTAAAGGTAAGGCCATTTTCTTAAACCGCGTGTGTCCGCTTTCATCCGTGTACATACGGGTGACGGTTATACTTGAATCCATGTTCGATCCTTGGTCAAGGTTAAAAATTAACTGGTTTAATCTACCCATCCTCCCACAAACAAAAAACCCTGCTACATAGGGGAGTTTTATCCCTGGTTAGATCTTATTCCTTTGACATAGGGATTAAAATGAGACAATGGTATTTAATTCCCTACCTGTTTTCCCTTACCTTAAATTTTGACCCATTCTATTTATTTTTTTTAGATAAGCTTTCCTTTTTTTATCCGAAACAAAGGGCACTGACCAGCAATTGAATCTCCTAATATTCTTTATTCCACATAATTTCAGTACGCCCCGTTTAAGCCTCCTGAAAGGAATATTCATATAGAAATATTTTGTAGCAAATGCTGGAGAACCATAAGTGTTTATGATAATTGCCTTATTACATGGCAGTAAACCAACCGGTCTTCCCCAGTTACCAATAACCTTTTTGAAATCAAATGCAAACCCCACGGTAAATACTCTATCAATCCACCCTTCTAATATAGCTGGGGCTCTAAACCACCATACTGGATAAACAAAAACAAGGCAGTTGGCGTTCCTGATTAACTGTTGATACTTTTCTATTTCGGGAGTTATTTCGTTATCACCGAAGGAAACCGGATTAAATTTTTCCTGGTACAGGTCTATAACTTCAACGGAATGTTTATTGGGGTTAACACCATCCATAAAACTGTCTTTAAGCGCTCCGCAGAAACTTTTTGGGTTTGGGTGGGCAAATATAATCAATATTTTCATTGATGCATCTCGATGGAATAATATTACATCCTTTCTGTCCTAAATGTCCATAAAAAAAACCACGAATGTGGTGCCAGATTGTTAAATGCTGGTATTACTCTAATTCTCGCCTGTGATATAATTCCAGATACTTTGGTTATAAATTAAACATAATGAAAACTGCAATATTTGTTGATGTGCAAAATATTTATTATACCACACGGGATACTTTTAAACGTTCCTTCAACTATAGACGTTTTTGGAATCAAATAGAATCTAAAGATGAAATCATTAAA